>AMWB02103136.1_pt1 | contig 73918 bp, 63 predicted proteins | sample 200311 | NCBI WGS metagenome assembly AMWB02 (sample SAMN02737377, study PRJNA173069) | bioreactor metagenome | biome: anode biofilm in microbial fuel cells | place: USA: California | collected 2010-12-16 | reverse complement strand
CAGGGAGCGAGCCATTTCCTGGGGACGGGGGAACGGCTCGCGCACCTGGTCTCTTGCACTCTTTTGACTACTGAGCGATAAAATCTGCCCTTCTGTTCATGCTGTAGGCGTCCTCATCATGTCCCATAAAAAGGGGTCTTTCCTCGCCATAGGACAATGTCCGGATATTGTCACCCGGAATACCGAGATTAATCATATACTGTCGGGTGTTGATAGCTCTTCTCTCGCCTAAGGCAAGGTTGTATTCGTTGGTGCCCCGCTCATCCGTATTGCCCTCGATGGTCACCATGGTCCCAGGAATCGACTTCAGATATTCGGCGTTGGCGGCAAGCACTTCCGTCATGTTGGGGCGAACGCCGGCCTGGTCGAAATCAAAGTAGATGGGGGAGAGGTTGGCGGAACATCTTCCGTGCAGTCTCTTATATTCATCTGACTGCTGGTCCGCATCAGACATCATGCTGGTCCCGCTGCCGGCCTGGCCGGAACCTTTTTGATCGTCGAGCGTGCCTTCTGTTGGCAGACTGTCTTCTGAGTAGCCGCCACTCGCTTTAGGGTAATTAATATCCGTTCCTCCAGACATATCGGATCCTGCTCCCTCGGGCGGCATAACCGTTTTTTTGCTGCAACCGGCACCAAAAAGAAGAAATGATCCCACAAGAGCTGAAAGAGCGGTAAGAGCAAGAGTTCTACTGAGCCTTTTCTTCATAGACGACCTCTAATGTGAATAATATTTTCAGACCTATAAATTGTATAATTATCTTAAGATAACGTAAAAATCTAACTTTAGATGTATTCACTTTAGTCGTATTGCAAAAGAGGTCAAGAACAAATTGTCAGGACATTGCACTTCATTAGCTGTTGCCTCGCCAAGGCGATAATGGTAATCGGTGCAGGAGGGCAGATGCGTGCGCACAACCACAAATAAAAAGGCACCCCAAAACCTTGCGGGGCGTCGGGAAACACAGGAGAAGATGAAAGAGTATACATTGATTGCGGGCTGCGCCAGCGGACTGGAAGGGTTAGTGGGAGAAGAGGTCGCCTTGTTCGGCGGGCTGGACGTGATTCCTTCAAGCGGGGTGGTAACCTGGAGAGGCTCCCTGGAAACAGGGTATCGCTGCTGTTTATGGTCGCGCTTCGCCTCCCGGGTCTATCTGCAGCTGGCACACTTCCCCATCGTCGATGAAGAGACCGTGTACCAGCGTTGTCTGGAGATTGACTGGCAGGATCATCTCACCGAAGAGACACGTTTTGCGGTAAGCTGCACCTTGGCTGGAAAATCGCCGATTACCCATAGCCGTTATGCTGCCCTCAAGGTAAAAGATGGTCTGGTCGACTCCATACGAAACCGGACCGGAAAACGACCTTCGGTTCAAACCACTCGACCGGAGGTGCAGATTCATCTGCATGTGGATGAAACCACGGCTTCTCTTTCTCTTGATCTTTCCGGCGAAAGCCTGCACCGAAGGGGGTATCGCGGGTCGGCTGTGAAGGCTCCGCTCAAGGAGACGCTGGGGGCGGCGATTGTTGCCCTGAGCGGCTGGCCTGCCGATCCCGGGCCTTTAATTGATCCGATGTGCGGTACCGGCACGCTGCTGATTGAAGCGGCGCTGATGTTTGGCGACTCGGCTCCTGGCTTATCGCGCAGCTATTTTGGTTTTTTGGGCTGGCTGGGTCACGACGCGGAACTCTGGGACAGCCTGGTGGCGGAAGCCCTGGCGCGGGAAGACAAGGGTCTGGACAAAAACTGGCCGCTGCTTCTCGGCTATGATGCTGATCCGGTGGCGGTCAGTGCTGCTCGGAAAAACATCGAAAAAGCTGGTCTCGAGGAGCATATACAGATAAAACAGGCGGAACTGGCCACTCTTCGTTCTCCGGCCAAGGCAGGCATGCTGCTGTCAAATCTGCCGTACGGCGAAAGGCTCTCCGAGACGGAACAGGTGAGCCGGCTGTATCGAGCCTTCGGAAGGATTGTCAAACAGCGCTTTCTCGGGTGGAAAACCGGGGTGTTCATCTCCAACCCGAACCTGACCGACAGTTTTACCCTGGGGTGGGAGAATAAATATAAATTATTCAATGGTTCCATACCCTGCCGGTTGCTGATAGGCACGGTGAGCGGGCAGGAGAGCGACTTTGTCTGGTCGCCGGTGGAGCCGGGCGGTGAAGAAGACGACAACGAGTTTGCCAACAGGCTGCGTAAAAATCTTAAAAAATTTCTTAAATGGGCCGCGCGGGAAAATATAACCTGTTTCAGGGTGTATGACCGGGATCTGCCGGATTATAATCTCAGCATCGATCTCTTTGGCAAATGGGTGCATATCCACGAATATGCACCACCAAAAACGATAGATCCGCAGCTTGCCGCCTCGAGAATGACAACGGCTTTAAAGAGTGTCAGGGATATCCTTGGCGTCCGCTCAAATAGAATTTTTGTCAAATCCCGGGAGCGCCAGAAAGGCCGACAACAATACCAGAAAAAGGGCGAGAGTGGCAAAATGGTGGAGGTAAGAGAGGGCGAGTGCTCTTTTCTGGTAAATTTCACCGATTATCTCGATCCGGGATTGTTCCTCGATCATCGACCGATCCGGCAAAAAATATACCGTGAGGCGAAAGGAAAAAGGTTTCTCAACCTCTATGGTTATACCGGGACGGCAACGGTTCATGCGGCGATGGGTGGCGCGGCGAGTACGACAACCGTAGATCTTTCGGCGACGTATCTGCACTGGGCACAGATGAATCTTGCCTTAAACGGATTGACGGAGCTGAAGAACAAGGTAGAAAAAGCCGACTGTCTGCAATGGCTTGAGGAGTCGACCGGGACCTATGATCTGATTTTTATCGATCCGCCGACTTTTTCCAACACCAAAAAAGATAAGCGGATTTTTGATGTGCAAAAGGATCATGCGCGTTTGATCGAGCGCGCGATGGCGCATCTGGACAAAGACGGCCTGCTCATCTTTTCTACGAATTTTCGACGCTTTATACTTGAAGAGAGACTGCTTTCGCTCTATGAAATAAAGGATATTTCCCTGGATTCGGTGCCTTTTGATTTTTCCAGGAATGAAAAAATCCATCGATGCTGGGAAATCAGAAAAAAAGACCAAACGGCGCAGGGAAAAAAATGGCCGGAAGCAGGTCTATGACAAACGAGGTGCTGGCGAGCAACAACAGAATCGTGCAAATATAAGCTTTTATTTGTACAATAGGGCGGGTACAGGCAGCTTTGTGGTGAAGAATACCTCAACACCAACCGGAGGGGGAATGGTGGCTGAAATAGAACGTCTTCAAAAACAGATTAAAAATCTTCGCGAACAACTGGTAAAAGAAAAAAAGACCAACCAGCTCCTGAAAAAAAGGGCTCTACAGGCAATCATTGGCGCGAATGGTGCACACCGGAATCAGGTAAACCGGAATGGTTGCGAACTTGATCTCGCGCGGGCTGAGTTGTCCAGCCGGGTGAAAAGTGTCTTTTTGGAAAATGTCAGCCACGAGATCCGATCATCCATGAACGGTATTGTCGGAATGACCGAACTGGTTCTGGAAACGGAACTGACAGAGCAGCAGCGACAATACCTGGAGATGGTCGGCTCCTCCGTTGACCGCTTACTGGTGGTGGTCAATGAAGTGCTTGATTTCTCCAGGATAGAAACCGGAGAACTTGAGCTTGAGCCGGAAGATTTTAATCTCAGGGAGAGCCTTGATCACGACCTCTATGTCCTGAATCTTTCCGCCAGGAAAAAAAATCTGGAGCTGGTCTGTACGATAGAACCTGATGTTCCCGCCCATGTGCATGGCGATCCGGTCCGACTGGTGCAGGTTGTCACGAATCTTGTCGACAATGCAATCAAGTTCACGACGACAGGCGGAGTTTATATCACCATCGAAAACAGCGGATACGATACTGATAATAATATTTTCCTTCAATTCAGTATTCGTGACACGGGCTGTGGCATAACACCGGAAAAACTCGACCTGATCAACCATTATTTTAAAGAAAAGGTGCAACGCAGTGTCGCCCTGCCGTTATCTGTCGGGACAACGGGATTGGGCTTGACCGTAACTTCGCAGCTGGTCAAGCTGATGGGTGGCGAGATTGGTGCAGAAAGTGCGCAGGGCGAGACAAGATTCTGGTTTACGCTGCCGTTTAAGGAAGTTGCCGATCTTGCCGGCATTGAGGAAAAAACCAACGCGACGCTTGAAGGCATCGAGGAGGAGGTTGCCTATGTGCTGAGAGGTGCCAGGGTGCTTCTCGCCGAAGATGAATATATCAACAGGGTGCTCATTGAGACAATCCTCAAACAATTGGGGGTAGAGGTAACATCTGTCGCCAGCGGCAGGGAGGCGGTGGCCGAGGCGTGCTCCGGTGCATACCAGCTGGTCCTCATGGATGTTCAGATGGATGATGTGGATGGTATGGAAGCTACCAGGCGGATCAGAAAAGACGAGGGTAAACACGGTGGTCATCTCCCTATTATTGCCCTGACGGCCCTGGCAATGTCCGGAGATAGGGAAAAGTGCCTCCAGGCCGGCATGGATGACTACCTGCCCAAACCGGTGCAGAGAAGTGCATTAATTTCTGTTTTGGCGCAGTTTTTAACGAGCCGGGTGCTGGTGGTGGATGGCGACCCGGCCAGCCAGCATGTTTTTGTTCGCACCCTGGTCGAGAAAGGATGGCAGGTTACTCTTGCTGAAACCAACCGATCAGCGATGTACGAAGCCTCCCTGTCGCATTTCGATCTGATACTTTTTGATTTGTCCACGCCGCAGCTCGATGGCTTTGAGGCGGTAAAGGTGCTCAGGCAGCTGGAGGAGTATTCCGGACAGCGAACACCGATCTTTGGTTTCGGGGATGCGAATATTGCCGGCAAGCTGCCGCAGAACATAGACGGATATATGTCAAGGCCGGTGACTAAAGAAAAGATCCTGCAACAGCTGGAAGTCCTGGATGCAGAATGAGTCTAGAAGTGATTCCGCTTTTTTCCTTGCGAAATGCAGGGCAGGGCGACCATCGTCAACACATCAGCAAGGCGTATGATGCATTATTCCCATGTCTGTTTAGACACTTTTGGCTATGCATTGCCGCCAAGGGTGCTTTCTTCAGAAGATATTGAAAAGCGGTTATCCCCGGTTTATAAACGTTTGCGTCTGCCGTCCGGGCGGTTGGAGCTGATGAGCGGTATTCGCGAGCGGCGCCTGTGGCCTCCAGGGACACGGCCGAGTACCGCGGGTACACTGGCCGGTCAAAGGGTGCTTGCTACTGCCGATATCGACCCCAAAAGCATTGAATGTCTTATCTTCACCTCTGTTTCCCGGGATATGATGGAGCCGGCAACGGCATCTTTCGTCCACGATAAGCTCGGTTTATCCTCTGCCGCGTTAATTTTCGATATCTCAAACGCCTGTCTGGGGTTTCTCGATGGCATGGTCATGCTGGCCAATATGATTGAGCTTGGTCACGTTAAAAACGGGCTGATAGTGTCCGGAGAGACCGCCGAGGAGTTACTTGAATCGACCCTGGTTGGCCTGCTGAAAGATACAACGCTCAGTCGTAAAACCATCAAGCCGGCCTTTGCCTCACTGACCATCGGCTCCGGTTCGGTCGCCCTGTATATGCGCAAGGCCAAAGACAACGAAGACAGGCCCCGGCTGGTGCATGGTGCCTGGCAGGCCAACACGCAACATTCCGACCTGTGTCATGGCGGCCAGAACGGGGAAAATACCGTCTTGATGGCGACCAACTCCGAGGAACTCCTGCATCGGGGAGTAGAGACCGCCCAGATGACCTGGCAGAAGTTTTCGGCCAAAGCCGGCTGGGGAGCGGAAAATATCGATCGTTTTTTCTGTCATCAGGTCGGCTCGGCCCATGCCAAGCTGCTCTTTGAGAGGCTTGGTCTGGAACCCGAAAAAAATTTCGAGACCCTGGCGATTCTTGGCAATGTTGGCTCCGTTTCGGCCCCGATCACCATGGCTATGGCCATGGAACAGAATTTTTTTGAGCCGGGTCAAAAAGGGGCACTGCTGGGGATCGGCAGTGGGATAAATTGTCTTATGCTGGGTGTCGAATGGTAGATGGTGTCGTAAAAACTCTTCATTTTCTTCGTTGTTGCGATTTTCACTATCATTACGACGTACCTTAGTACGCCGAAATAATAGTGAAAATCGCACGCCTCGAACATGAAGTTTTTTACTTAACCATCTGTGAAGTTAATTTTGATTTTTGGCGAGTTCGTTCATAATGAGTAATTTATTAACAGATGAACAGGGGCAGCAGCTGCTTGAGCTGGCCCGAAAGACCCTGCAGTATAAAATGGGTGAGGGTGCAGCGCCGGCACCACCCGACGATCCTGTTTTGTCGGTGCCGGCGGCCACCTTTGTAACCTTGAAAATTGACGGACAGCTGCGGGGCTGCATCGGCAATCTCGAACCGGCTGGTCCGCTCTGGCAGGGAATCCGCGATAACGCCATCAACGCCGCCTTCAATGATTATCGGTTTTCGCCGCTCTCTCCCGAGGAGCTGCCGGCTGTGCACGTAGATATTTCCATTCTATCGCAACCCGAATTTCTGGTGTATCGGGACCCGGAGGAGCTGCTGCTGAAACTGCGCCCAGGAGTAGACGGCGTGATCCTTCGCGATGGGCGTCGCAGTGCCACCTTTCTGCCCCAGGTCTGGCAACAGCTCGCCACAACGGAACAGTTTCTTGAGCATCTCTGCCAGAAAGCCGGATTGCCCGGGGATATATGGCGGCAAAAAAAGCTGGAAATTTTTACCTATCAGGTCCAGTGTTTTGAGGAGGAAAAGAAGTGAAAGAGGTTATCCTGACGGATGCGCAGCTGGAAGTACTTGAATATATCTACCACAAGCTTCAGCAGGAATACGAACGGGTGGCGGAGGCGCTTGATTTTACCTGCACCGGCTGTCCGGATAACTGCTGCGACTCCTATTTCCAGCATCACACCTATGCGGAGTGGGCCCATCTCTGGTTGGGCATCCGGCGACTTGAGCCTGAGGTGCAGCAATCCCTGATCGCCAGGGCGAAGTCCTATCTTGAACAGTGTGAACAGGCCCTGGCGGCCGGGCAGCGGCCCCAGGTCATGTGTCCCTTGAATGACGAGGGGCGCTGCGTCATTTACCAGCACCGTCTGCTGGTCTGCAGGACCCACGGCGTCCCGGCGACCCTGACCAGGCCCGATGGCCGGACGTTTCAGTTCCCCGGTTGTTTTCACTGTCAGGAAATCGTCGAGAACCTGGATAAAAACGAACTGCCAGTCCCTGTTGAGAGAACACTCCTTCTGCAAAGGCTGGCGCTGCTGGAAAACGAACTTCTCGATAACAAACGTCATCTTCTGCCTAAAGTTAAAATGACTATTGCCGAGATGCTGGTACATGGACCCCCGGTAATTCCCCGAACTGGCCCCTCAAAATAAAAGCCTCAAAAACCAAAGCCTACCCTCAAAAGGAGATGAGTGACATGCGGGTAAGAGTCACCAGAAAACAACCTAACTCGAAGATGTGTTTTGTCTGCGGGATGAGCAACCGTTTCGGACTGAAGAGCCGGTTTTACGAACTGGAAGACGGCCAGCTGATGGCTGTTTTTCAACCGGCCGAAGAACATCAGGGATATCCCGGCCGCCTGCACGGTGGTATTGCCGCGACAATCCTCGATGAGACTATCGGCCGGGCGATAATGGTGGCCCACTCCGGCAGTATCTGGGGCGTAACGATTGATTTTTCGATGAAACTGCGAAAGCCCGTGCCGATTGACGGTGAAATCCGGGTGCTGGCCAGGATTGTCTCGGAAGGTAATCGTTCTTTTCAGGGGGAAGGGGAGATCCTTCTTGCCGATGGTCAGATCGCCGTTGCCGGAAGTGGCAAATACCTGAAAATGGATATTGAGAAAATCGCCGACTTTGACCACCAGGGGGAAGATTGGTTTGTTGTCAACGCACCGGATGATCCGGAATGTGTTGAGTTAAACAACAAGATTTTATAGCGATTTGAAATTCTGTTCAGATGTTCTGTCGTTGTTGCTGATGTTGGTCCTGCAGGTTCTTCTCTTACTTCAGAGCATTGCGGATTTTGCGGGCAAGATTGTTTAAACTGAAGGGTTTCTGGATGAAATGAATACCCTCGTCCAGCATACCATGCTGCACGATCACGTTGGCAGTGTATCCGGACATGAAAAGGGTCTTGATATCCGGCCGGATGGTGACCGCACGGTCATGCAGTTCTTTTCCGTTTATTTTCGGCATGACCACGTCGGTCATGAGAAGTTGAATGGATGTGCTGTCGTCCTGGAGAAGAGTAAGCGCTTCCTGGGGGGTTGCAACAGACAGGACGTCATAGCCGATCTCCTCGAGCATTGCCCGGGTCATGTCTCGCACCATATTGTCGTCCTCCACCAGCAGCACCGTTTCTGTGCCGACATCTGCCGGCGCTTCGCTGCTTTCCGTCTCGACCTGTCCCTGCTCGGTTGTTCTGGGAAAGTAAATGTTGAAGGTGGTTCCCTGTGCCGGTTTACTGTACACGTTGATTAAGCCACCACCCTGTTTGACGATACCGTAAACGGTGGCCAACCCGAGGCCGGTTCCTTTTCCCACCTCCTTGGTGGTGAAAAAAGGTTCGAAAACATGGCGTAGCGTATCCTTGTCCATGCCGAGCCCGTTGTCGCTCAACGACAGCTGGACAAAGTCGCCGGGGATAAAATCGACATGGTTCCGGCAGAAGTTTTTGTCGAGATGTATATTGGCAGTTTTGATGGTGAGCTTGCCACCGTTAGGCATGGCATCTCGAGCATTCGCCGCCAGGTTGATGAGTATCTGCTCTATCTGTGTAGGGTCGAAGCTGATTTTCCAGAGAGTCTCTGCCGGGAGAAACTGCAGTTCAACATCCTCCCCGATCAATCGGGCCAGAGTTTTTTGCAGGGTGATGACCAGGGTGTTTAAATCGACAATTTTGGGCGAGATGACTTGTTTGCGTGAAAACGCCAGGAGCTGGGCGGTAATATCTTTTGAGTGCAGAGCTGCTTTTTCTATCTGCATGAGATCGCTTCGCAGCGGATCCCCGTCGACTAAGTTCAATTTCATCAATTCCGCGTAGCCCAGAATAACTCCGAGCATGTTGTTGAAGTCGTGGGCCACGCCGCCGGCCAGGCGTCCGATGGATTCCAGCTTCTGGGATTGGAAAAGCTGAGATTCGAGCTTCAATCTTTCCTCCTCCGCCTGTTTACGTTCAGTGATGTCGCGGACAAAGGCCACATGGTGTTCCCGGTCGCCAAAGCGGATATGGTTGATAGAAACTTCGACTGGAATGACCGCTCCGTCTCTGCGCCGATGGGTGGTTTCAATGATTCGGTATCCAACCGTCCCCATCTCCTGCCAATGCGTGCTCCAGCGTTTTGCAGGAAAAGCAGGGTCAATATCCCACAGGCGCATGCTCAGCAATTCCTCTCGGGAGTAATGCAGGGAACGGCAGGCTTGGTCGTTCACATAGGCAAAGCCACCCTCGCGGTTCATCCAGAAAATCGCTTCCGATGCCCGGTCGATAGAGAACTGGAACAGGCGTAATTCCTCTTCTGCGCGTTTACTTTCGGTGATATCGCGGGCAAACAGGCAGCTGTACTCTTTACCGCCAAAATTAACATAGTTGGCGGTGATTTTGACCGGAAAGATTGTACCGTTTTTGTGTTGATGCCTGGTTTCAAAAGTGACCACACGTTGATCAACAATGTCCTGCCAACGTTTGCGGCACATTTCCGGGGTGAAATCGGGATCGATATCATAGCCATATTTTTCCAGCAGTTCCTGGCGAGAATAGCCAAGGGACTGGCAGGCCTTGTCGTTGACATAGAAGAAACGGCCTTCCGGTTCCATCCAGAAACAGGAAAATGATGCGCGGTCGATGGCGAACTGGGTGAGCTCTAACTGCAGCTCAATCTTTCTGCGTTCGGAGATATCGGTGATGAAGGCACAGCTGTATTGCCTGCCGTGAAATTTCACGTAGTTGGCCTGGATCTCGACCGGAAAAGAGGTGCCGTCCTTGTGCCGATGGATGGTTTCAAAGGTGCAGACTTTCTCTCGAAGCAGTAAGGTCCAGTAATCAGCCCACACTCTGCTGTTGAAATTGGGGTCGATATCCATAACCGACATCTGCAGGAGTTCTTGCCGGTCGTAGCCAAGAGAACGACATTCCTGGTCGTTCACGTAGAAAAAACGTCCGTCCTTGCCGATCCAGGTGCAGCCGATGGAGGCATGATCGATGGTAAACTGGGTCAGTTCCAGCGCTTTTTGGTACTGTTTGCGTTCGGAGGTGTCCCGGATTGCCAGGATACAGGTTTTGCGACCATCGATTTCCGTCAATAGCGGCCGGATCTCAACGGGAAAGTCTGTTCCGTCAACATGCCGCATCAGGCTCTGATACAGGTCATCTTCACTGTGCGCCATGAAATCGGTCAGATGTCCACGATGCTCAGAAGCCACACAGTCCAAAAAAGGTGTTCCGATCAGGTCGTCGCGCTGGTATCCAAGCATTGCGGCCAACCGGTTGCTCAGATCGACAAACATGCCGTCCTGCGTTATGGCGATGCCATCGAATGCCGCATCCGCCAAATTTCGGAAAAGATGCCAGCCGTCTTGCGAGGAAGCTGTACCCTCGGCCTCGTCAGAGTAATCTGAAATGGTGAGAAGAATAAGCGGTGAAGCTTCCGGCTGCCGGTCAATTAACCTGGCACTGATGCATATTTTTCTACAACCGGAAAGCTCAATTCTTGTTTGCGCTCTTTGTTGCGCCGTCCTGGCTTTTGGATTGAGAACCAGAGCGAGCATCGCCTGCAGCTTTTCGACTTCGGTTGGGCCCATGCCCAATTCGGAGAGTGTATGGCCTTCTGTTTCTTCCAGGGAGCGGCCCAGAACATGGCAAAAGGAAAGCCCGGCTCTCTGAATGCACAGATTCTCATCCATAACAGCCGCAGGTTCGCGCATGACGTCGAGGATATCTGCCGGCAGATTTTGCGGTCTGTCAAAATTTGGGTCTTTTGATGTTTTGCTCATAGCCAAACCCCATTTTCCTGCTCGTAAAAAGAAGATCGGCAGGTGGGCAGAATGCCAATGTTGGGTACGTGCGTGCAGGCTGAATATCCGCTTGGATTTGCGGGAAAAATCATAAAATGTTGAGGGGCATGGATTGCATACAGTGCATTGTTTTCGCATACACCAAACGATGATATTATAGCCGAAATATTAATTTTAATATACTTCTGGTTGCGTATGGTGGTTCCGGGTCAATGAAAGATATCAGAAAATCCATGGCAATGCCTGGAACATCAGGACACTTCATTTTTTTATCGGTCCTGAAAAAACGGGCGTGCAAATCGAGGTGGATGAACTGGCGGGCGGCAACAACGGCTCATGCCCGGGTGATGCGACTCAAACGGTGCAGACCGACTGAGCAGGCAATTGCGTTGACTATAACGGATCATGCTGGTGCGGATGATCGCCGGCTATATGCAGATGGCGATGGACATGGACGTGATTTTCTTCACACCGATGTATATGACCATGATCGATCTTATACAGGATTGAAGTGGTATGGCTGAGAAAGTCCCAGTCATGGGAGATGATAATCTGATGCAGATCCAGTCCCAGGAGGATTTCGATGAGATGGCTGCGGGTTTTCGGATCAAGGTTGTTGGTCGGTTCGTCGAGCAGCAGTATTTTGGGCCGCATGGCGAGGATGGTGGCAAGAGCGACCAGTTTTTTTTCTCCACCGGAAAGACGATGGGTAATGCGGTCTTCAAAGCCGGTAAGACCAAGATCGGCCAAAGTTTTCATGGCGACATCTCTGGCCTCTTTAGGGGAAAACCCCAGGTTCAGAGGGCCGAAGGCGACATCTTCGATGACCGTGGGCGAAAAGAGCTGGTCGTCAGAACTCTGGAATAAAAAGCCGACTTCTTTGCGCAGAGCGCGCAACTCCTCTTTGGTGGAGACTTTTTTCCCGTTAAACAGGAGTTCTCCTTCGTCAGGTTTGAGCAAGCCGACCATAAGGTGGAAAAGAGTGGTCTTGCCGCAGCCGTTGGGACCGATAATGCCGATCCGCTTATCGTGTACGGCAAAAGAAAGGTGGTGCAGCACGGGATCTTTCGCCTGGGCGAAGGTATAGCTGACGTCGCGAAGCTCAATCATTTGTTTTTCATATTACGTAGTCATTCAGAAATGCAACCATCTACGGGTTCTCACACCTTGAATCGGATATTTAAAATATCGCCGTCAGTGACGATATAGTCTTTGCCCTGCAGGTACATCTTGCCGGCCTTTTTCAATTCCGCTTCGCTGCCGTATTCCATCAGCTCATCATATTTCATCACTTCCGCGCGGATAAAGCCGCGCTGTAGGTCGGAATGGATCACTCCTGCGGCGACCGGGGCGGGGGAGTCTTTTCGCACCAGCCATTGCCTGACTTCATCTTTACCGACGGTGAAAAAAGAGATAAGCCCGAGTGCTTTCAGGCAAAGACGGGTCATAATGCCAAGGGCCGGTTCGTCGATCCCTAAATCCTGCAGGAATTCGGTTTTTTCTTCTTCTGAATCCAGCAGCACAATCTCCGACTCCACTTGGGCGCAGACAATCATTGCTTCCATCTTATTTTGTCGGCACTGGCCGACCATTTTTTCAAGAAGCGTCGTGTCTCCCAACTGATCTTCCGCCACATTGAAGGCGAGGATCAATTCTTTTCGGGTAATAAGAGGGTAGCTGCGGAGGAGCAGTTCTTCGTCCTCATTGAATGCCATAAGTCGAAGCGGTTTCTCCTCCTCCAGATGGGCCAGCAGTCTGCGCATCAGGTCCAGTTCAATGGCCTGCTTCTCGTCCTTGATCTTTTTCAGGGCAGTTTCAATACGGGCAATGCGTTTTTCGACAAAGATCTGATCATGCATGATCAGCTCGCCATTTACCATATCCGCATCTCGGAAGGGGTCGACAGAGCCTTCCGCGTGGTACACCGAATCGTCTTCAAAGGCTCGGATCACATGGCACAGGGCATCGACGTCGTCGATCTCTTTGAAGATGTCCCCCTTGGCGATGTTCTCCTGTTCCATTTTCGGCAATAATACCAGGTCAATACGCGCCCTGGCCTGTTTGTTCGGGCTATACATGGACACCAGCCGGTCAAAGCGAGGGTCTCGTATTTCAGCTGTACCCGGAATAGGTTTGGCGGGACCGGCCTGTTCTCTTAATTCACTGCCGGTCAGTACCTGGAAAAGGGTCTTTTTGCCTGTCTGGGGCAGGCCGATGATTCCAACCTTCATGGTAAAATCCTTTGTTAAGAGAAAGAACGAGTAAGTTACCTGGACAATTACCACAGGACGGAGGGTATCGGCAAGCTAATAGACCGGGAATTATGGCAGAGGCATGAAGTGAGCAGTCATCTAAAGAAAAAAGGTATCGACGCTACTGTAGCCGTAATGGCCAGGCCGATAACGAGAAAAATAATATCATTGCTGGCAACAGTCCGCTGTTCGAGGGGAATAAGCCGTCCATTAAAGCCGCGCAGCAGCATGGCCTGATGCACCCGGGTGGCCCGGTTCCAGCTTCTCACCAGCGTCATGCCAAACAGGTATCCATAGGTTCGGTAGGTGTGAATATTGGTTGCCGGCACAAAGCAGCGCATCCCGGCTGCACGTTTTAATTTCTGGTATTCCTGGTAGATGACAAAGATATAACGATAGGAAAAAAGCAGCATAAAACAAAGACGCCTGGAGACATGCAGTCCTTCCAGGGCATGGCCGAGGCTGGCGATTCGTGATGTGCCGAGCAGCGTGATCAGGCTGAGCACGATGCAGTTGGTTTTCAGGCTGATGAGAGTGGCCAGGCGTATGCCTTCAACGCTGAGGGAGAAAGCACCCAGCCGGGTCAACTCCTCCCCGCCGTAGGTCAGAGGCAGGGTGAGCCAGAGGAAAATGGTAAAGGTGTTGGCAGCCAACAGACGTTTGCCGACCTGACGCAGGTCCAGCCGGCTCAAAAGCAGCAGCAAAAAGGCCAAGGCAAGAGACAGAGAGACGACCGCAAAACTATTGGATATGGCGGCAACAGTTATATATGCGGCAGCAACTATGACTTTTACCTTGGGATCTCTTTTGTGCAGCAGGGAATTCCCGGTCGCAAAAAGTTCGTCCATCATCGATTATTGCCGTGCCTCCGGTAGTTCATCCAGGTATATCCACAATACTGCCCCGAGTTCAACGCCTTTATCCTTACCCGCCGGGTCTTTAATGGTGTAATCCGCTTCACTCAGGGCGGCAAATCCCCACCAGCCCGCCAGGGGGCAGCTGAAGGTGAAGATGCCGTTGCTATCGGCTTTTATGACCTGAGTCACGTGATAATCACTTCTGGCCCGCAGTGTGTTGCCCTTATTATAGAATTCCACCTCAACTTCGGCTCCGGCGACCGGCTTGCCCTGCAGGAGCACCTGGCCGGAAAAACTATTGCCGGCGTAATTACCAAACGGCCTGAGCAGGGGGACAATCTCAGTTGGCAAACCGACGGGTTCATCCCAGCCCTCGTCGTCGCCGAAGGCGGGGATGACTGTTTTGGTGTAGTGAATAATGCTCAAATCTTCGGTTGGTTCCCAGTAAGGGGTCGGTTCCATGACAAACTGATACACACCAGGACGGGCAAAATTATAGGTAGTCTGCCATGCTTTATGCTCCATAACCGAGGCCGGCGTGAGGGTTGCCAGCAGATCGGTTGTTTTGCCGCCCATTGTTACCGTGAATTTTTTCGGGAGGGCGAGATCCATGCCGACGTTTTCAAAAGGATGGGAAAATGAAAGGGTCAGCGTTGTCTGCTTTTTTTCCTGATCGATAATATGCTGATCCGGAATAACCATCCCGAAATGGGCAAGCGCCTGACCGGTCGGCAGGCAGATTAAAGTGGCAAGAATACTCATTGCAGCAAACTTTCTCACGATCCTCCTCCTTGTTGTTTTTTGCGTGATTGCATATAGGCAGCTATCCCGGCCAGTCCGAGAATATAGCCGATACCGCCAAGGATATCCTGCAGGCTCGGGTCCTTGTCCGAGTTTTCCGCGAGTGTTCTTTCGATCGGGGCGAGCTTTTTATCGAGGGCCGTATCGACAATCCTGGCAATTTCCGAGGCCGTAATGGCTTGCAGCTCTTTTTCTTTATGCTCCTCGGATACTGGTTGCAGGGAAGGGCGAATGGTTTCGCTGGTTACCGGGGGAGGAGTATTGTTGCTCTCTGCAGAAGAATCTTCCAGAGTATAGGTCCAATTGTTTTTATGGCCGTCTCCCGCGCTGACGATGATCTGCAGTTCTTTTGAACCTGTCTGAGGTACGGGAAAACTGAACATTCCATCTCTATCTGTTGTTCCCGACAGCAGGGTCTGGCCGGTTTTGGTTTCGACAACGGAGACGGTGGCATTCTGGGTAGGTCTGCCACCGCTGAACTTTGACTCCGTGATGATATGATCACCATCCCGCCAGGCAAAGATCCGTACTTTATGCGCAAAACAGGGGCTGCATAAAGCCGGAACCAGAAGAAGAATAAAGAGCAGTTGGTAGAGAGTTATACGGTGCATTATTTTCCCATTATAAGAAATTCCGGTTGAACTTTGGCAAGAAAAGAGACAGTAAACATGGTGATAATCCCTTCGATGATCATCAGGGGGATATGGGCGGCCAGTATCAGTTGAGCTGCCCGCGCAAAACCTTGATCAGTCGACCAGAGGGCAAGTGCTGCTATACATGCGGAAAGGAGGATCGAACAAAAACCGGCGCCAAAAGCCGCAATTTTTCTTTTATGACCGTTTTTTTCAACCCATGGCCGAAAAATATAAAAGCAGATCAGGGCCGGCAGGGCCATGATCGTGGTGTTCACTCCCAATACCAGTATGCCGCCAAAGTTGAAAAAAAGACTTTGCAGCAACAGTGCCACCAGGATTGCCGGAAAACAACTCCAGCCGAGGACAATACCCATCAGGCCCCCCAGAAGGAGATGGACATTACCAGGTCCGATGGGTACATGGATGAGCGAGGCCACAAAAAAGGTAGCTGTCAACAGGGAGACCGTCATGATTCGGTCATAATCAAGTTTTTTCAAGCCAATTGCCGTGCCAACGGCGGTAATTGCCGCTCCGGCTAACAGGACAGGGGGGCTTAAGACACCTTCCGAAATATGCATGTGATGTGGTTCTCCCTATCTCAAATCGGCCTGAGACGCTAAAATATAACACTAAGAAATAGTGTTGTGTTACAAAATATCGAGGACATCATGGCGTGTCAAGATCTTAGTGACACAAAATAAAAAATAGTATTACTGGCGCTCCGTTGAGCGTCTCGAGAGGTAAACAGAGAGAGGTGAAGGAATACGCGATGGAACCAGATAACGGGCGTACAGAAAATAATGGGGCTCTTACCCCCATCGGCATCGTCCACTCCTGCTTCACGGAGAAATTCGGCATTCCCCGGCAGCCGGGCATGGTGGCCTCAGCGACCGCTCGACTGGAACTGTTGCCACCCTTTAACAGACAGGAAATGGTGCGCGGCCTGGAGCAGTTTTCGCATATCTGGGTACATTTTTGTTTTCATGAGACTCTTGCCGAGGGATGGAAGCCGACAGTCCGGCCACCCTGGCTGGGAGGGCAGAAAAGAGTTGGTGTTTTTGCGACCCGCAGTCCGCACCGTCCCAACCATCTCGGTTTATCGGTGGTGCGGCTCGAGGGGCTTGTCTTGGCAAAGGGCCGTCTATTTCTCGAGCTCTCCGGCATCGATTTTCTCGATCAAACCCCTGTTTTCGATATTAAACCCTATATTCCTTACAGCGATTGTATTCTGTCAGCCTCCTGCGGTTACGCGCTCGGGGAACAACCGGTGGTGGATATTGCGTTCAGCGCCGAGGCAGAGTTCTTCTGTTCTGAATATCTGGTAAAACACGGCAGAAATATACGCCAATTAATAGAGGATCTGATTCGACATGATCCGCGACCGGCTAGTCAGAAAAAAAGCCGTAAAAATTTCGGTATGCTGCTCTGGAATGTCAACATCCGCTGGACAGTCGAGGGGAACAGGTTTTTTATCGAGAGTTGTGCGGAAATTACGGTTGAATAAATCCCATCATGGTTTGATGAAGCCATTGATGATACAATGGACTCTCTTACCGATCTCATAGCTTCCACTGGTAACGTCGTAATCCAAGCTACCGCCGTCTATTTCAATATTCTTCCCTTCCAGCCTGATTTTGCCGGGACACTTGACGGTGCGTTTTTCACTGTCGTACTTCAACAGATCGGTATAGAGGAACTGTTTATCGTGTATTCTGTTGATTACCACATCGTCAGTTAAGGTCAGAATTTTGCTGGTGGTGTTGTACTCGCCGGTGTTGGCGATAATTTTGGTGATATTGCCCTGCGCATCAAAAAGATCAGCGTTGACGAACTCCATAACCAGGACGTTTGGATTCACGCCCGTATGGGCTTTACGGCCTCGTACCAGTGCGGTTTTCTGCCCTTTCTGGTTTTGCAGTATCTGCACCGTGTTCATATTGAAATTCTGGTTGTCGGGATGCAGCTGGTTCGGGGCGGGATCGACACTGCCTCGAGGACTGAGAAAATTGCCGACCGGTACGGACCAGAGAGGATAGGTGACAATGATGATGAGAGGGACGAGCCAGATGGTGTTGCGATGGAATTTCATCGATTTTTGTATTTTTGCAGCAACTCCAGAGCGAGATTTTTGGCTTCGACGAGCAGATCGCAGGCATCACGTACGGCCCCGCCACCTCCCGGTCGTTCGGTTATAAAATGGACGATCTCCTGCACTTCCGGCACGGCGTTGGCCGGAGCGATAGCCAGGCCAACCTGCTGCAGCAGCACCAGGTCCAGCCAGTCGTCACCCATATAGGCGATCTGGAAGGGCTTGAGACCGGAGACCCGCATGATTTCCCTGAAGGCATCGTTTTTATTGCCGACGCCCTGGTATATGAACCGCATGTTGAGTTCTTTGGTGCGCCTGGCGACAACTTCTGACTGTCTGGCTGTTATGACACCCGTATCGACACCTGCTTCCCCAAGCAGGCGCAGGCCGAAACCATCCTGGGTATTAAACGACTTGCTTTCCTCGTCACTGCCGGTATAGAGAAGCGTTCCGTCGGTCAAAACACCATCGACATCCAGCAATAACAGTTTTATTTCTCGGGCTTTGGCAAGAGCACGAACTCGTTGGGGATCGTTTTTTCGACTGTCGCGTTCCCGGACCCTGGTCCGGTATCCTTCAAGAATTTCGCAATCGGACGGATAGTCTGTGGGCGATGGAGGACAATTATCGGCCATAACTAGCAAACCGCATTGCGAACCCTGATCAGCTGCACGAGCAGTTCTTCAACCTTATCAAGGGGGATGGAATTCGGGCCGTCGCACAGGGCCTGGTCCGGATTGGGATGGATTTCCATAAACAGACCGTCAATGCCGGCGGCAATGGCGGCTTTGCTGAGAGTGCTGATGAACTCCCGCTGGCCGCTGGAAGTGCCGCCTGCTCCACCGGGAAGCTGTACCGAATGAGTGGCATCAAAAACGACCGGGCAGCCAAACGAGCGCATGACTGGCAGGGAGCGCATATCGACGACCAGATTGTTATAGCCAAAGCAGGCGCCTCGTTCAACCAGCATAATTTTTTTGCCCCCGACGCCGCGCATTTTATTGACTGCGTTCTGCATATCCCAGGGGGAGACGAACTGGCCCTTTTTAACATTGACCACTTTGCCGGTTTTGGCCGCAGCAGTCAGAAGATCTGTCTGGCGGCAGAGAAAAGCTGGAATCTGGATAATGTCGAGTACTTCTGCGGCGGCCTCGACCTGGGTGACGTCATGGATATCCGAAATAACCGGTACCCTGAATTCCCGTCGAATTTTAGCGAGCGTCGCCAGCCCTTCTACCAGGCCCGGACCTCGATAGGAATCAAGCGATGTCCGGTTGGCTTTATCAAAAGAAGCCTTGAATACGTAGTGGATGCCCAGGCGGTCGCAGATCTCCTGCATTGCCCTCGCCACGGTTCTGGCCAGCCGTTCTGATTCAAGCGCGCACGGTCCACCGATAAGCAGCAGCGGTTGTCCGGTACCGACAAGAAGCGGGGAACCGGAAGGGGTATCAATGGCGAGTTTAATATCAGTCACCGATCACTTCCTTGGCTTTCTTGAGTTGTCCCTGTTGTTTATGAGCCAGTGCCGCGCTGATGAAATCTCGGAATAACGGATGCGGCTTCATTGGTTTGGATTTGAACTCAGGATGGAATTGACAGCCAAGGAACCAGGGGTGGTCTTTTATCTCAACAATTTCCACCAGATTGTTGTCCGGCGATGTTCCTGATACCAGTAGGCCGCTTTCTTCCAGCTTTTGCCGATAGGCATTATTATATTCGAACCGGTGGCGGTGTCGCTCGGAAATTTCATCCTGCGCGTAGGCCCGATAGGCATTGGTGTCTTCTTTGAGTACACAGGGGTAGGCACCAAGGCGCAGGGTGCCGCCGAGGTCCGACTCTTCGTCCCGTATCTGCTTCTGGTTGGTGCGATAGTCAAACCATTCCTTGATCAGATAAATGACCGGATCCGGGGTGGCTTCGTCCAGTTCCGTAGAATTAGCCAGGGGAAGACCCAGCACATCCCGGGCAAATTCAACTACCGCCAGCTGCATGCCAAGGCAGATACCAAAAAAGGGTATCTTGTTCTTGCGGGCGTAATTGATGGCTTTAATTTTCCCTTCTACGCCGCGCTTGCCGAATCCGCCGGGAACAAGAATCCCGTCGCAGCCGTCGAGCAGGGCGGCCACGTTTTTCGATTCAAGGCATTCTGCGCTGATATACTCCAGGTTGACCTTGGTACCGTTGGCCAGGCCGCCATGCACCAGCGCTTCGTGGAGACTTTTATACGACTCGGTAAGATCGACATACTTGCCGGTAATGGCAATAGTGACGCTGTTTCGTGGATTCTTGATATTGTGTACCAGCTCTTCCCACGGTTTGATATTCGGCTGGCCGGTCCAGATATTGAGCAGCTCGAGAATTTTGTTGTCGAGACCTTCCTTATGCAGATGGAGCGGAAGTTCGTAGATGGTGTCAACGTCGATTGCGGTGATGACTGCATCCTGGGGAACATTACAAAACAGCGCAAGTTTCGCTTTCAGACTGTCATCTAAGGGAACTTCCGTCCGGCAGAGCAGGATATCCGGCTGGATGCCATCGGCCCGCAGCTCGCGTACCGAATGCTGGGTCGGTTTGGTCTTTACCTCCCCGGCCGTTTTAATATAAGGCACCAGGGTCAGATGAATGAACAGGGTGTACTCCCGGCCCAGATCACCGCGCAGTTGGCGAATGGCCTCGATGAACGGCAAACCTTCAATGTCGCCGACGGTGCCGCCGATTTCGATGATGGCGACATCGACACTGCCGTCAAGCTGGCGCACTGCGGCTTTGATTTCATCGGTGATATGGGGAATGACCTGCACGGTGCCGCCGAGGTATTCACCGCGCCGTTCCTTGGTGATAACCGAATAGTAGATGCGCCCTGAGGTGTAATTGTTTTTCTGGGCCATGACTGCACTGGTGTAGCGTTCATAGTGCCCCATATCCAGATCGGTCTCGGCCCCGTCGTCGGTGACATAAACCTCGCCATGCTGGAAAGGATTCATGGTGCCTGGATCGACGTTGATGTAGGGGTCCAGTTTCTGGAACGTTACCGTCAGCCCACGACTTTCGAGCAGTGCCCCAATGGCTGCGGAGGCCAGCCCTTTTCCGAGAGAGGAAAGGACGCCGCCGGTGACAAAAATAAACTTGGTTCGTTTGGTATTATTTGGCTTTTTCATGGTGGGCACTATAGCAATCGAACCTTCTTTTTGGAATAGAAAACTTGCCTGGCGAGGTAAAAAACGGCAAACAAGCAGGTTAAGTTTATAACATTTTAATGGTGTCGGAAGGCTAAATGCATGGCAGTCTTGAATAAGCCGGCGCAAGTGCCTATGGTGTCAGGTGGCAGTACAAATTCTAAAGGAGAAAACTATGCAATATTTACTACTTTTGACCGCGGTGTTTTTCCTGGCAACCGCGGCTTTTGCCGCCGGAGAACGACCTGTTTCCTCAGAAAAGACTGCGGTATTCGGCGGTGGCTGTTTCTGGTGCATGGAGCCTCCCTTTGAACAACTGAAGGGGGTGCTGGAGGTGACGGCAGGCTATAGTGGCGGGGATGAAAAGAATCCGACCTATGAACAGGTATCCAGCGGTCGGACCGGACATATCGAATCGGTCCGGGTGGTCTACGACCCGGAAAAAATTTCTTTCAAGGAACTCCTCGACACCTTCTGGCGTTATGTCGACCCCACCGATCCGGGTGGCCAGTTTGCCGATCGCGGTGATCACTATAAAACGGCGATTTTTTATAACGATGAAGCGGAAAGAAAGATCGCCGAACAGTCCCGTGACGAAATTGCCGCATCAGGTATTTTCAGCAGGCCGATAGCTACGGCTATCCGCCCGGCCAAACCGTTTTATCCGGCCGAAGAATACCATCAGGACTACTATAAGAAGAACGTCGCCCATTACGAAGCCTATAAAGTGGGTTCCGGCAGGGCTGGTTTTCTGGAAAGAACCTGGAAAGACCACCCGGCGGACAAAAAATTCGTCAAGCCTTCGGATGCGGAGCTGCGGGCCAGGTTAACGCCTTTGCAGTACGAGGTGACGCAAAAAGAAGGCACGGAGCGCCCTTTTGAAAATGAATACAACACCAATAAGAAGGCCGGTATCTATGTTGATATCGTCTCCGGAGAACCGCTGTTCAGTTCGCTGGATAAGTTTGATTCGGGAACCGGGTGGCCAAGTTTTACCAAACCTCTGGTTGCGGAAAATGTAGTTGAGAAAAAAGACGTGAAAATGTTCATGGTGCGCACCGAGGTTAGAAGTGCTGGAGCAGATTCCCACCTTGGACATGTCTTTGACGATGGCCCTGCACCGACCGGCCTGCGGTACTGTCTTAATTCGGCAGCCTTGAAATTTATCCCGGCAGACGAACTCGAGAGTGAAGGGTATGGAGAGTTTGTAAAACTATTCAAATGAAATGGTCTACTTGGTTCCCATGTGCCACATGGGAACCAGCGGGACTATTTTCCGTTAAGAATATCTTCCACTTTTCTACCCTCAACCTCGGCATCGAAGATCTGTTGCAGAAGAGGTGACACGGTATCGCTGTGCTCTGCGCTGATAAGAAAACCGGGCAGGGGGGAGGCGGTGAGCGTTCGCATTCGCGCCTGAATGATCTTGGTGGTGCTCAAGTGGTCGGCTATGTCTCTGAATTCACTAATATCAAGAAGGGCGGGGAGTACATCGAGCATGTTGCCCCAGTATTCTTTCTGGCCAAGATGCTCGACGATCTGCGTCACCGCCGTTGCCGCCTCGAGATAAAAATCGGCAACCACAGCGGGGTGCATGGCAGAACACGTTTTCTGGGAGATAAAGAGTCGGCAGTTGAAGGGACGAACAGGATAAATGGTGCACTGGTCGTTATCCAGAAACGGGCAGGTGGATGCATTATGGGGGGTATCGTGATCAACATCTCTCCCCTCAAGGCACGCTGCGGCAAAATCATTGGTGGTCATTTTGGGAGCCTGATGGACCGGGGGAGAGTTCAATTTCTCCGCCAGCCAGAAGGCCAAGCCTTCGGCCAGAATATAGCGAAGTATTGCTTCGCCTTCTACCGCTGTAATAGTCACATTCTGGGTGCAGCAGCAGCTGCAGCCCCTTTTGCATGCCTTGGCGAGGCCTTGGTTCCACTGGTCGAAGATATCGTATAGAGTAAATAAAATCTGCTGTTTCATTGTCGCTCAGCCTCCTGTGCCTTGTAGTGTGAGAAGGGCAAGGATAGCATATCGAAAAAATTTGCCAACAAAAACCAGAACTGAAAAACGGATAAAGCTGGTTTTAAAGACTCCGGCAACCAGACATAAAGGATCGCCGAGTACCGGCAGCCAGCTGAGCAGAAGAGACCAGGTTCCATATTGAGCATACATTTTCTCAGCCCGCAGCAATTGTGCATCATTGATGCGAAGGATGGTTCGAATGATATAGTTTGCCCCGAGCATACCGAGCAGATACGTAGAACAGGCCCCTAAAAAATTACCAAGCGTTGCGGTAAAGACAACGTCCGGTACGGCGAATTTTTGTAAGACCATGACAATCAGCAGCCACTCGGAGCCGATAGGCAGAATGGTTGCCGCCAGAAAGCTGAGCATAAAGAGCAGCGGCAGGCTGGGGCTGGTGAGAAGGGAGGGGAGATAATCCATGGAAAAAGGATATTCGAAAAGAATTTCTTTGCAAAGATGATAATTGAGTACGTGAGAGGTTGAGGTGATGAAATTTTTGTTGAAACCGGCACTGTTGTTTCTTCCGCTGGTTATTTTATATGGATTGACAGGTTTTCCGGTTCGGGCGGCCGAAAATAAGGATTTTGTGCAATGGCTTGCCGGATTTTACCCGGTAGCACATGAACAGGGGATCAGCAGGACGATTTGGGAAACAGCTTTTTCCGGGGTGGTGGAACCGTATCCGGAGGTCCTTGCCAAGGCAAGTTATCAACCCGAGTTTACCACGGAGATCTGGGATTATCTGGATGCCCGGGTGAATCCGCTGTCCATCGGCAGAGGCCGGGAAATGGACCGAAAATTTGCCCGAACACTTGCTGACGTGGAAAAAAAATTCGGGGTTGAAAAATCGGTTCTGCTGGCAATCTGGTCAATGGAGTCGAACTACGGTGCTATCCTCGAAAAGACAGATCGGTTGTTTTATGTTCCCCGTGCCCTTGCTACCCTTGCCTATGGAGATCCTAAGAGACAGAAATTTGCCCGTAGCCAGCTGGTTGCCGCGCTCCAGATCATGCAGGCCGGGGATGTCCAAAAAGAGCAGCTGACCGGCTCCTGGGCCGGGGCCATGGGCCATACCCAGTTTATTCCCACCAGCTATCTGGCCTATGGTGTTGATATGGACGGGAATGGCCATCGAGATATCTGGACTTCCGTCCCCGATGCCCTGGCAACCGCCGCCAACCTGCTGCATAAGAACGGTTGGCGATCCGGCAGCACCTGGGGCTATGAAGTAGTAATGCCTGTCTCCGGCGAACAGTTTAAAGAGCAGACGAAAACCCTGGCCGAGTGGCAAAAGCTCGGCTTTAAGCGACCGGGCGGCAAGAATTATGGTTCCTCTGATACGAAGGCGGTGCTGAAACTTCTAGCCGGACCACAGGGGCCGGCCTTTCTGATGATGAAAAATTTTTTCGTGCTGAAACGCTATAACAACTCCGATTTCTATGCCCTTGCCGTATCGCTTTTAGCCGACCGGCTGACAGGAACGGGCGGTTTAGCAGGATCCTGGCCAAGGCCGCCAGGTTCGCTCAGTCTTGAAGACAAGATTGAACTGCAAAAGAAACTGCAGGAACGTGGTTATTATTCTGGGGAAATTGACGGGAATCTGGGGGGTGGCACCAAAGATGCGATCCGGAAGTTTCAGCTCAAGCTTGGACTGGCCGAAGATGGTCTTCCATCCCATGACCTGCTCCAGGCTTTGCGTAAATAACGGCGTTGCAAAACCTCCCCTCGACCATTTCCTGCATAACACAGTTATTGGGTCGCAGCTTCCCGGAACACGTTAAACCGCTGGGTCTCGGAGATGGCGGTAATATCGGTCGGTTGACGTTCGGCAACCCGCAGGTGCAGGTCCATCTGCGGGAAGGGAATCTCGATGCCGTGTTTCTGTAAAATTGTATATATGCACGTCAGGACGATATCGCTTATTTGCGCGGGTTGTCTTGCGTTCTGCCCTTCAACCCAGATTGCGGCGAGCAAATCCAGCGAGCTGGCGGCATGGCCATGTGATACTGCCGGGTGAATGAACAAGGCGTAATCTCCTGTTAATATTTGTTAGCTTTTGTTATGATAGAGCTGAGATTTGCTGGGTGTAAATGGCTGAAAAAAATCAGATAACGAGATTTCGGAACAATTCCGAGCAGGGACAGGCGTAAAAATAAAGAAAAGTCGTCCCGTTGCGTTGTTTAACTAACGGAAAAGAGAATCGTATGCGCATCACCCAAAAAGTGTTTTATGATCTCGCTATCTGGATGGTGATCTTTGGCTTGTGCATCGGGACAGTTTTTCCGTTCTTCGTGATACTGCTTGGGGTCCCGGCAGATATCGCTCTGAAACCTTTCTTCTTTACGGCCTGCCTGGGTGCCGGAGCACTGGCAGGGATCCTCAACTATAGTCTTGCAAGATCGATTGTCGGTAACCGTTTGAAGGTTCTGGCGAGCAGCATGAGCCAGGTTGAGCAGAATATCAATGAGATGACTTTCAGTAGCGACACGTCGAAGTGTACCCCGGAACATTGCGCGATACCTGTCGATTCCAGGGACGAGATCGGGGAAAGTGCTGTGGCATTTAATCGACTGGTTGAGTCTCTTTCCGTCTCTATACAGACGCAGGCGGCAGTGCGCTCTTTTTCACGGATGCTTACCAGCCAACTGGAAGTCGAGAGCCTGACGGAAAAAGCACTCGAGTTATTTTTTGAACATACCGGTGCGGGTGCTGGCCTGATCTTTTATCAATCTGACGGCTTAATGAAGCTCGCGGCTTCGCGCGGGGTAAAGAATCCCGATCTGGTTCTTGCCGCTCCTTATGTTCAAGACGCACTGCGGACCGGTCAGAAACAGATTGTCCCGCTATCTCGCACCGTTTCGGTTGAGTGGGTTGAACCGGATTTCCAGCCGGGCGAAGTCATTGTTTTACCTGTCACCAATAAGGGTGCGCTGATCGGAATGGTCATTCTTGCGACGGGGCAAAAGTTCGATGCCATCCAGCTTGGCCGGATCGATCTATTTGTTCAGGGCCTGGGATTAGCCCTCAATAATGGCATGACCCATGATCGTTTGCAGCATCTGGCTACGGTTGACCCGCTCACCGGCATCTTTAACCGTCGATTCGGTATGCGCCGGCTGCAGGAGGAGTTTCGTAAGGCCGTACGCAGCAAGGCATCCTTTGGAATCCTGATTTTCGATATCGACCATTTTAAGGTAGTTAATGATACCTACGGGCATCTCGTTGGCGACCGCGCGTTGAAATCCGTCTGTGCCATAGCAAAGGATGCGCTTCGGGACAGCGATATCCTGTTCCGTTATGGAGGGGAAGAGTTTGTCGCCGTTTTACCTGCATCGACGGAACAGGATCTATGGCTCAGTGGAGAACGGCTGCGCAAGGCCATCGAGGGCACGACCATTTCGGCTGACGACAAGATAGTGCGCATCACCGTGTGCATCGGCGGAGCTGCTTTTCCTGCACAGCCGGTGGAAAACGTCGATCACTTGATCCAGCTGGCCGACGAGGCCCTGTATCTGGCCAAGAATTCGGGCCGGAATAAAGTACAGATCGCCCGGAAGACTGCAGCTGCTGCACTGTGAAGTTGTAAATCCCCGATAGGTATCGACAAAGATATAAAAAATCTTAATTTTTAAAGAATCGACAGAAGATAATGAATATTTCAGTCGAACCTTGAAAATAATTCTCACCATGTTATTTATCATAAACTCTATTGGTTACATGATATGAAGAACATAAATCTGTTGTTGAAAATTGTTGTGTGGATGACTGCGTGCCTCTTTCTCTTTGTTCAAGGCGTAGCGGCGGAAGAGGGAAAACCATACAAGAGGACCCTGGAAACATATGTCGTCCCGGATGTGACCTTACTCAATCAGGATGGTCAGGAGGTACAGCTTAAAAATTACTTCGATACCGATAAGCCGATCATCCTCGATTTTATCTACTGCACGTGCACGACGATATGTCCTGTTCTCTCGGTGAGTTTCGGTTATTTCCAGAAAAAACTGGGGAAAGACCTCGATAAGGTCAGACTGGTATCGATCTCCATCGACCCGGATAACGATACCCCCGAGCTTATGAAGGAGCATCTGCAAAAATATGGTGCGCAGCCGGGCTGGGATGCGTTTACCGGAAAACGCGGCGATATCGTTCAGGTCCTCAAAGCGTTTGACACCTATGTGGCAAACAAGATGAACCATTATCCTTTGACGCTGCTGCGTGGACCCGGCCAGAAGGAGTGGGTGCGGATCTATGGCATGCTGAGTGCCTCCGATCTGATAACCGAATACGAGCATCTCCAGTAGATGTTGGTCAAATTACTTTTTTGATTCCAAGGAAATATTTTTCCATGAAAGTAAAATATATCGGTATTTTTCTGGTGCTTTTCTGTCTGTCGCTGCAGTCGCTGGGAGCAGCGGAACTCATTGAGGGGTATTCCCGTGCGGAAGCTTTACGGCTCGGGGAGAGGATGTACCGGACAGGAGTTCTGCCTTCCGGGGAACCCATCAAGGCACTGGTCATGGGCGACATTCCCTTTGACGGGCGGATGTTTACCTGTGATGACTGTCACCAGAGAAGTGGTCTGGGCTCCAAGGAAGGCACGGTTATCACCTGGCCAACCAACGGCAAGGAGCTGTTTGCTCCGCGCCATCGAACCGGCGCCTACAAACCGCCTCCAGCAGGCGATAAAAAAGTGTCTGGTCGTGGGGAACTGCCTGAATATTGGCAGATGAAGGAGGTGCGGCCCGCGTATACGGACAAGTCTCTGGCTCGGGTACTGAGGGTAGGCGTCGATCCGGCCGGCCGTCAGCTTGACCCGATCATGCCGAAGTTTCGCCTGAACCAAAGCGATATGCGCATCTTGATATTCTATCTGAAAAACCTTTCCGTTACGCTGTCGCCCGGAGTGGATGCGACCACCCTGCAATTTGCCACTGTGATCACCGACGATGTCGGAGAAGTCGATAAAACAGCCATGCTGTCGGTGCTCCAGGCCCATATCGATGCCCATAACTCGCAGAGCAGACAGGAGAGCAAACGAGCTGCCTCAGGCCCATTCTATAAAAGTGAACGGCATCAGGCGTACCGGAAGCTGAAGCTTCACGTCTGGGCATTGCACGGGCCGGAAGAGACCTGGCGCGATCAGCTGGAAGGCTATTATAAACAGCAGCCTGTTTTTGCGCTTCTGGGCGGGATTACCGGAGGCAGCTGGGAGAAGATGCATACCTTCAGCGAGGAGCATAAAATTCCCTGCATTTTCCCCATTACCGATTTACCAGTCCTCTCGGATACCGATTGGTACACCCTGTATTTTTCCAAGGGACTTTACCAGGAAGGGGAAAGTGTTGCCAAATATATCCGGGCCGCCAACAAGGATGTCAATAACCTCCCCGTCGTGCAGGTCTTTCAGCCGGACAATAAGCGCAGCAGCGCGCTCGCTCAAGGTTTTGAGCAGGCCTGGCAGAAAATGGGCAATTCTGCGGTAAAAAATATTATGATTCAGGGGGATGCTTCTCTCTCAGACAAACAATGGGCTGATCTTTTGGCGGGTCCCGACCCCGTCGTTGTCCTTGTCTGGCTCGATGGTTCGCACCAGGATGTCTTTGCAAAACTTCCCGGGCATGGTGATCGGGTGAAGATGATGTTTGCTTCGGCAACCTTGCTGAATAACGATTACTCGGTTATTCCCGATTCGTTAAAGAACAGTTTTCTGCTGAGCTATCCGTATACTCTGCAAGATAAAAACAATACGACCCGGCTCTCGGTGGAGCGGTGGCTGAAAGTCAGGAATATTCCTGAGAGCAATTTCACCATTCAGGCGAAGATGTATTTTCTCGGCTGGATGCTTCCCGGCTCCATAAAGAATATGCGGAGTGAATTTTTCCGGGATTATTTTCTGGAGGGATATGACATGATGATCGACCAGGATTACGCGATTGCCGTCTACCCCCGCCTCACTTTCGGCCCGGGGCAGCGTTATGCCTCGAAAGGGTGTTATATTGCCAGGCTGACCGAAGGAGCCGCAGCGCATCTGGTTCCCGTCAGTGACTGGGTCACGCATTGATGTGGGCATGAAGAGAGGCAAGTCTTTTATAGCGCTGACTGTCGTTCTGGGTCTGATACTCCTTGCCCTTTTTTTTCATGGGCGCACCGCACAACTGTCAGACAAGGACGCCTTTTTGCCGGCCAGGCAGGCATTGGTCAGCAGACTTGGCTTGACTGATCCTTCGCTCTGGACGGAGGCCAGATATACGCGGCATCCTTCGCAAACGGATTTCTTCTCTGCTTTTCAGGATTTCCCGGGGGCGCCCGATCATTTTCCATCCGGCTCGATAATTGCGCCGAGCCATGCTGCACCGGGAGAAAGAGAGTGACCAAGCATCTGAAAATTATCGACTATGCCGTTTCTTCCCTGCTCCGGAGAAAATTTAAAAACGGCGCAATCATGGCGGCGTATATCGTCACGGTGGCGGCGCTTGCCTCGGTTTTATTTCTGACGCGCTCTTTGCAAACAGAAACAACCGCACTTCTGCAGGGTGTTCCTGACCTTATTGTTCAGCGGACTCTGGGCGGCCGCCACGAGCTTATTCCTGTCGATTATAAAGAAGGTATGGCCGGAATTCTTGGCATCGGCACCATTACCCCTCGATACTGGGGCTATTATTACGATGCCCTCACAAAGGCCAACTATACCCTGATAGGTTCGGGCGGCGAAACTGCTCCCCTGACAATGCTTGAAGGCCGTTTGCCGCAAACCCCTGATGAATGTGCCGTCGGTGCCGGCGTTGCCGCCCTCAGGCATTCTGGTCGTTCCGGGCAGCTGATTCTCGTTGACAGCAGAAATACCGGGGTGTTGTTTGAAGTGAGCGGTCTTTTTACGTCCGAATCTGACCTGCTCACCAACGACCTGGTAGTCCTCACCGATCGGAGCCTGATCGATTTTTTCGGTTACCCACCCGGCCTGGCTACCGATTTTGCGGTGAGTGTGCCCAACAGCAGCGAAGTCCAGACGGTGGCCGCCAAGATAAAAAAGCTCTTCCCCGATACCCGGCCGATTACCAAAAGAGAGCTGATCAGGACCTATGATATGGTCTTCAACTGGCGCAGCGGCATGATGTTGACGGTCTTCAGTGCCGCCGTCATCGCCCTGTGCATCATGGCCTGGGACAAGGCGACCGGGATCAGTGCCGAAGAAAAACAGGAGATCGGTATCCTTAAGGCCATCGGCTGGGATACCTCCGACATCCTCGCCCTGAAATTCTGGGAAGGACTGATTATCTCCCTGACCTCCTTTCTCACCGGGGTGATTGTCGCCTATATGCATGTCTTTTTCTTTAACGCCAGTCTTCTCGCCGCAGTCCTCAAGGGATGGTCGGTACTTTTCCCTGCCTTTCATCTCACGCCGAGTTTCAACTCTTTTCACCTGTTGATCATGGCTTTTCTCACCATTATTCCGTATATCGCCAGTACGGTGATACCAACCTGGAAAACAGCAATCACCGATCCGGATTCCGTGATGAGGGGGTAATGGCGTGGCGCTTATAGAGGTTGATAATGTCGTTAAGATTTATAATCCGGGACTGGCCGATGAACTGACCGCGGTCCATGCGGCATCGCTGTCAATTGAGGCCGGAGAGGTGGCTGTTCTGACCGGGCCGAGTGGATCCGGAAAGACATCACTGCTCAGTCTTATCGGCTGTATGGCCCGACCCACCTCAGGCAGGATTTTTGTCGACGGCAAGGATGTGGTGAAGCTGCCTGAACGGTTTCTCACCAACATCCGGCGGCAGGCCTTTGGCTTTATCTTTCAGCAGTTCCATCTGATCAGGGAATTGACCGTCCTGGAAAATGTGCTGTTGCCCCTCTTTCCCCTGGCGCTCGGCACGCGGACAATGAATGAAAGGGCTCTGTCGATACTTGAGAGGCTGAAAATCGACAATAAAAAACATCTGCAGGTAAAAAAACTGTCCGGCGGTGAACAGCAACGGGTTGCCATTGCCCGGGCCCTGATCAATAAACCGAGGATCATTATTGCCGATGAACCGACTGCACATCTGGACAGAAAACTGGCCCAGGAGTTTATCGACACCCTTGCCCAGCTGAACCACGAAGGCAAGACCATCATAATTGCCACCCACGATCCCTTTGTCCACGACAACCCGCTCGTCACCAGGTCGATTGTCATGCGTGACGGCCAGATTGAGAGGATTGATACGAAGTGATTCTGCATCCGGGAGTCCTTGCCCTCATTACTGGTTCGGCTATCACCCTGCTGATGCTCTGCTATGCTGCGATCAACGGGGCAATGATTTTCTTCTCCTGGAATTACAACAGCAGTTCTTCCTCCCAGCTGGCATTGGAACGCAAGACGTATCTGATCTCCACCCTTGTCAATTATGGGCTGGGGTTTCAGATAATTGCCCTTGTTTTATTTATTTTCACCATGGATGACATCCACCGTTTGTTTGTCGGGGCCATGTGTGCCACCGGCTCGCTCAATGCCAATCCGGTAGGCTGGTATGCATTACTGTCCAAAATCATCGTTTTTTTTCTGTCGGGCTTCTGGATCGCCCTGAATTATATTGATCAACAAGCGGAGCAATACCCGCTTGTACGTCTCAAATACGCGTTGCTCGGTGGCATAGTACCCTGTATTGGTATCGATTTTATTCTGCAGCTCACGTATTTTCTCGGGCTTGAACCGGATATCATTACCTCCTGCTGCGGTTCGCTCTTTGGCAGTGGTGGCGAGGGCACGGCAAGCAGCCTTGCCGCACTGCCTGTTTTTCCGGCAATGGTGGCATTTTACAGCTTAAGTATTATCTTGATCATTGTAATGGTCTTGAACCTGGCGTTTCAAACTGGCGTGTTTCGGTATATTCTTGCCCTGTTTTCTGCTCTTTTCTTTGTTCTGGCCATTGTTTCTATGCTATCTTTTATCTCAGTGTATATATATGAACTGCCCACGCATCATTGCCCGTTCGACATCCTGCAGCAGGAGTATAATTTTGTTGGGTATCCACTCTACCTGACCCTTTTCGGCGGGGTATACTTCGGCGTGCTGCCGGGCCTTTTTCAGCCATTGAAAAATACTGCAGGGCTTGCAGAGATCGTGGCTGGGGTTGAAAAAAAATGGGTACAATGTAGTATGATCAGTTGTCTGTGTTTTATTGCATTTGTCACCTATGCAATCTGTTTGAGTAAGCTGACGTATTTCCTTTGATCAGCAGCAGAAAGGCAATCAGGAGCCGCAAGGGGAGAAATTATCTTAGGTCATAGATATGGCGGGAAATGACAATCAGACTGTCCTGGAAAACTTTGTCTCGGCATTGAAATTCGAGGTGGAGTATCTCCACCTCGAGATTTCTCAGTTCAAGCAGATTTTTGCTTCAATTTCCGACGGCGTAATATGTATTGATGGTGAGCAGCGGATCATCATGATCAATCCGGCCATGGAAAACCTTTTTGGCTACATGGAAGAAGAGTTTCTTGGTCAAAGAGCTGAATTTCTTTATAGCTGTAGCAAAGATTACCAGCAAATGGAGCAGGCAGCATTCAACAGGAACGCTGGAGAAAAACCAAAGAGAGTTGAAGCCCGGTTGCGTCGAAAAGATGGTAGAACCTTCACAGCCGAAACTACAGATAGCCTATTTACTCACAAAGATGGTGAATTTATATGTTATATCAAAGTAGTACACGATATTACCAGGCAAAAGAACTTGGAGAATTCTCTCTGTCGAGAACAACGCAAATTTCGGATCCTTGCTGATTTTGCATATAACCTGGAATGCTGGACCCGGCCGGATGGCAGCTTTCTCTATATATCTCCCTCCTGTCATAGAATTACCGGTTATGATGTCAATGAATTCATGGAAAATCCTTCTCTGCTCAAGGATATAATTTTTCCGGAAGATAAAGAAAAATTTGCTGAGCATCTGCACGAAGGAGAGGAGAAAATCGGTTTACGCGAGCTGCAATTCCGTATCATCCGGCGTGATGGAAAAGTTCGCTGGATTGCCCATACCTGTCAGGCCGTTACCGGTGATGAGGGAGAGTTTCTCGGCTATCGTTCCAGCAATCAAGATATTACCCGGCAAAAAGAATATGAAGTCAGATTACGGCATACTCTTTCTGAAGTTGCCATCTGTAAAGTACAGCTCGAGGCGGAAAGTGCCTACCTGCAGGAAGAAATAAAACTGTCTTTCAACTATGACAATATCATCGGCAGCAGTAATGCCCTCCAGTATGTCCTTTTTAAGATAGAACAGATTGCCGCGACGGATACGACCGTTCTTCTGCTCGGGGAAACAGGAACCGGCAAAGAACTTTTTGCCAGGGCGATTCATAATACCAGCCTGCGTAAAGGCCGGCCAATGATCAAGATCAACTGTGCCGCCTTGCCTGCCAATCTCATCGAAAGTGAGCTGTTCGGCCATGAGAAGGGGGCTTTTACCAGTGCGTATACCAGACAGCTTGGCCGTTTCGAGCTTGCCGATAAGGCGACTATCTTTCTCGACGAGATAGGTGAACTGCCACTGGAACTGCAGGCAAAACTTTTACGGGTGTTGCAGGAAGGGGAATTTGTGCGGCTCGGCAGTGCGCGAACAACGAAGGTAGATGTCCGTATTATTGCCGCTACCAATCGTGACCTGGAGGATGACGTGAATAAAGGTTTGTTTCGGAGAGACCTCTGGTATAGATTGAATGTTTTTCCGATAACCGCGCCGCCCTTGAGAGATCGAATCGACGATATCCCCCAGCTCACGACCTTCTTTTTTGAACGTTTTACCAAAAAACTCAAGAAACAGATCGGTACCATTCCATTTAACGTCATGCAGCAATTGAAAAACTATAGCTGGCCCGGCAACGTCCGGGAACTGGAGAATGTTATTGAGCGGGCGGTGATCAGCAGCACTGGCTCCAAGCTCAGCCTGGCTGACAAACTGGAACAATCCCTCGAGAAATCGACAACAGACTTTCTGACCCTGGAGGAAATGGAGCGATCCTACATCCTCAAGGTGTTGGAAGAAGCTGACTGGAAGGTCAGCGGTAAAAACAGCGCTTCGGAGATCCTGGGTTTGCAGCGGAGCACCCTGCGAGCCAAGATGGCAAAACATAACCTACGCAAGCCTTAAATCCCCCTTTCCTCCCCCGTACCTCCTCTTTCTCTCTACATTCACACCTTCATCAGTTGGTCAAATAGGTGGCCAAATATAGCCGGGTGGCCATATTTGGCCACCTATTTGCCATCTTAAACCTATTGCTGCACTCGCTGTTGTCTTCATTCTTTTCCCGTAGACCCTGACATAGTGTGAAAAGTACGACAAAGTAGCATTTCTGGTATGGTTATTGATAATCCCTATCATAAACAGGTCGGTTGTAGTTTGAAAACTATGAGGTCCGGATGATAGTTACCACCATTAAAATACACGGGTTGTCTCGAAAAAGACGAGAGATAATCCAGACTATCAAAGGGTTGGCCGATCAGGTGGTGAAAGATGAGGGTTGTACCAGTGCAGATTTCTATCAGGATATGGAGAATAAGGATATTTTTTATCTTCTGGAGGAATGGAAAACAATTGAAGATCTTGAAAGATATCTCAACTCGAGGTCGCTGGCCGTCCTGCTGGGGCTCGACAACTTATTGGCTGAGCGCCTGGAGATCAAGCACGCAGTCAAGTGCACAGTAGGAAATAATATGTTGCAGGGTGGGGAGTGTGTGTAACCCGAACCACTGGAAGTCAAAATAGAGGAGGGGGGATTATGAAAATGCCGAATTCACCGAATGTACAATGCGTACCGAATCAATCGATATATGAAGGCCTCTTGGCTGTGCTTATCAGTTTCAGCCTTGTGGTATGTCTTGTCAATACTGCTCAAGCAATGAATCTTGTTGTACGTGACTCGAGCGGCAGCGTAATCAATACTCCCTACCGCTGGCTGGTAGAGGAGGATAAAACGTACCATGTCCAGCTGAATAGCGATGGGACTGTACGGACGGAGCCAAATCAGGCGGGTATTAACGGACCGGCAATTGATCCGAACTGGCGGGTGGGTGATCCGAATCGTAACACCCTGTCGGTCAGTTTTCACCGGAGTTATATGCCGGTAGTTGCCAAAGGGGACCAGAGTAATATTGGTGCTCTTGGCAATGCAACGCCGCTTGATCCCAATAAAAATTATTTCATATCAGTACTGCCCGGTTCTTCTACCATAGAGCCCGGTTATACCATCGGCGGTGCACAGTTCAAAGGTAATCCAGCCGGTGAGGTGACTGTCTATGTAACCAGTCTGCCGATCCCTACGGCCCAGATAAGCATATTTGTCCATGAGGATATTGCCCCGATAAATAACGTCTGGGACCAGGGCGAAAATGGACTCGAGGGTTTCTCTATCATCCTGGAAGATGCCGGCGGTAAGTACGGTGCTTCAGCCGGAACCCAGAGCAAGGACGTGTATGGCAATGATCTGTGTACCTCCTATCAGGAAAATGCTGATGGCAGCTACGTCCTGGATAGTGATGGTAACCCGGTTATAGCTGGTCCTGGCGGCTGTGCAACAGGACCGGATGGTCGTGTTGTCATCAAGAATCTTGCCCCCGGTAAATACGGTGTCCAGGCTGTTCCACCGAACACTAATGACTGGGTTCAGACGTCCACCATTGAAGGAACAAAGATTATCGATGCCTGGGTAAAGGCCAACGAACCGCCTTTCTTTGCTGAATTCGGGCCTCCGGGACCCCATACTGAATTTGGTTTTGTCCCTGCCGGCCCAGCGAAGGTGTATAAGAGAACAGATGTGCTGACGGGCGGATCAACCATCAGTGGTCAGGTGGTCAATCTCCATCTTTCCCGCCCGCCGGACACAGTCTTTTATAGCGGTGGGCCTTTCCCGCATACAACCCCATGGATTGGTTTGAATGCCATGTCAGGTGGGGTGCTCGGTGACGGTTTATATGCAGCCCGCACCGATAATGGTAATTTCAGTATAGCCGGTGTGCCTCCCGGACAGTATCAACTGGTCGTTTGGGATGATGCTCTGGACATTGTCTTTGCCAAAAATACCATCAATATTGCGGCTGATGGCAGCTGCAATGGCATTGCTGATTGTAATCTCGGCGATGTTCCGGTTTTTCAATGGTTCAATCGCATGGAGCATCATGTATTTAACGATGTCAACCAGAACGGGGTCAGGGATGCAAATGAGGTCGGGATTCCTGAGCAAACCGTTAACTTACGTTTTCGTGATGGCACCATTTATCAAACATTTCCAACCGATACTGAAGGTTTTGTACCCTTTGATCAGAATTTTCCTTTTTTCTCATGGTTTATCGCTGAAGTCGATTTCGCCAGGTTTAAGGCGACCGGTGCAACAGTTACCGTTGATGACGGTGGCCCGATACCTTTCGGGACCGACTTGTCATTCGGCGATCAGCTGAACCCACAGGTGCAGGATAATCCGTTTGATCCTGACGGCAATGTGTATGGCGATCTTTTCACCCGATCCGAAGTTGGCCCGGTGCTTACCCAGGGTTTTCAAGGATTTCTTGGCCAGACCAATGTGGTCGAGTGGGGTAAAACCCTTTATGGTTTCGGGGAAAACGGTGGAATCTCTGGGGTGGTGATGTACGCAGTTACCCGTGCTGAAGACAATCCCGAACTGGCCGCCGCTGAACCATGGGAACCTGGTATCCCCAATGTTACGGTCAATTTGTACGATGCTAATGATCCGAATTATCCCAACGCCCCACCAATTGCCACAAGCACAACCGACAGCTGGGATGACAACCTGCCGACAAACTGCCAGTACGGAGTGAATGCCGGCAGCGCAACGGATGATCCTTATGTGTTCCGTGGTGTCCCGACAGACTGTTATGATGGTATGCGCAACTGGAACCAGGTACGACCTGGAGTGTTTGACGGCGGGTATGCCTTTGGCCCAACGTTCAGCATTCAGGATGACTTTGGTGGCGTTCAGCCGACCTGGATAAATGTACCGGATTTTGCAAATAACCCTGATGTCGGTTATATGCGTCCTGGTAAATATGTCGTTGAAGTCGTGCCACCACAAGGGTACGAAGTGATCCGTTCGCAGGACCGCAACGTTGATTTTGGTAACACCTATGTTCCAGCTCCCCAATTGTTACCGCCGAAATGTGTGAACTTTGCGGATGTTGATGGAGATAGTCTGCCAGGATATACGGTTCCGGCGAACCTGACCCTTTTTCCAGGGGTCGCTGCACCACTTGCCGGGCAGCAGTTGCCACTTTGCGATCGCAAGGAAATACTCTTGTCCGGTACGCAGAATGCCGCGGTTGATTTTTCCCTCTTTACCGAGGTGCCTATCTCCGGTCACATCATTGGCTTTATGCTCGATGATACCGCCAATGAATATGACCCGGCCTCACCCCAGTTTGGTGAGAAGTATGCACCTCCCTTCCTGCCGGTATCTATCCGCGACTGGACTGGCCGGGAAATCGGGCGGACCGTGTCGGATGAGTATGGGGTCTATAATGCTTTAGTCCCTTCTACCTTTACAGCGAACCTTCCCCAGCCAAGCGGGATGTCGCCAAACATGCTGACCACCTGTATGAACGCAAAACTCAGGGGGGACGGGAGCGTTGATCCGCAGCATAATCCGCAGTACAGCCAGTTCTGTTACACCTTCCAGTATATGCCTGGTTCTACCACCTATCTGGATACGCCGGTATTACCGGTGGCAGCTTTTGCCGGTCCCGATCAGAACCCTCTGGACTGTGAGATTGGCGACTATACACCGCGCATCAAAAGCGTCAGTGTGTCGACCAATGGTGTTGGTGGCGGGCCGTATATTCCTGCCAGCAATAGCGGGGTCGTGAGTGGCAACCATACCATTCTGATCACCTCCATGGGGAATCGTGTACAAGTGCCGAATCCTGCCTATGACGGGGTTGGCGGAACTGAACCGAAGACCATAACCAGGAACTATAATTTTGGAGGCAACAACTCCAATAATAAAGTGACCATCGATGGCATAGAGATAGCTGCCACTAACATAAATTGGTCACCAACCCTCATCACGGTCACCATCCCCAATGGTTTTAACTTTGGCAGCAGGGGTGGCAAACAGTTGTTAGTTACCCGAGGCAGCCAGGGAGGTAACGAAACTGTTACCGGTGTGATGGTACAGGTGGGTCTGCGAAACCGTGCTGGTATCCAGACCGTTGCCAACGGCGAATCGATCCAGGAGGCCATTAATAACGCCGAGCCTAATGATCTGATTCTGGTCGGACCGGGAACCTACGATGAGATGGTAATCATGTGGAAACCGGTCCAGCTTCAGGGTTGGGGTGAAGGTTCCACCTTTATCAATGCAGTCAAGACTCCGGCGGAGAAGCTGGTTGCCTGGAGAACCCTGGCGGAACAACTCGTCAGTGATGGCAGTGTTGATCTCATCGATGGCCAGGGACTTGGTTTTGGCGGCATCGAACCGACTACCTTTTTCAGTGAAGAAGGAGCCGGGATCTTTGTACTGGCAAAAGCGACTGGAGCGAACAGGTTTAACCTCGGTCGAAACAGGGAAGCCCGGATTGATGGCTTCAATATCTCCGGTGCCGATACCGGTGGCGGGGTCGTCGTCAACGGGTTTGCGGATTATCTTGAGATCTCCAACCTGAAAATCGTCAATAACAGTGCTACCTATGCTGGTGGGATCCGGGTTGGCCATCCTCTGGTTGCCCTTAACGAAGAGTATACAGACGCACAGAACAACTATATCAACATTCACCATAACGCTGTCGTGCAAAACGGCGGCCTTGATGTAGCCGGCGGCGGGATAGCGCTCCACACCGGTTCTGATTCCTATGCGGTAACCAGTAACTATGTCTGTGGCAACTTTACCACAGCCGATGGTGCCGGTATTGCCCATTACGGGCTCAGCGACAGAAACAACAGTAACAGTTCGTATCCGCTTATTGCTGATAACCGGATTACCTTTAATGAAAACTTTAACCAGGGAGGGCCCACCAACGGTGGTGGTATTCTGGTTGCAGGAGCGGCTCCTCTGGTCAACGGTACTCTGTCTCCCGGAGCTGGTAACGTACAGATTCTGCGTAACCTGATTCAAGGAAACTCGGCTGGTGCCGGCGACGGTGGTGGTATTCAGCTCAGTCGTGTAAATGGCCAGGACGTTAACCTCAGACCTAATGGCAATGTCCGTAATTTCAATTACCGGGTTGATGTCATTAATAATATTATCGTCAATAACGTTGCAGCCCTGTCGGGTGGCGGTATTTCCATCCAGGACACTCTGGGTGCGAATATCCTGTACAACACCATCGCCCACAATGATAATACCTCAACAAGCGGTGCCGCCTTCAGTCCCGGCATCCCAAGTCAATCCAACCCGCAGCCGGGAGCAGGTATCGCCTCGCATCGCCATATCGACCTGGTTGCTAATCCGGGCTACTCAGAGCCTTCTCTCAGTAACAACATTGTCTATCAGAACCGTATGTTCTACTGGTTGCTGGATAGTACCGACCTGGACAATGTGCGCACCGGGCTCTGTCCCGATATCGCTGGCGCCGTTGGCTTGAATTGTACCGACGCACCAGGGCCTGATCCTATCTTCAGTGATCTGGCTGTAATTGGCGCTGCAGGTTCTCTTACCTGTACTGACTGTATTGATTCCAACGGCGGCGATCCTTTGTTTGTTGCCGGTACCTTCAACGGAAATCGGGAGACAACCACGTTTCTCCCGGAAGTCAATACTGCCATTGCTGCTCCTCCAGCTTTGGATGAAGGAGGTAACTTTATTCGTCTGCGTTATGGACCTCTGACCCAGACCCGCGACTATCATATCCAGCTGGGTTCTGCAGCCCTGGATAAGGGAACAAACAGCTTTATATCTGATGACTTTGATCTTGAGTCGCGCCCATGGGGCGGCAGCGCAGACATTGGTGCTGATGAATTCCATTAAATCCGATAACCAAACTATTCCCTCCGGGCGGGCTCTCCTGCCCGGAGCAACGGCATAGGTGAAAATATGAAAACGACAAAGAAATACAGTATCCCGCTTCTGGCCGGTCTGTTTTGTCTCTCTGGGGCAGCAGTGGCCAATGCCGGAGTGGACGTGAAATGTCCGACTGACACAAATGGCAACGCCATCAGCACCGATCCGGCGGTACAGTGCATGCATCTTTCCGCCGGAGATGGGTACGCAACGATGGCTGATGGATCAATCAAATATATCTTCGGTTTTGCCGATCTAACAGGATTGCCCACCGCCTCGCAGGCAGAAAAAGATCAGGCAGTTGCCAAAGGCGTACTCTCTCAGAACTGGCCGGCGCCTACGATTGTACTGGACGAGAATACGGAGTTTTTCCTCAGCCTGACCAACGTAGGTATGATGATTCGACCGGATCTGTTTGACCCGCACACGGTCCACTTCCATGGGTATCCCGAATCGTCAACGGTGTTCGACGGCCTGCCGGAAAGCGGTATTGCTATTAATATGGGGTCAACTCTCACGTATTATTATAAACTGAACGATCCGGGTACGTATATGTACCACTGTCATGTCGAGGCTACTGAACATATGCAGATGGGTATGCTCGGCAGTCTCTATGTCAAACCTGCCCAAAACGGCACGCCAATATCCTATAACGGCAGGATCTACACCCAGTTCGCCTATAATGACGTCGACGGATCCACCGGCTACGATGTGGAATACCCGATTCAGCTGGGATCTTTTGACGGTGCTTTTCATGATTCCAGTGAAACGGTGCAACCGTTGCCTTTTGCCCTCATGCGGGATAACTATCCGATGATAAACGGTCGGGGGTATCCGGACACTGCAGATGGGCGGACGAATACGTTTCCACCCACCGACGGCAGTTCAGCAAACCCCACCAATAACCCTGACAACCCAAGGCTGCAAACCTCTCAGCCGGTCAGCTCTTTGATTCAGGCGGCTCCGAATCAAAGAATATTGCTGCGGATCTCCAATCTGGCAATCACCCGCTACTATACCCTGCAAAGTTCGGGGATCAAAATGGAAGTGGTGGGCAGGGATGCCAAGCTGCTGCGGGCTCCCAATGGGGCAGACCTCTATTATAAAACCAATTCGGTCACCCTCGGAGGCGGTGAATCAGTGGATGTGATCCTCGACACCGCTGGTGTGGCTCCCGGTACTTATGTCCTCTATACCAGCAACCTGAACTACCTCAATAATGATCAGGAGGAGTACGGTGGTATGATGACGGAAATCGTTATTAATTAAGGAGTGACGCCATGAAAATATCTGAATACAGACCTCTCAATATGGTTGCTGTTTTCGCGGCCGTACTTCTGCTCTTTTCTTCGGGTGGTGTACAGGCGGCGATAGACGGCCTCAGCGGAAATAATTTTAACCTGACGGTCAAAGCCGATTATGTCAGTACGGCGGACGGCGGTTCCATGCTTCTCTGGGGCTATGCCAATGTCGATGGCAATGGCCGTGCGCAGTATCCCGGCCCGACCCTGATTGTCAACCAGGGGCAGACGGTAAACATTTTCCTCAAAAACGATCTGTTTGTTACCGGTGGTGCAGTACCTCCAGTATCTATGGTTTTTCCGGGACATGCAGCAACCGCAACCTGCGTGACATCAGGCGGCGGTGGTTTAGATCCATGTGTACAAGGTGACCTGACACTTGAAGCAGAGAATGATGGTGATGTGGTGCGGTATACCTTTGTCGCCGGGAAACCCGGAACCTATACCTACCACAGCGGTACCAATCCGGGCCTGCAGATGGAGATGGGTTTGACCGGGGCGATCATTGTTCGTCCGACCGGGTTTAACGCCGCTTCTCCAAAAGCGTACGGACACCCTGATACCGCCTATACCTATGAACAGCTCTTCTTTTTGACCGAGATGGATCCCAATATTCACCAGGCCGTTGAGTTCTATGGCCCAAACCATTCCAGCATTCAACCGATGCTTGACAACTATTTCTCCAATTACTGGTTTATCAACGGTCGGACGGCACCGGACGATCTGGCTGCCCCGAATGTTTTCTGGCTCCCGACCCAGCCCTATAACTCAGTACCGCGCATGCACCCCGGTGATACTCTGCTGATGCGGGTTGTCGGGGGGGACGGGAAATGCACCCCTTCCATCATCATGGCAACCATGCCAGGGTTATCGCCCGGGACGGCAGGATGCTTGAAAGCACGCCTGGAGCAGGGCCTGACATCAGTACCGAGGGTTTTACCATTACTGCGACACCAGGGAAAACGGTAGATGCCCTTTTCACCTGGACCGGTGAAGGATTGAACTGGGATATTTATGGCGGAACCGATGTCAATATGCCGCATATCTGTAACGGCAAGGAAGTTGGTCAGGCGCAGGATCCCGGGGCTCCGAAGTATGATCCAGTAACGCATGAATACTGTGCGGATCACGGCAAACCTTTCCCGGTGGTACTGCCGGGTAACCAGGAACTGGCCTTTGGCGGCTGGTGGGGCGGCAGCCCGTATCTTGGCTCCCTGGGTACTCTGCCTCCCGGTGAAGGCGGCCTTAACCCCAATGGTGGTTTCAGCTTCATGTGGCATTCTCACACGGAGAAAGAGCTTACCAACTGGGACATCTTTCCCGGTGGTATGCTGACGATGATGATCATTGAAGCATACAATGTACCGATTGAATAATAACAGGGGGTTAAGATATGAACTATAAAAAAACTATATCAAAATTGGGGACTTCGGTGGTGATGGCAACGGCACTCACCTTGATGGCCTCTCCACTCTTTGCCCGAGTTGATCTTGTCGCCATTCCGGGAACATGGACTCCACCGGGAGGCAGCCCGATTAATATGTGGGGCTTTGCCAGAGATACCGGGCAGGCCTGCGGTTCCCCGTCGCAATGGACAGTCGGGCCAGAACTGAAGGCTGTCGACCTGCAGGGTAACGGTAATCTGAGAATCCGACTGCGTAACTGTCTCAGTGAACCAGTCTCTATTATCATTCCAGGCCAAAAAGCCATCCCGGTCCTCGGTGTTGCGCCGCAGCCGGCGCGAAATGGCGCCCGGATTACTTCTTTTACAGCGCCAACTCCTCCCGGCGGTATTGTTGATTACCTCTGGCAGAATGTAGATGCAAGTCCGGGGACCTACCTCTATATGAGCGGAAGCCACCCGGCCCTGCAGGTGCATATGGGACTCTATGGCGCCTTAAAAATAGGTGATTATGCCAATACCGGTGCCGACGTGACCCTGCTGTACAGTGAAATTGATCCGGTACTGCATAGTACTGCTACGGCTGCGACCCCGCTCACCTACAAACCCAGATATTATCTGGTTAATGGACAGCAGGAGGTAACTATTCCTGCCGGCAACACAAGTCAGCCAACGGTTCTGAGTTTTCTCAACGCAGGACTGGATTTCCATGTGCCGACCTTCAGTGGTGGAGACTACATGCGTCTGGAAGCTGAAGACGGCAATGCCTACCCGTTTGCCAAGGAGCAGTATTCGGTGAGTCTGCAGGCGGGTAAAACCGTCGAGGCTTTCTGGCAGCCAACCGCTGACGGCGAGCATGTTCTCTATGACCGGCGCGGTAACGGGATGATTGCAAGATTGACTGTTGGCACCGGTGCCGGTGGTGGCCCAGTTGCTGCAAATGATTTGTATAATACCGCCATTGAGGACACCCCGTTTGCAGTTCCTGTAGCAGCAGGGGTACTGTTAAACGACACTGGCCTGCCAACGCCTGCGCAGGTCGAGCTGGTAACCGGTACTTCTGCGGGGACACTCAGTTGCCCGGCCGGTGGTTTTCTCTGTGCCGACGGCTCATTTAATTACACTCCGAATCCAAATTTCAACGGTAACGACAGCTTCACTTACAAAACAGTGGCGGTTGGCACTACTCCAAGCAGCAACATTGCCACGGTGACCATCACTGTCAATCCTGTGAATGATGCACCGTCGGCTGTTGATGATGCCTACGATGCGGTTGCCGGAGTACCTCTTGTTGTCGCAGCACCGGGAGTACTGGCCAACGATCAGGATGTAGACGGAGATAGCTTGAGCGTGACGGCAGGTGGGATCTTCAGTCCGAATGGATCGATCAATATTGCCAATCCTGTCACCGGCACCTACCCCTACGAGGTTTGCGATAATGGCACCCCGGTGCTGTGTGCAAGTGCCAATGTAGTTATTACAGCGGCAAACGACAATCCGGTTGCGGTGGATGATGTCGCCTATGTGCGCAGGAACAGTGCCCCTTCGGCAACAGGAGTTGGCGTCAGAAACACCTTCAGCCTGACTGCAAATGATACCGATGCCAATGGTATCAACGCGACAACAGTCGCTCTCAGCGGCACCACTCGTGGTGGTACGGTAGTCAATAATGGTGATGGGACTGTATCGTATACGCCACCGAGAAACTGGCGTGGTGTTGACACCTTTACCTACACGGTCAAGGATACAGTTGGTGCGATATCCAATACGGCAACTGTCCGCGTCAATGTAGTGAGAGCCGGGGACCTGCCTTCTTTATAGGCAGGCTAGTGGAGGAGATAGCCAATGCGTCTGCAAAGCAGGCGCAGATTGGCGGCTATCTCTTTTGCCAGCGGTGCCGGTTTGACCTGTTCTTTCATTATCCTGGAGTAACAAAAGGAGATGTTGATATGAACTCAAAAAAATTTTCAAACAGCAGTATAAAATCTAAGCGATACCTGATCCTGGTCCTCTTGCTGGCCGGTCTGTTCCTGCAGAATCCTCCTCTTACTGGTGATGCCAATGGAGCCGCCATGCCGGCCAGACCCGAACCGCTGCAAACCAGTCAGGCCTTTGAGCAGCAGCTGAAAGAGCAATATGGGATTGAATTGACGGCCCTGCGCATGACGGCTGCCAATCGAATGATAGATTTTCGTTATCGCGTCCTTGATAAAGACAAAGCAGCTCCCCTCTTTAAACGACAGATCAAGCCCTATCTCGTCCATCAGACCAGCGGCAAGGTCCTGGCGGTGCCAAATACGGCCAAGGTCGGATCGTTGCGCAATTCCAATATGCCCCAGCAGGGCCGGATTTACTGGATGTTCTTCGGCAACAATGGCCTCGTCAAGAACGGCGATAAGGTCAGCGTTGTTATCGGAGACTTTCGGGCTGACAACCTGATCGTCGAGTAACAGGTAAAGATCCTGGCCTGAACATTATCGAGCAGTTTTAAACTGTTAGGTGCCAAACAAAGCTTTTAGCAGATGGTGAAAATAAGGAGATAAAGTTATGCATACAATACTACAGAGAACGAGCATATTTGGTGCATTACTCCTTTTCCTCCTCTCCGCTGTATTTGTCACAGCCGGTACAATTACCCCGCAACTGCAGGAGGTCCTTGACACCGCCAAAGCGAAAGAGGAAATCGCAGTAATCGTTCAACTAATTGATCAGATTGACAGAAAACAGTTTAAGAAATTCACGAAAAAACTGCGCAGACTGCATCTGCTGAAAGAACTGAAGCAACAAGCCGCCGCGAATCAGACTTCCTTAAAGTCTTATTTGAAAGGCGATGGTGCGACGGATGTCCGCAGCCTGTGGATCATTAACGGAATAGCCATTAAGGCCAAGCCTTCCGTTATAAAAAAATTAGCCAAGCGCCCGGAAGTTGTTGAGATCAGGCTGGATGCGCCGATGCTTCTGTCTGTCGATGCTGGTACGGCAAGCGCTGCGACAGAGTGGAACATTTCGATGCTTGGCGCCGATGCCGTATGGGCCCAGGGTTACCAGGGGCAGGGAGTAGTTGTTGCCTCTATGGACAGCGGTGTTGATTATAACCATGTTGATCTCGCCGGTAACTGGCGGGGGGGTGCCAATAGCTGGTTTGATCCGCACGGCCAGCATAGTCTGCCCTATGATGCGAATGGCCATGGGACGCAGACGATGGGCATCATGGCTGGCCAGAACCTGGGGGCAACGGCCATAGGCATGGCACCCGCGGCAAAATGGATAGCGGTCAAGGTTTTTGATGACGGCGGTTCCGCCCTGATGAGTGATATTCATGCCGGGTTCCAATGGCTGCTCGATCCGGATAACGATCCTAACACCGATGACGCCCCGGATATCGTTAATAACTCATGGGGATTTCCCGAGACAATTAACAGTTGTCAGACGGAGTTTGAACCGGATATACAAACCTTGCGTCAGCTGGAGATAAGTGTCGTGTTTTCCGCCGGTAATCAGGGGGGCGGACCGTCCAGCATCAGCCCTGCCAACAACCCCGGAGCCTTTGCCGTCGGGGCGGTCGATCAGAGCGAATTCATAACGTCGTTTTCCAATCAGGGGCCTTCTGCCTGCGGGCAGGGAAGTATCTATCCTGGTGCAGTCGCGCCGGGCTATCTGGTAAATACCTCCGATCTCACCTTTGGCGGCCTTTTTCCCAATGCCACCATGCTGGTGAGCGGCACTTCCTTTGCCGCCCCCCATGTCAGTGGAACCATGGCGCTGCTGTTAAGCAGCAACCCTGCCTTGACCCCTGATGATCTGGAAACAGCCATAACCCATTCGTCAATTGATCGGGGTGATGTCGGTGAAGACAATGTTTACGGCTACGGACTGGTCAATGCAGCTAATGCCCTGGCATATGTCTCCGGGTCTGGTCAATGCAGCGATGGGGATGGAGATGGTTTTTTTGCCGAGGCGTCCTGTGGAACCCCGGTTGACTGCAATGACACCGATCCGACTGTTTATCCGGGTGCGCCGGAAGTGGCCGGTGATGGTATTGATCAGGATTGTGATGGGCAGGATCTTGTTCTGCCGCTGTGCAGCGATGGGGATGGCGATGGTTTTTACGCCGAGGTGTCCTGTGGAACTCCGGTTGACTGCAATGATGCCGATCCCAACGTCTATCCAGGCGCTCCTGAAGTGGTAGGCGATGCAATTGATCAGAACTGTGACGGCTATGACCTGACGATTGCTATATCCAAGGCCCTCTACAACGCCAGCACGGATAAAATTGTGGTCTTTGCCACATCAGTTCAAGGCAGTAATGCTGATCTGGACGTTACTATCCCCGGAATGGGATCCTATGCGCTGAACTGGAATAATTCGAAAAATCGGTGGCAGAAGACCATATCCAAGGCCATTCAAAAAGGCTTACAGCCAGACAGCGGCATCATCCTCACTGTATCTGGACCTGAAGGGGCGGTGAGTACGTCCCTCACTGTTCAATAACAGCTAACAGGTATTATTTTCCTGGCTCACGGGGGATCAGTGGGCCAGGAAGGGATACAGACTGCAGCGGGTATGTTTCCAGTAAACAGGAAAAATTCCAGACAATGGAATCCGGAAAGACGGAAAATTCGGAATGTTACGTGAGAGAAAAATTTGTTTAATATCTCGTAATGATTTGAAATATAGGGAATAAATATCATGGTATGACGATGTGGTATGTTTTTTGCTCCAACAACCTAAAGCGTGTCTGCAGGAAAGGTTGCTTGAACCTGATGTCAGTAGCAGGAGCATCTGGCGAGGACATTTTTTCATAATATCAAAAATTACGTGAAGGAGAAAATATGAAAACAAATTTGATATCAACAATGTGTGTTGTAAGTTTATTGTGGTTTGGAATGGCGAATGCTAATTTGATCACCAATGGTGATTTTGAAACGGGTACTCTTGATGGGTGGAAAAAAGCAAACGATGTAATTATTACGAACGCAACGAGTGGTGTGTTTTCCGGTCCCGTTGCAGGTATGGATGGAAATTATGCCGTATTGGGATATGCCACAAATGTTAACACAAACAGGCTTTGGCAAGATTTTGATGTCTCAGGTTTTAATATGGTTCAGGTCTCCTTTGATTGGGTATTTGATTTCCAGGATCAAGCATCAGGCTTAAAGGATGTGTTTGTCTCGATCTTAAGAGATTTTGATAGCGGAACTGTCAACATCACACTCGATAGTATGCATTCCATTGGTAATGATAATAATCTTAAAAGCCAATTGCTTTATGGCTCTTATTCTGAGCTAATTGATGTTTCGAGTTTTGCAACAACAAAGACTCGGTTGCAATTTAAATTGACGGAGAACTTCGGGAATTTATACTCAAAAGCAGGGATCGACAATGTCAGTGTCAATCCCGTGCCGGAGCCTGCTACTATGCTGCTTTTTGGCACAGGTCTAGTCGGGCTGATTTCCTTCAGCAGGAGAAAAGCCAGAAAGCAGGATAATTCCGCAAAATAAATTATGCCTCTCACCGATAATTCAGCTCAATTTCATGTAACAGGGGTATCTTGTCCGTTATACTAGGGGGGCTTTTACAGGGCCCCTTATTCTGCGCTCAGAGCGAAGTGCAAATTTGGTACTGTCGCTTCTCCCTCACCCGCAAAAAATGCACCGTCCCTTCGCCCGCCAATTTTTCCGTAGGTCTTGAGCTCGAGAGCAAGAGGAGCAGACACCGTAGCCGGTTATCCATGGCGGATGGTGTATCATGTCCTTAAGTTTATGCGATTATTGGTCTGTATTAATAATATTTATAATTAATCTCCAGGTTTAGTCATTGATAGGAAATAACAAAAGAATTTGCTAAAATGCTAAAAAAGCACTTTGTGGCACTTCTTTTGCAAATTAATTCCTACATAGTGGTGTACGTCCAAGGGGAGCCCTGTAATGCGCGCAACAGTGGTATTCACTAACAAAAAACCCTGGAGGGTTGTATGAAGAAAGTTTTAATTGCCGTCGGTTTAGGTGTCTTGATCAGCGGTGCCAGTTATGCTGCGAATCGAGACATACAAATGTCAACAACGCCGACGGAAGCAGTGCTTGGCGAAAGCGTTCAGTTCCAGTGTAATGGGGTAGGTGACTGGAGTCGCCGGTTACGATCTGGCCGCATAGATATAATAAATGCAAAGGGGACGACAGTAATCTCCCGCGCTGATATGAAAATTGACGGTCTATCGGCAAATTACGATTTTGTCATCCCGACAGATGAACAAAATGGGAATTGGCAATTCCAATGTGAACTTCGGGATCGAAGTAATCGATTAACCCGGACTGCTAATCTGGTTGTTGCCGATTCGACAACAACAGCTCCGCCGATTGACCCGCCTCCATCAGTTGATCCACCGGTCGATGGCCCGATTCCTGCCCACAATACCATAACTGCCTACAACGGCCCTGCAACCTGTATTGCCTGTCACCAGGTAGAGGCAGCGGAGATGCTCCAGAGCCTGCATATGCAGTGGTCCGGGCCAACGCCCAATCTGACCAATACCAAAGGTGAATCGTTTGGTAAAGCCAAGGACGGGATCAACACCTTCTGTACCTATGCCATGTCATCGAAGGCTGCCTGTTTTTCCTGCCATGTTCGTGCCGACGGCAATGCCCCCGATCCTGTGAAAGCTGAGGATGTCGACTGCCTTATGTGTCATAACGATACGTACCAGCGAACATTTGTTACAGACCCGAATAATGCCGTGACCGTAACCAATGTTGATAATGTGAAAAAGACCTACGTGTTCGGCAAGGTCGATGGCCAGGGCAATTATACCACCGTGCCGGATTTTGCCAAAATGCCTGTCGGCACCAACATGGTCAATATCGCCAGAACGGTGCACTTGCCGACCAATACCTCCTGTCTGCGCTGTCATGCCACAGCTGGCGGCGGTGACTGGACCAAGCGCGGTGATATGGGTAAGAACTCAGCCAATGCAACGGTTGAGCAGGATGTCCATCTGGCTCAAGACGGTGCCGGCCTCGCGTGTGTAGACTGCCATTCGGCCCTCAACCATAAAATCGCCGGACGTGGCATAGATCTGCGCCAGACCGAAGCTGTGGCGCCAACCTGTAAATCCTGTCATACTACGGCACCGCACTCCGACGCAACCTTGAACAGGCATGCTCAGGGCCAGGTCAGCTGCCAGGTATGCCATATTCGCACCTTTGGTAAAGGTGGGGAAACAGAGATGTCCAGGGACTGGACCCAGCCAACCTGGAACCCCGCCTTCTGTTCCGGCCAGGGTGGTTTTGTCGGGCATGAGGTCAAACAGGCCAACGTGAAGCCCGAGTATGTATGGTTTGACGGTACTTCCTATGTGTACAATGTTGGTGAAAAAATTCAACCCGACACAAATAACATTCTGCATATGGCCAAAGCCAACGGCTCGCCGTTTGACGGCAAGTCGTATATCGTGCCGATAAAGCGACATTTCACCAACATGCCTTTTGATGTGAGCAGTGGCAGGATCATTCCGCCGGCGATCATGTGGATGTTTATGACCGGTGATTTTGATCAGGCCGTTCAAAAAGGCCTTGAAGAGCAGGCGGCCAAAGGCAGGGCCGGTGATTATACGGGTAACTATGCAATGTACCAGGCCGATGCCGAAATGCTCATCACCCACGGGGTTGAACCAAAAGAAAAGGCCCCTTCCTGCGTTGAGTGTCATAATAACAGCGGCTCTACTCCGGACGGCGCCGGCATGCTTCCCTTTGATGCGCTTGGCTACCATAAGGTGCCTGATGCCGTGCGGTCATGCACTCTTTGCCATGAGCGAAAAAGTGCAAGCTGGGAAGCCATGCATAACAAGCATCGCCAGAAGGTATCCTGCAGCAGCTGTCATACTCAGGAGCCCACCGGCGTGAAGCAGGGTGTCTGCAGCAGCTGTCATGGGAACAAGTCCTGGCCGTCTTCTGAAGGTCATAAAAAGCATGTCATGGAAAAAGGATATGACTGCGTCAGGTGCCATACCTTTACTTAACATGTGATGTTGTAATTTTCAGCAAGGTGCACTCATTCGGGTGCACCTTTTTTTTTTGAGCCGCTCATCATTTCCAACTGCTTCGAGAAAGAGACGAGCCACGACTTCCATCCAGCAACAGTTTCATCCTCCCTGTATAAAAATATTAAGGATTGTCAGGCACACAATGTGGCACCTTCTTTGCAAAGTACTACGCTGTGGAGAAAAAGCTGAGGCCATAGCTTTCGCACGAAAGATGGGTCTTATTCAGGTAAAGCTTCGGAGGGTTGGTATGAAACAGATTGTAATTGCGGTAAGTTTAGGGATCATGATCAGCAGCAGCTGTTATGCTGATGATCATGATCGGTATATCAAAATGTCGGCGAATCCGGAAAATCCGGCTCTTGGCAAGACAGTGCAGTTTCAGTGTTCGGAAGGTGGAGAGTGGCGGAGTTCATTGCGTTCGGCAAAAATAAGCATAACGAATCCTCAGGGCCTTCGGGTGGTTTACGGGGCCGGCATGGAGCTTGATGGAATTGCTGCCAAGTACGATTTTGTTGTTCCTTCGAATGGAAAAATTGGAAACTGGAAATACAAATGCGAGCTCCGAGACAGAAAATCGCGGCTCAGGAGCACTGCCTCATTTGCTGTAATCGATTCCCCCGTAGTTGATCCTCCCGTCGATCCCCCGGTTGATCCGCCACCGGTAGTTGACCCGCCCGTCGATCCCCCGGTCGATCCGCCACCGGTAGTTGACCCACCAGTCAATGGCCCCATTGAGGCTCATAACACCATTACTGAATATAATGGTCCTGCCACCTGCATCACCTGTCATCAGAAAGAGGCGGCAGAAATGCTCGACAGCCTGCATATGCAATGGTCAGGGGCAACACCTGATCTCACCAACACGAAAGGTGAGTCGCTTGGCAAAGGCAAAGGTGGCATCAACACCTTCTGTACCTATGCCATGTCTTCAAAAGGTGCCTGTTTCTCCTGTCATGTTCGGGGGGACGGCAATGCTCTGGATGCGCCAAAACCTGAAGATGTCGACTGTTTGATGTGTCATAGCGATGCATACCAGCGAAAATTTATTGCCGATCCGAATAATACAGAGACTGTAACGAATGTGTTCGGACAGGTAAAAACATATGTTTTCGGCAAGGTCGATGCCGAGGGTAACTATACAACCGTCCCTGATTTCGATAAAATGGCTGCTGGCACCAGCATGGTCAATGTTGCCAGGACCGTGCACTTGCCGACCAATGCCTCCTGTCTGCGCTGTCATGCCACAGCGGGTGGCGGTGACTGGACCAAGCGTGGTGATATGGGTCTCAACTCCGCCAATGCGACAATTTCTCAAGATGTCCATCTGGCCAAAGACGGCGCCAATCTCTCCTGTGTTAACTGTCATGCCGTGCTCAATCATAAGATCAGCGGACGTGGCATCGATCTGCGGGCGACCGAGGCTGCATCTCCAACCTGCCAGGCCTGCCATACTGATAAGCCTCATGCAAATGCAACCTTGAACAGGCATGCCCAGGGACAGGTCAGCTGTCAGGTCTGTCATATAAGGGAGTACGCCAAGGGTGGTGCGACGGAGATGTCCAGGGACTGGAGTACTCCTGTGTGGAATGAGAATTTCTGTTCAGGTCAGGGAGGTTTTGTCGGTGAGGAAGTTAAAGCAGCAAATGTGAAGCCTGAATATGTCTGGTTCGATGGGACGTCACACGTCTACAATGTCGGTGAGACAATTGCTGCCGATGCGTCAGGTGTCTACCATATGGCCAGAGCAAATGGCCAACCCTTTGACGGCAAATCTTACATTGTACCCATCAAACGGCATTTTTCCTCTATGCCCCTGCATGAGAGCGGCAGGATTGTCCCGCCGGCCATCATGTGGATGTTTATGACCGGTGATTTTGATATTGCCGTCCAGAAGGGCATGGAAGAGCAGGGGCTGTCCGGTAATTATTCTATGGTCAAGGCCGATGCCGAGATGCTCATCACCCATGGTGTCGATCCCAAAGAGAAAGCTCCTTCCTGCGCCGAGTGCCATAACGGCACGGGGTCTACTCCGGACGGAGCCGGCATAGTGCCTTTTGCTGCTCTGGGATATCACACCGTCCCGGCAGCGGTGCGCTCATGCACCCTCTGTCATGAGAAAAAAAGCATGGGTTGGGAAAGCATGCATTCGTATCACGAAGGCAGAGGGCTGTCCTGTGCCAGCTGTCATACTCAGGAGCCCACCGACGTGAAACAGGGTGTCTGCAGCAGCTGTCATGGAAGTAAATCATGGAAAAGCGAAGGACATAAAAAACACGTTGCCGAAAAACGTATAGCATGTATTAAATGTCATACTTTTCCGTAAGATCCTGATGTTCTGAAAGACTACAAGGTGCATCCATCCGGGTGCACCTTTTTTATTTGAGACTCTTTACACCGGTCAGTTTGAAGCATGGTACAGTTGAAGAAGTCGACCCCCCTATTAGTGGTCGACTTCTTCAAAATTAAATTTTGAGAACACGTGCAACAGTGCTTACCATAGAAAAGGTTCTCGCCTGTAGGACGAGAAAAGGGGACAACCGGGCAGCGCTATGTTGCGGTTGAACAATGAATTATACGAGGAGGGAAAACGATGGCTGGAACAGTAGTAATCGATCAAGAAGAGTGTATTGGCTGTGAAGCGTGTGTTGAGACATGTCCGGAAGTGTTCGCCTTTGACAGCGACGCAGAAAAAGCCTACGTTATCGATGGGGCCAACGGGGATGCGGACTGTGTCGATGAGGCGATTGCTTCATGTCCTGCGGCGTGTATCAGCCGAGAGTAGATCGATCAGCGAGCCGCTATGATCCACGGCTGGTCTGGTTCACTTACTGTTTTTGTTGAACGACCAGAAATCCGGGCAAAACATCGCCAGAAAAGGAATCAGTTCCAGCCGGCCGACCAGCATATCGATTATAAAGATTATCTTCGTTACCGGATGCAGCAAACCAAAAGTGCCCATCGGGCCTATCTCGCCAAATCCCGGGCCGACATTGCCTAGGGTCGCCGCTGTTCCAGCAAGGCCAATCGCGCCATTTTGTTCAATCATGGTCACCGCGAGGCCAGAAAAAATCATCAGCACGAGATAGAACATCAGAAAGCTGATCATCTGGCGCTGGATATCGTCCTGTACGGTCACGCCGCCCAATTTAATCGGCAGGATCGCCTTGGGATGAACGATTTGATCGATTTCTCGTTTGAGAAATTTTGCGGCAAAGAGGACCCTGACCACCTTGATTCCCCCACCGGCCGATCCTGCGCACCCGCCGATAAGCATCATGGCAAAGAGTGTCGCTTGGGCCGGCACAACCCACAGCGCAAAATCGGCGGACGAGAATCCGGTCGTGGTCAAGATGGAAAGTATCTGGAAGACACTGTCCCGCAGGCTGGCGGAAAATGTGCTGTCTTGTATGTTATAGAGAAAAAAGCACAGTAGAGCCGAGAAGAAGATGACGATGGTCAGATATAAGCGGAATTCGTCATTGGCCAGAAGCGACCGGAACTTTCCCTTTATGAAACATTTATATTGCAATGCAAAGTTCGCTCCGGCGAGTAGCATGAACAGGCTGGTGATCCAGGTAATGGTTGGACTCTGATAGCCCATGATCGATTGGGGGTGGGGTGAAAATCCGCCTGCGGCCATCGTTGCCAGGGAGTTGCAGATCGCATCAAAGACCGGCATGTCGGCAAGGACTAAAAAAACTATCTGCAGACAGGTAAGCAGCACATAAATGAGCCAGAGGGCCTTGGCGGTATGGGCAATACGCGGGGTAATTTTCTCCTCGCTGGGACCGGGTGCCTCCGCAAAGAAAATCTGCCGGCCGGCGACCCCGAACTGCGGCAGGATAGCGACAAACAAAACAATGATCCCCATGCCGCCCAGCCATTGGGTAAGAGCCCGCCAGAAAAAAAACGCCCTCGGATACAGGGAAAAATCGGTCAGGATCGTCGCCCCGGTTGTCGTAAAGCCGGAGACGGACTCAAAATAGGCATCGACAGGATGCAGGCCGAAAAACAGGTAAGGGAGTGCACCGATTGCCGCGGTAATGACCCAGGTCAGGGTGACAATCAGCAGCCCCTCCGTGCGCCTCAGAACATCAAAATTCCGGGCGTTTCGGCCATACCACCGGCAGAGTGAGCCCAGGGCAAGAGAGCAGATCGAAGCGAGCACAAAGGGGATAATCTCGAAATATTCATTATCTATCCCGGCAAAAATGGCCGGCAGGAGAATTATGCCGCCGAAGGCGAGGAGAATTATGCCGAGAGCACTGGCGAGGAGAGGGATTTTCATCGGAAAAAGAACTCCTTGATCATTTCCGAATCTTCTTTCATGGTGAATATTTTCAGTCGGTCCCCCGGCAGCAGCAAGGTGTCGCCATTGGGGATGAGCACTTTGTGTCCTCTGATGATGACGCCGATAATGGCGTTGGCCGTGAGTTTGAGATCTTTTATCTGCACCTCCTTGAACGTATCGGGCAAGGTCAGTCGTAACACCTCGCCTTTGCCGCCTTCTAAAATGGCCAGGACGTTTACGTCCCGAACTTGCACCCGGTTCAGGACCTCGGTTAAGGCAGACGCCTTCGGCGAGACCACCACATCGATGCCGACGTGTTCAAACAGCTCATAATTCTGGATATTGCCGACTCTGGTGACGATTCTTTTCGACCCGAGTTGTTTTATCAGAAGAGAACAGAGAAGGTTCTTTTCATCATTATTGGTCGTGCAGATGCACGCATCTGCCGCGGCAATCGACTCACTTTCCAGCAGCTCGAGATCGGTGCCATTACCCTGCAGGACCAGGGTTTTTTTGAGAGAATTGGCCAGGAATTCACATCGTTCAGGGTTCTGCTCGATTATTTTCACCTTTTTGTTGGTCCGCTCAAGTTTTTCCGCCAGCATGAAACCGACACTGCCGCCGCCGATAATCGAAACAGTTTTTACTTTTTTGTCATGCTTGAAGAAATCGGCTGCCAGGGTGTCAAGTGCTATATCGAAACCGATAAAAAACACCTTGTCACCATACAGAATGGTGGTGTCCCCTTTGGGAATGAAGAGTTTGCCATCCCGTGTAATTCCGGGGATGAGCACGTCTTGAGGGAAATTGCAGTTCTTGATGGATACATTGATAAGGGAGGAGCCTTCCTTGATCCGATACTCGAAAAGCTTGGCCTTGCCTCCGGCCAGATATTCAACATCGAGGGCTTCCGGCACCGATATAATACGAAATATATCCTGGGTGAGCAATTTTTCCGGCCAGATAATAGAGTCTATATCATAGCGGACATGATAACGACTATGCGTTGGTGAAGAAAAATTCTTGTAGAGCGAAGCCTTGCCGATAAAACAGATTGTTTCGGTATCGACTATTTTCTTGATCGTCCAGCAGGCGACGATATTTGCTTCATCGAGTGCTGAGCAGGCGATGAAAAGGTCCGTTTTATGGGTCTCGATCTTTTCCAGAACGGCAAGGTCGCCACCGCTGCCTTCGACGATGCGGATATCCAGGTTGGCAAACTTCTCACTCAACTCGCCCGGGTCGTGGAGAAGAGTGATGTTATGCTGCTGGTGCAACCGCGAAGCGACCAGATAACTCATCTCGGTAGTGCCGTAAATCAGAATATCCATATCGATTTTTACTCGGTGAATTAAAACCGTCAGCAGATCGCTTACTCGTCCGTCCCTTGACGGATCCCCGCAAAAGTTGCCGTGGTGAGAGCAGCTAAGTCGGCAGGTTTGAGTTCTATTTCCAATCCTCTGCGGCCGGCGCTGACAAAGATTGTCGGGAAAGCTTTAGCAGAACTGTCGATCACTGTCACTAATCTTTTTTTCTGACCCAGCGGACTGACGCCGCCCAGCACATAGCCGGTTGTCCTTTCCACCAGTTCTTTTTCGGCCATTGTCGCTTTTTTGCATCCTGCGGCTTTGGCAATCAGCTTCATGCTGAGCATCGATGAAACCGGGACGACGGCTACCGCCAGGCTTTGCTGATCAAGCTGGACCACCAGCGTTTTATAGACTCTCTCTTCGGCAATACCGAGTTTTTCTGCCGCTTCTTTCCCGTAAGATTCGCAGCCTGGATCATGGGTATACTGGTGAACTGTGTAGGCAATTTTTCGTTTTTTAGCGGCGTTGATGGCTGGTGTCATACTGTAGTGACGGAGAAATTTATTTCTCTGAGGAACTTAGTCCGCAAGGATTTTTGGCGGGGTTTGGTTCCGGACTCTCTTTTTGCTCGGATTTTGTTTCCTCAAGTACTACGCCGGTACCGCAGCAGTCCGGACAGTCTTCGTAGGTGAGCATGAATCTGCTGGCCCCGGCGAAAAAAGAGCTCTGGCCCGAGCCGCCGCAGCCGGGGCAGGGAGTGTTGCTTGGATGGATGTTTTTGTCAATTTCAGTCATTACGGCGTATCCGGTATTATTTGATCTGATCGCCCCTAATGTTCAGCTGGTGAACCAGGGTGTGAGCTGTTCGTTTTTCAGCTCACACCTTTCCATTCCAACAGGTTGAGTTTGGGGCAATCAGAATATTTTATGTTTCATACACGCTGGTATAAAACAACTATACCATGCCAATTTTTTTGAAACCAGCAGAGTAAAGGAGATGTAACAAGATTTTTGCGGAAATGCAGTCTTATGATTATCATGGGCAAAATGCATTTTAATTCCGATAATTGATTCATACTATTGCACGATAACCAAAAAGGCCGAGGGAGAATGAAAAAGATAATAATAGATCAGTATGTTACACTATTTATGATGGCATTGTTCCTGCTCTTTTTCAATGGCTGCACCCAAACCTATTACAGCGCCATGGAAAAAGTTGGAATCCATAAACGGGATATCATGGTCGATCGGGTTGAAGATGCCCGGGATTCCCAGGCTGATGCGCAGAAACAGTTTAAGTCGGCGCTTGAGCAATTCGATTCGGTGGTCAAACTGCAGGAGACAGATCTGAAAAAAGCCTACGACAAGCTTAACAGTGGCTATGAAAACAGCCTGGCATCGGCCAAAGAAGTTTCCAGTTCCATTGATAAAGTCGAGTCGGTAGCTGAAGACCTGTTTGATGAATGGAAAAGGGAGCTGAAGGAGTACCAGAATAAGGAACTCCGCGATTCCAGTAAACAAAAACTGCAGATGACCCAGAAGAGATATAAAGAAATGCTGACCAGCATGCACCGGGCCGAGGCCAGCATGGAGCCGGTTCTGAAAATATTTCACGACAATGTCTTATATTTAAAACATAATCTCAATGCCCAGGCGATCGGCTCACTGCAATCTGAGTTTGCCGATCTTAAAGGTCAGATCGATGTTCTTATAAAGGAGATGAATGCTGCGATTATGTCGTCAAATGCCTTTATCGCCGACATTAAGTAAGATGGCATTATTCCGCTAAGCTGGAGGTGTAGCCGATGTTATGGAAGACAGGTCGAAGAAGCAGCAACGTTGAAGACCGGCGAGGGGTGCGATTGACCGGAGGGAAGATGAAAGGCGGTGGTATCGGCATCATCCTGCTTGCTCTGGTGGGGATGTACTTTGGCATTGATCCCTCGGTCATTCTCAATTCGGGCCTGGTTGATGGCGGAGGGCCGGTGCAGCAGTCGTCAGTGCAGGGCAGTCCGGAAGAGGATCACCTCGCCGAATTTGTCTCGGTTGTCCTCGCTGATACCGAGGATACCTGGGATACAATATTCCGGGACGCCGGGAGTGTATACCAGAAGCCGAAGCTGGTACTCTTTACCGGAGCGGTGCAGTCGGCCTGCGGCTATGCCCAGTCCGCCACCGGCCCCTTTTACTGTCCGGCAGATAAAAAGGTGTATATCGATCTGGGCTTTTATCGCGAATTGAAACATAAGCTCCAGGCTCCTGGCGATTTTGCCCAGGCCTATGTGGTTGCCCATGAAATTGGCCATCATGTCCAGAATCTACTGGGGATCAGCGCAAAAATACAGGCGCAGCGGCAGCGGCTTGCACCGGCCGCCTACAACCAGCTTTCGGTTAAGGTGGAGCTGCAGGCCGATTGTTTTGCCGGAGTCTGGGCAAATCATGCCAATCGGGTGCGCCATATCCTGGAGCCTGGTGACGTGGAGGAGGCGCTCAATGCGGCCAGTATGATTGGCGACGATACCCTGCAGAAAAAATCAAGGGGTTATGTCGTTCCCGATTCCTTTACCCACGGAACTTCCAGGCAGCGGGTGAAATGGTTCCGCGAGGGACTGAACGGCGGCGATATCCGCCGCTGCAATACTTTTATCTAAAAAGCGTGCGTGAATTTGTGGTAAATATCTGCATTTGATCCCGATGAACGGGATAAGTTCCTTAACGAAATGAATTTCTTTGAAAAACAAGAAAACCATTTCAAAGTCACTAAAATGGCCATATCAGTGGAATCAGCAGGGTGGAAGCCACAACCACGAAAATATTAAGTGGAATACCCAGCTTCATATAATCCATGAAGCTGTATCCGCCCGGGCCGTAGACCATGAGGTTGGTCTGGTAGCCCATCGGCGTGGCGAAACAGGCACTCGCCCCGAAACAGATGCCGACGATAAACGGTTTCGGGTCTACTCCAATCCCAAGCGCTGTGGAGATGGCAATAGGCAGCAGCAGCACCGCCGTGGCGTTGTTGCTGAGTAATTGGGTGCAGATGCTGGTGAGGAGGATAACCGCACCAAGTACGATCAGAGGTGAAAACCCCGAGAAGAGGCTGAGAAAGCTCTCGGCATACAGCTGACTGGCCCCTGTTTTCTGCATGGCAGTACCAAGAGCGATAGTTCCGGCAATGAGCAGCAGCACATCCCCCTGAAGCGCCCGGTAGGCATCGCGCATTTGCAGACAGCCGGTGATAATCATCAGAAAAGCCGCCGTCAGGGCGCAGGTCATAATATCGGCAAGTCCCAGGGTGGCGGTCCCGATCATGCAAATAAAATTGATGATCGACCACCATGCCTTACGATGGTGGACCAGTTCTGAATATACATCCTCAATAACAATATATTCCGTGCTGCTGCGGATCTGCTTGAGTTTACTTTCCAGGCACCAGATAAGCAGAATATCTCCGGTCTGGAGGCGGACATCGTGGATCTGCTTCTCCGTCAGATGCAGGTTGGTACGTTTGACGGCGATGACATTGACATCGCGGTCCCTGGCCAGATCCGTTCTGTGCAGCTGCTGGCCGCGCAGGCTTGAGTGGGGCGCTATAATCAGCTCGACAACAATGGGTGCGTCTTTCTGGGCACCCAGGACCAGGTCTTTTTCCGATGTGGGCAGCTCCACCTCCTCATTGTGCAGAATAGCTACAAGATCGTTGAGCGACCCCTTGACCAGAAGCACATCTCCGGCAGTGATGGTCATTTTATTTCGATCTGGGTGGTAAATATAGGATTTCTTGATCAGTTCAATAATCTTGATGCTGGGATATTTTTCACCGAAGATTTGGCCCGGACTGCCGCCGATCAGGTTGCTTTTTTCGGGAATTTTGAGCTCAGCCAGATATTGGCGATGATCGCTGTCCTGCAGCTGGCAGATAGGATTGGCCAGGGCAGGAAGCACTTTCGGGGCGGCAAAATAAAGAAAGACAATCCCCGCGGCGGCGAGCGGTACCCCAAGGGTGCTGAGTTCGAACATGGACAACCCCTTGTAACCGAAACTGACACTGAGATCGCTGATAATGATATTGGTGGAAGTGCCGATCAGGGTGCAGGTTCCGGCAAGGATCGAGGCATAGGACACCGGAATAAGAAACTTTGACGGACTGAGGCCGAATTCGCAGCACATGGTCATGACCACCGGGATAAACAGGATGACCACCGGGGTGTTATTGATAAAGGCGCTGGCAATGGCAACGGACAGCAGGATGATGATCAGGGCGAGTTTATAATTGCCGCGGGCGCTGTTAATAATTTTCCTGCCCAGGAATTCGACGCCGCCGGTGCGCATCATCCCTTTGGAGACCACAAACATCGCACCGACGGTGATCACCGCCGGATTGGCAAAGCCGCCGATAGCCTCGTGAGGGTTGAGAATACGGCTGACGACGAGCAGAACCATGATACCGATAGCAGTCAGATCCACGGAGATTTTTTCCGTTATCAGCAGATAAATGGCCAGAACGAGTATTATTGAAATTATCCAGATATCCATAGGTATGAAGGAGGAATTGGAATGAATCTGAGCTGCCCGAAGATGATGAAAACAATAACACTGTAATCATTCACCGGAGAAATAAAAAGTTTATAGATCCTGAGAGTTGTGCCTGCTGTGGCCGATCGGCCTTGTGTTTAATGATAAACGAGCTGTTCTCTCGTCTGGAAATTAGCAGTCGTTGGATGGCCCGTGCGTGTCGGGTTGGATATTTTAAAAGATAAGGGTGATGTCTGGAAATGTCCGATATACTTATAAGTATTGGTTTGATGGTGATGTCTTGTACAAATCTTTGAGGTGCGTTATGGATGGCAGGATTACTGAAAATACGCGGGGATGGAGTGTACATCGCGGCAAAAAAACCGGAACATGACGCTGCATCGAGTCGCTGTTGTTGTTCCGGTCCTGCACTGCTCTCAGTCGAGAGTTACTGTATCAGTCGTACGAACAGATCGTCCTGATCCAGCGAACATCTTTCGGAATCACTCCCATCTACTGTTTCCAGATATGCCTTCCATGGTACAAAGTACTTTTCTCTATGGCCTGCGGCGGGAGCCATATCAATATCCAGTCCGGCCAGACACAGTAATTTGGGAAATGTTGCTGGTCGTTCGGCAGTGAGTTGCGCGATAACCCGATTGAATTCCTGGCGAAGGTGGATTTCCGCGGCGCGAAGGTGCGGTGTCTGGTGGGATACCAGCTGTTGCAGATACGGGAAAAGTGTTGCGTAAAAAGGACCTTTTCGATCAATCTCTTCTGCAGCACAGGTAAAGAAGAACATGTCAGCGCCGAGATGCCGGCCAATTGGCATGCTTCGTCCAGGGATCCAGGCATATTTTTGCGCATCGAGCGCCTGTCGAAGTTTGGTAGAAAGTGGATAGGAGAACCTGGAACCGGAAGTTGAGACCGGCAGGATAGCCCCGTGTTCATCCGGTTCAGCAACCCTGTCGAGGGCAATGAACAGTCTGTTCCCCGGGTTTTGTTCGTCATTTTTCACGAGCTTTTTCGGCAAAGTGATGTGATGTTCCCCCTGTCTCGTCTCGGTGAGATAAATATGCTCTTGGGCGAATTTGTACAGCTGCAGAAAGGGGGCAAGAAATTCGGCGGGACATAACTCGTCCGTGCTCCGCTTCATGCGGTCAATCAAATGCGGAAGACCGTATAAACCGCCCCAATTCGGATTGTAATGTACCTTGCATGACACCACGATCACCGCATCCTGCTCGCCGCAGTTCTGCATGGTATTCGAATAACTGTCCGGGGAGCTGAAGCTGCCGGAGTCGCTGATCTGTACGTTTTCGAAGCCAAGGATATTGCACATACTCTGCAATCGAGAGGAAAATTCCTCCTGGCGCATTACTCTCCCCTTGATTTTCAACGATGATCCTGTCGGTTCTGTTTCTGTGGGCAAAGGCATTGTCATGAGAGTAGGAAGGTTGAGTTGTAACAGCATGTTTTTTCAATTCTCCACAAACTGGCGTTGTCTTGTTATCTGCTAGCAAAATAGGTGCCAGATGATCTTGTCTGGTATGGTGCTGTTTATAAAGGAAGTTTTTAAAATGAAATCATGTCTGTTGCGAAATGCAACGAATAATTGGTAAAAGAGAAGAAACATGGCAAAAAAGCGTTTCATAATGCAACGGCTCTTGTACAAGATGCAACAGCTCCCATGCTGACGCAGTGTCTGGTAAAGTTGATCACCGGGGCGTTGTACCGCCTGGACCCGTGCATGAGATCAAGTTCGATGTTATCACAAAAGGCTGTCGACATTAAGATTGGCGCATGCCGGTTGATTTCACGTTGCTTTTGCTGTATTCACAGAGCTGGTGGTCTTGTTGAGTGTGCCAATTCTGGTGCATGAATTTTCGAAGAGTACTTTGCCCGTCGACACCATAGAACTCCTTTTGGCCGACTGGGAACAGGATGAAGCGTGAGGGCATTTTATTCTGATCGATGAACATTATGGATACACTCTGACTCTCTATGAAAATACTCGAAAAAATAGGTGGGCTCCTGGCGCACTACCTGGCAAAGCCACGTCCGGGCGGCAATCGGATGGCTACCAATACTGCGAAACAACTGTCAGGCAGCCTTCGTCCCGGCGACGTTTTACTGGTGGAGGGGAACAGTACCTTCAGTGCAGCAATTAAATATCTGACCCAATCCAGTTGGTCGCATGCCGCGCTTTATGTCGGGGATGCAGCCCTGCCGGCGGTGAAAGATTTTCAAGAACAACCGGTGCTCGTCGAAGCTGATATAAATGACGGCGTCCGTTGTGTCGGATTGTCGCATTATGCCCCCTTTCATACCCGTATCTGCCGGCCTGTCGGGTTGCATGAGGATGAAATAGAAAAGGTTATCAACTTTGCCCTCTCGCGTCTGGGATATAAATACGATCTGCAAAACATAATTGACCTTGCCCGATATCTCGTGCCCACCCCTCCTGTTCCGTCACGTTTCAGGCGACGCCTGCTGTCTCTTGGCAGCGCAGATCCAACCCAGGCGATTTGTTCTTCGCTTATCGCCCAGGCCTTTCATTCGATCAAGTATCCGATATTACCTGAACTTATTATCCAGCAATCGGATGACCTCTCCTGTCGTGTCTGCTCCATGGAAATGTACCAAATTCGTCATTATAGCCTTTTCACGCCGCGGGATTTCGATGTTTCCCCGTATTTCCAGATTATCAAACCGACCCTGCAATATGGTTTTGATCCGCACAGGTTCGTTTGGAGTGAAAATTAACCCACCAGCACAACTGGTACATCCGTGGGCCGCTCATGCAGCAAGCGTTTTTCCGGGTGATCTGTACGTTCAACCATCCTCTGCATCTTGATTTTTCACGGTGTGCAAGGTATATATATCTTCTGCAGGTGCACCTATTGATGGTAAAAGGAAAGACGGTGTGAGTCCGTCACAAGCCAGTCCTTGCTGTATACGAAGGCTGCGGCAGCTGGGAGCACACTCAATCTGTGTTCCCAAATCTTTGTCTTTTAAGGATTCGTCACTGGGAAATCTCGGGAAGGCGGCTGCTCTGCAGGACAATTCGTGAGTCAGAAAGCCTGCCTGCACAGGTGGACGCCGTGCCGGTCCACGCCAGAGTTAACCACTGGAGTTCTCTGTATCTGGAAAATTGTATTGTCTGGTTGCTGCAGACTCTGCACTGTTGCGGATACGGAGACTTATCACCTCGTTGTATCGTATTTTTCCGTATCCATGAATGAAGCCTCTCGGTGCAGATTTTGCGCAGACACCAAAATCAGGCTGAACGTTCAATAATCCATTCTGGAGTATGGTCATGGATCTGGAAAAAAATCAAAAACTTGGACATATCATTACCCGGCTGATAGCGAGAGAAAATATCTCGCAGGAAGAATCGCATGCGGCCTTCTGCATGGTACTGGAAGGTGAGGTTTCGGATATGCAGCAGGGGGCCTTTCTGGCCGCTCTTACGGCAAAAGGAGAGACCGCAGATGAGGTTGCCGGCGGCTGGCGGGCGGTGTATGAACTTGATACCGAGAAAGTCGATCTGGCCGATCTGACCATTGTCGATAACTGCGGGACCGGCATGGATAGTTTCAAGACCTTTAATATCAGTACTGCCGCCTCCCTGGTCGCCGCAGCAGGAGGCGTAACAATTGCCCGCCATGGCGCCCGGGCAATCACCTCAACCTGCGGCACGGTGGATATGGCCGAATGTCTTGGTGTGGATGTCGAGTGCAGCGTCGACCTTGTGGCCAAAAGCATCCGGCAGGCTGGTATCGGCCTGTTTAACGGCATGAGTGCGCAAGTCCACCCCATGGCGCTTGGGCGCATCCTTTCCCAGATCTGTTTTGGCTCCCCGCTCAATATTGCCGCCTCCCTGGCCCATCCCGCTCTGCCCAGGGTGGCGGTGCGCGGGGTCTATTCCCCGGCTCTGCTCAGGCCGGTGGCGGAAGTTATGCAGGCAATCGGCTATACCGATGCCCTCGTGGTTTATGGCGGTATTTCAGGCAGTGACAAGGGGATGGATGAAGGTTCTGTCTGTGGCGCAACTTCCGGTGTGCACCTTAAAAACGGCACACTCACCGATTTCACGTTTCAACCGGAGGACTGCGGTCTGAAAAAACATGCTCCCCAGTTGCTGGCGGCAGATCCGGACAAAAAAAGTGGTGCGGTGAAGATGTATCAGCTGCTGGTCGGCAAGGGGGATCAGGCGCGTCTTGATGCGGTCATATTGAACAGCGGGTTGATTTTTTATGTGCAGGACATGGTCGCGACTATTTCGGAAGGGGTGGATAAGGCAAGGGACCTTCTGCTGTCCGGACAGGCCCTGGCCGCACTCAGCCGCTGGATCGAGATGCAAAACCATGATCCGGCTGCAGGTTTTGCGAGACTTGCTGACCTGAAAAGGGCCGGAGCCTGACTATGACCGAACTCCTTATTATCAAGGCCGGCGATGACTATTTTCGCTGCAGAGACGACCATTTTGAACCGTGCGAGCTGAGTAAGGCCAGTGTATTTCCTCTGGATCAGGCAGACCATGTAAGATTTCTGTGCCGTAAACTGGCGTTGACCGGGGTGGCTGGACCAGTACTGAGAAAACTTACCATTATCGAAGAACCTTTCGACCAGGTGTGACATGAAACTTATCCTGACCCGGTGTGAAGCTCTGGCGTGTATCGACGACAGTGAGCCTCCGGCAGCCCATGATGGCAATATTGTCCTGACTGTCAGCTGTTGCGCCGTCTGCCGCACCGATGCAAAAATGTGGCGCCAGGGCCATCGAGATCTGGTTCTGCCCAGGGTCCTGGGCCATGAGATTGCCGGCAGGGATCCGCAAAGCGGCCAGCTCTATACCGTCTGGCCGGGGCAGGCCTGTGGTCTTTGCCGGTATTGCCTGAGCGGGCGGGAGAATCTCTGTGATGCAATGCGGATTATCGGCTTTCATACCGATGGTGGTTTTGCCCACGCTGTTTCCGTCCCCCACAAGAGTCTGATTGCGGTTGAAGAGGACATCGAACCATTAATGCTGACCTTTGCCGAACCGGTGGCCTGCGTGCTGAATGGCCTTTCGAATAGTGCCCTGGCGGCAAATCAACGGGTCATTCTCTACGGTGGCGGGGTTATGGGCATGATCGCCGCGCTCATTTGCCGAGAGCAGCAGTGCCGGGTGACGGTAATCGAGAGAAGCCAGGAGAAAATTGATCGGCTGCGCCCCTTTTGCGCGAAAAATAACATCGAGCTGACCAAGGATACCGTTGCCGCTGACTTTGATCTGGCGATAAACTGCTGTGCCGACCCTGTTGCCTTGAGTCTCTGTATTGCCAAGCTTTGCAAAGGCGGGCGGCTGGTCTTTTTTAGCGGGCTAACTAAAAATGAGGAAATAGAGACCAATCTGCTCAATCTCATCCACTATAAAGAGCTGGAAATCTATGGTGCCTATGGACCGAGAAGAGAGCATATGGTTCAGGCACTCCCTTTTTGCGCCCGGCAACAGAAAAATCTGGCGATGCTGATCGAAAAAGTGATTTCTCCGGAAGAGGTCGAAGCCGTGCTGCCGCAGATCCTTGCCGGCAATACCTTGAAATATATTGTCGATTTTACCGGAATGGGCAAACACGCAGAGATGGACAGCTCCACCGGCACCGGGTCAGAGACCAGACCGAAAAGGGCTGTTGTGCTCTCTGACTTTCTTGGGCAATTGGTAGCCGGGATCAAACCGGTTGCCGAGAGCCTCAAGAGCCAGGCCCGGAAAAAAGTTGACCTGAAGACCAAGCCTCTCGGCGCTCTGGGGAGGATTGAGGAGCTTGCCGTGCAGGTGAGCGCAGCCAGACAAAGTCTCAATCCGACGATAGCTTGCAAACGCATGTTTGTCTTTGCCGGCGATCACGGCGTCGTCGAAGAGGGGGTGTCGGCTTTTCCGGCCAGGGTGACCCTCCAGATGATCGATAATTTTCTGAATGGAGGTGCCGCGATCAATACCTTCTGTCGCCATTATGGTATCGAGCTGGCAGTAGTCGATATGGGGGTTAATGGTGAGCTTCGTGACCACCCGATGCTGATAAAACAGAAAGTGGCGCCGGGAACCTGCAATTTTACTCTGCGGCGGGCAATGCGTCCGGATGAAGCGATCCGGGCCATTGAAAACGGCGCACGAATGTTTCTTGAAACAAATGAGCAGCAGTCCTGCGATCTCGTCGGCATGGGGGAAATGGGGATCGGCAACAGCAGCAGTGCCGCGGCGATCATCTGCGGCGCCACCGGGCTTGCTCCGGCACAGGTCGTCGGCCGCGGCACCGGGGTGGATGACCGGGGCCTTATGCGCAAGCGGGAAGTGCTCGAAAAAGCCCTCGCCCTGCATCGACCGCCAAAGGATAACGGACTGGAGCTTCTGTCCATGCTGGGTGGTTTTGAGCTCGGCGGCATTTGCGGCGCGGTTCTGGCTGCTGCCTCGACCGGTTGTGTGGTTGTCGTGGATGGTCTGATATCAACGGCTGCAGGACTGCTCGCGTATCTGCTCTGTCCCGAGGTGAAAGACTATCTGATCGCCGGGCATAAGTCGGTGGAAGTAGGGCAGCAGGCAGCCCTTGATATCATGGGGCTGACACCGGTGGTCGATCTGGATATGCGGCTGGGCGAGGGGACCGGGGCGGCGGTCACCATGAACCTGGTCGAGCTTTCCTGCTGCATGATGCGGGATATGGCCTCATTTGAGGAGGCTGGAGTGGATAGACACATGGTAGCGGTACACTGTCATAGATGACACCGGTCCTGGTCCTTGGTCCTCGACATGCCGGGAATCAGGGTCTGTGTCGAGACCACCCCCCGCCACTGCCGGATCGTATACTGGATGAACTGCGACAGGATTTCCGCATCGGAAGAGAGCAGGTCGCGCATCAGGGTAATTTTGGCGATCATGTCGATGGAACCATGGACACTGTGCACCTCGCGGACTTCATCGAGGGCTAAAAGTTTGTCGAAGATCTGTTGTTCGTATTTGCCATCGACGTTGAGGAGGATGAAGACGGTAATTTCCCGCTTCATCTCCGGGTATTCCTGTTCGGTATGTTCTGCCATTTTTTGCCGGAACGCCTCCATGTCTGTGGGAATGAGTTTGTCGACACCGATGCCGTAGGTCCTTTTGCTGCCTTTTTCCCATTGATGTACGGAAATATACAGGTACAGGTCGTCAACTGTACGGCCCGGAAAGGAACTGATCAGGTTGCTGTTGGCGATAAGGGTTGCCAGGGGACGGTAGATGGTCCTGTACCAGTCGGCTGCCGCCTGCTTGAAGCTGACGGCCTGTTTTTTTTCATTGGCCAGAAACTTTCGATGTTCGCGAACCTGCCACTCCAGATGGGCTATCTGGCCGGGTTCGGTCAGGTCAATGCTTTCGGTCAGACCAGCTTTATCGCGAAAGTGAATTTTTTCGACATAGAGATTGTTTTCCAGGGTGTTTTTCGATGGCAGGAGTTCGACGATTCGGGAGCGGATTTCGGACCGGCCCAGTTCAACCGCTGCTTTGAACCGATGATGGCCGTCGAGGATAAAAAAATCCTCCTTGATCTGATAGAGCGCAATGGGGGGCATATCCTTGCCTTCCCGCATGGCGTCCATGATAGCCTTTAAGCGCTCATCCATCGTGCTGGAGTGGGACTTGAACTGGTTGTCAAAATCGTGGTATCTCCCCACACTGCCAGTAATTTTATCCAGTGGCACCATGAGGGTGCCCCGTTCGACCGCTTCGTAGGCCTCTTCTTTTTCCTGACGGACGTTGAAATTACTCGGGTTGTCAATTTCATCCTGCCGGGCTTGACCGGTTATAACCTTTTTCAGGGTTGTAAAAGGATTAAATTTCGAGAACATGGTAGCCATAGCTGTTTATTACCGAGGTGGATTGAACCCTGGTTAACCGTTCGGAATCGTTCTCAAACAGGGTGTGAATATGTCCATGAATAAAGTAGGTCGGGCGGTATTTTTCAATAAACTGCAAAAACACCCGGAAGCCGCGATGGCAGGGATCTTCCGCGTCCTTGACAAATCTTGGCGGGGCATGGCTGACAACCAGATCGATGCCGCCGTTGCGCCAGAGGGAAAAACGCATTTTCCGGATAAACCGGGCCATCTGCTTTTCGGTATACTGATTAATATTGCCGTTATACCATCTTGAACCGGAGAAACCGATTATCCTGACAGCACCCATTTTGACAATCTTCCGGTGGATGTGCAGGCATCCTTGTGGCGGCGATTCCTCATAGCGGAGATCGTGATTGCCGAGAACATACAGCAGCGGCGTATCATAGCGATGTTTTAAGGCGGTGAGGTATTCGGGTGGCAGGTCGCCGCAGGCAAGGATCAGGTCAACGCCGTCAATAGCCGGACTGCCGCCGACCGGCTCCAGCAGGTTTTTGACAACGGTATCGGAGACACTGAGAATTTTCATAAAAGATGCTGATGGGGTGACGGCAATAATCTTTGGTAATTATCCCGATATATTTGTTGTTTATCGCAATTGGCTACTTTTTAGGCCGTCACCATGTTTTTCGGTTGCAAGACTGTTCTATTTCCCATTATGAATGGAAGGTAACCGTTGATGGCCCTGAGGTTATGCAAGCTTTATCTGTTATCCGGTGAACATCGACAACGCAAGAGCGTCTGCTTTGATCATATACTGCAAACAGCATGGAAATACCATGGGGAAACGAGCCGGCAACACCATACTGTAACCACGTTTTTCACAGCCGGGATGGAAAAAATTATACGTGAGTCCAATTGAAATGACGAGAAAAATAGCAGTATTCATCATCAGTATACTGTCATTGTGCCTGGCTGTTCCATCAGGAATTTTTGCTGCCGATGAAAACAGTACCCTTCGACTGGCGCTGCTGCCGATACCTGACGTGCTGCCAGTCTATGTTGCCGCAGAAAAGGGATATTTTGCCGAGCTGGGGATTACGGTTGAAGCTCTTTCGGTCGGCAGTGCCGTCGAACGCGATCAATTGCTGCAGGCCGGGAGAGTCGATGGCCTGATCAATGAAATCGCCGGTGCCGCCAATTTCAACCGGGAGAAGAACAGGGTGAAAATTGTCTCTGTTGCCCGTTCGCCTCTCGGGAATTCGCCGCTGTTCAGGCTGCTTGCCGCCCCCGGCAGCAATCTTAAAACGGTTGCCGACCTGGCCGGTATCCCCATCGGCATTTCCAAGAACACCGTTATTGAATATATAACCACTCGACTGCTCGAGGCAGGCGGAGTATCGGGGCAGGCTATTGCATACCAGTCGGTTCCAGTGCTGCCGGAGCGTTTGCAGCTGCTCATGTCCGGGCAGGTAAAGGCGGTGACGCTGCCTGATCCGCTGGGAGTCAGCGCCATAAAAGGAGGGGCCGTTGAAATCGTCAATGATACGGCCCTGAAAAGTGTCAGTGCCAGTGTCGTTACCTTCACGACTGATGTGCTTGTCAAAAAGAGAGACACGGTCAAAAAATTTATGGTGGCGTGGGATAGGGCATGTGGTGATCTCAATAGTAATCCCGCCGCGTTTCAGGCCCTGATGCTGAAAAAGATACGGGTACCGAAAAACATCGAAAATGATTTTCACGTCCCTCCTCTGCCGCGAAAGGAGGTGCCGACCAAAGCCCAATGGGATGATGTCATGGCCTGGATGCTTGAGAGAAATCTCCTTACCGTTCCACTGGCCTATGAAGGTTCCGTTACCTCCGAGTTTCTCGCAAAATGACAGGCCTGCGGCAGTGATAGAGATACAAGATCTCACTTTCGGTTATGGCGGCCGTTCTTTTCTCTTTGACGATTTCTCCTTTAGAATTAAGCGGGGTGAGTCCTGGACCGTTATCGGCCCGTCCGGCTGCGGCAAAACGACGCTGCTCTATCTCGTTGCCGGCCTGCATAAGCCTCTGCGCGGGGAAATCCACATCGGCGGGGAGAAGATCGTCCGGGCCAGGCCGTCTACCGGCCTGGTGCTGCAGGACCATGGCCTGCTGCCCTGGGCGACAATCCTGGAAAATACCCGGCTGGGCCTGAAGATACGCAAATTTTATGGCCCCGATGGAAAACACAGTCCCGCCAATGCATTATGTGATGCGATGGGAGACGAAAAGCGGGTGGACTACTGGCTGCACTGGCTGGGGATTGAACAACTGCAGGGCATGTACCCCGCCCAGTTGTCAAGAGGGCAGCGACAGCGGGCGGCGATCGCCAGGACCCTGGTGCTGGAACCGGATCTGCTGCTCATGGATGAGCCTTTCTCAGCGCTTGACGCCCCGATAAGAGAGGAACTGCAGAAGGTGATGAACCGTTTCCACCTGGAGTCCGGCCTGACTTCGCTCACCGTCACCCATGACATCGAAGAGGCGGTGATGCTGGGGGAAAAGATACTGGTTCTCGGCAACAGCTGCAACCGGGAGCCGCAGATCATCGACAACCATCTGTCCGGCGAGATCGATAAGCGGACCGATCCTGAATTCCTTGAACGGTGCGGTGTCTTGCGTGCGCTTCTGGCGCGTTGCATCACCCGGGCTCACTGCTGAGGGAGGCGCTTACGACCATGAAGAAAAAAGCGACCCTGCTCAGTACCCTTATCGGGATTGTGATGTTTTTCTGCCTTTGGCAGCTTGCGGCCATGCTTATAAATCGGCCTATTCTTCCTTCGCCGATCGTGGTGGTGCCACTCTTTTTTGCGCATATCACCGGTGAACTGGGCTTGCATTTTCTGGCGTCGGCCGGCCGGGTTCTGGCCGCTGTCTTTCTCGCCACCCTCTTTGCGGCGCCGCTGGGACTGGCGCTTGGGCAGATGCCGCAACTGGACAGGATCCTGAGCCCGCTGATAGCCATTATCTATCCCATTCCCAAGATCATCTTTCTGCCGGTTATTTATGTGCTGATGGGCATCAGCGATTTTTCTAAAATCACCCTCATCGCCATAATTATTTTTTTCCAGATCCTGGTGGTGGTGCGTGATGAAGCATCGGGATTGAAAAAGGAGTTGATCCTTTCGGTTAAATCCCTTGGCGCCGGGCGCCGGGCCCTGTTCCGGTATGTCTATCTGCCGGCATCGCTGCCAGCGGTATTAACCGCCCTGCGGATCTCGGTCGGCACGGCGGTTGCCGTACTGTTTATTGCCGAACAGTCTTTGACAAGCTATGGGCTTGGCTATTACATAGTGATTGAAACATATCAGGTGCTGCTCTATCCGGAAATGTATACCGGCATTATGGGCATGGGGCTCTTGGGAGTGATGCTCTATTTTGCCATTTATGCTATAGAACTGAAAGTCAGCAAACATCTGTTTATTGAATGATGGCGTCGTAAAAACTACCCAAAGGGCATAGAAATCTTACGCTTCGCGTATGAAGTTTTTCGAAGTCTGCGCTTATCTACTTAGCCATCTTGAGATTAGAAAATAAAATGACGAAAATTGTTCCCGCAAAATTCAGGCTCTGGCTGATGGCCATCCGGCCGAAGACCCTGCCGGCGGCGGCGGGGCCGGTGGCGGTGGGGTGTGCAGTCGCCGCAAGTGATGGGAAATTTGCCTTTATTCCGGCTTTGTGTTGCCTGCTTGGTGCCATGTTGCTGCAGATCGGGGTTAATCTGGCCAATGATTATTTTGATTTCAAAAATAATATTGACTCCGAGGAGCGCCTGGGACCGGTACGGGTTACCCAGAGCGGCCTGATCTCACCGGCCGAGGTGAAACGAGGTATGATCTTCTGCCTGTTTCTTGCGGTCTTGATTTTTCTTTACCTGGCCCAGGCAGGTCGTTGGCCGATCGTGATCATCGGCACCGTCTCGGTGCTGGCAGCACTGGCCTACAGCGGGGGACCTTTTCCTCTTGCCTCCAATGGACTGGGGGAGCTGTTTGTTTTTATCTTTTTTGGCCTGGTGGCGGTAGGCGGGACGTATTTTATCCAGGCCGGACGGTTGAGTCTGCTGGCGATGCTGGCATCGGTACCGCCCGGACTGCTTGTTACCGCCATCATTGTGGTCAATAACCTGCGGGATATTGATACCGATCGTAAGGCGGGTAAAAATACCCTGGCAGTATTTCTGGGCCGCAGGCGGACGATTATCGAATTTAAACTGCTGCTGCTGTTGAGCTATCTGTTTCTGCCGGTAATGATGTCGCTAGGCCTTGCCGACGCCCTTGTGCTGCTGCCGCTGGTAACCGGTCCCCAGGCCTGGCAGCTGGCCAAAAGAATAACCGAAGAACAGGGCGCCCAATTGAATGAATTACTGGCTGGTACCGCCAGGTTGTCGCTTATTTACAGTCTGCTGTTTGGTGCCGGCCTGATGGTTCGCATCAGCTGATTTTTTTTGGATAGATAAGAGAGATGAGAGAGTATGAGTTTTCTTGGAGTAGAAAATAAAATCTTTGTAGTTTTCGGGCTGGCCAATAAAAAGTCCGTGGCCTGTGCCATCGCCCGGACCCTCGTGGAAGAGGGTGCCGAGGTGATTCATGTGGTCAGATCGGAAGAGCGCGCGGTCAATGCCCGTAAACTATTTCCCGCATCCCCGGTTTTTATCTGTGATGTGGAAGACGAACATAATATAATCCGGGTGCGCGATGAGATCGGTGCGGCAATCGGTGTTGCAAAGGGCAAAAGAATTGACGGCATTGTCCATTCCATTGCCTTTGCCAACTATTCGGATGGCATGAAACCATTTCATGAGACGCGAAAAGACGATTTTCTCCAGGCGATAAATGTCTCCTGTTTTTCGTTTATCAGTATTGCCAACCATTTTAAACAGCTTCTGGCAAAAGATGGTTCGATGGTGACGATAACCATCTCCACCACCCGCATGGCCGCGGAGAACTATGGCTATATGGCGCCGATCAAAGCCGCTTTGGACTCGTCTCTGTGTTTTCTGGCCAAGAGTTTTGCAGAGTTTTCCCGGGTACGCTTTAACGCAGTGGCACCCGGTCTTTTGAAGACCTCCGCCTCCGCCGGAATTCCGGGCTATATCGACAGTTATCTCTTTGCCGAAAAAGCGACGCTGAGAAAAAAAGCCCTGGAGACCCGGGAAGTGGCCGACACTGCCGCCTTCCTGCTTTCGGCGAGGGCTTCCGGCATCAACTGCCAGACCATTGTCATCGATGCCGGGATGGCGGTGAACTATTTTGATAAAGAAATTGTTACCAAAGCAGTACAATAAAAAAT
>AMWB02150147.1_pt1 | contig 74015 bp, 59 predicted proteins | sample 200311 | NCBI WGS metagenome assembly AMWB02 (sample SAMN02737377, study PRJNA173069) | bioreactor metagenome | biome: anode biofilm in microbial fuel cells | place: USA: California | collected 2010-12-16 | reverse complement strand
TTCTTTGGAAGTTTTAGATTAATTTTCTAATCCATTCGTCTAACACGGCATAGGGTTGTGCCCCGCTCAGTTTATGTTTACCGTTGGCCACAATAGTGGGTACTGCATTTACTCCATACATCCGGGCCTGCTGAAAATCTTCATTCAGCGTTTGCTTTACTTTCTCGCTGCTGTAATCTTTTTCCCATTGTTCCACATTAAGTCCAATTTCCCTGGCACACATTTTCAGTGTATCAAAATCGCCAATGTTAAGGCAGTCGGTAAGATGCGCTTTTTGAACGCGATCGAACATTCTGCCATGCATCATGTTTCCACCTTGAAGTTCGGCAGCTTTGCATGCGGTCAAACCGGGAGTGGAAAAAGGATAATCGAAATCTCTGGACGCCATAAGATCAGGGTTCATTCTATGTTCATCATCATTGAGGTTGGCTTGGCGCCAATGTTCTATTATCTCTTTCTTCCCCTGTTTTTTTGAACCAAATATTCGTTCTATTCCGTCTGTTGATGGAGCTAAGGCAAATGCCCGATGCACAATTAAAATCTGTTCGGGAAATTGCTGCGCTAATTTTTCTAATCGGGGGGGAGAAAAGGCATAACACCATGCACAAAGCACATCATGAAAAAATTCTATGGTCACGGGTTTGTTTTCTCCTGCTTTCATTCCTTCCATCTCATTTCACTTTAATTTTCATCAATCATCCAAACTTATATCCTGAAACTTTAATCCCCATGAGCAATCCCGAATAATCACGGGAGCCCTTATCACTGCCTGCAGCACCGGCAACTACAAACAACGGAGTCAGATGTTCACTTCTTGGATGGCTTTCTCTTGCTTTCGGTGCATTCTCCCAGTTAATGAGCGTCTCATTTCGTTTTTTAGTATCATTTATCTCAACTGTCTGGGTGAGCCAGTTATCGAATTGTGTTGAAATATCTGCTGCCGGAGAACTTCCCGACATAAACCCACGCATATTGTGGTAACTCATTCCCGAACCGATAATCAACACGCCTTCATTTCGTAAAAGTTCAAGCGCTTTGCCAAGATTTATATGCGTTTCAGGGTCAAGCGTTTTTACTAACGAAAGTTGAACAACAGGAATTTCAGGTTTAGGAAAAGCAATCATCAAAGGCACAAAGGTTCCATGGTCGAATCCACGTTCGAATTCTCTTTTCGTTTCAAAGCCATTCAAATGCAATAGATTTTCAATCCGTTCAGCCAATTCGGGATTGCCGGGAGCTGGCCATTTTAAATGATATGTGGAGTCAGGGAAACCATAATAATCATACAGCAAAGGTGGATTTGAACCGAATTGCAGCGTCGGCAAATCCTCTTCCCAATGCCCTGAAATAACAAGAATCGCTTTTATCTTTTGACTGTATTGCTCACCAAAATTTTCAAGGTATTCCCTTAATCGACCATACCCGATAGGGTCGCCCATGGCATTTTTTATTACATGCCACGGACCACCACCATGAGGTATAAAATATACGGGTAACTTTCCCATTCTGTGTCGCTTATTTTCTTATTGCTTTCAATGCAGTTCCCCAGCCAATTAGTTGGTCGAGCATCGCGTTTAAATTGTTTTCGTGCATTGCAGCAGGTTTAAAAACGCTGAAGTTTTCAAAATCGGTGAACAGCGAAAGTAAAACCTGTGTGCGGACATCAGCCACCTGAAGTTCTCCCATTATCAGCCTGAGTTGTTCAACAGCCCGGGCGCCCCCTACGGAACCGTAACTTACAAAACCGGCAGCTTTGTTGTTCCACTCAGCATATAAATAGTCCAAAGCGTTTTTTAAAGCAGCCGGTAACGAATGGTTATATTCGCCAGTGACAAAAACAAACGCATCGAGCGATTTTATTTTTTCAGCCCACGCTTTAGTATGTGAGTGCATATATTGCCCCATGGATGCCGGAATGGGTTCATCCAGTAAGGGCAAATTAAAATCTTTGATATCTACCAGTTCGTATTCAGCATCGTTTCTTTTTGATGCCAATTCATATACCCATTTTGCAACGGCTTCGGCGCTACGCCCAGGGCGGGTACTTCCAATGATAATTCCAATTTTAATCATAATTTACTGTTTTTATTTGTTGATTTATAAACCAATCCTTTCATTGGGTACTTTCACAAAAATTCCTTTTGAGTCGGCAAAAAGCACCCCATTCCCATCAAACATTTTCCCCATGATATATACTTTCTTACCTTCAGTTTTTTCGATTGAGGTAGTAATATACATGGTTGTTTCAACCGGTAGTGGTCTGTGATAATTCAGAGTTAAGCCCGCGGTAACAGCAGGCAGATGGTTCAAAAATGCCATCCCTCCCATGGCTTCATCCATCACAGATGCAATGGCACCACCGTGAACAATTCCAGGGACTCCCTGGTTTTCAACGTGAAATAAAACCATGACGTAGAATTTCAAAAAGTTATCATCATAATAGTATTGTTCATCTATGTAATTCTGTTAAAAACAAATGAATCCAGGTACAAGTTCATATCCTAAGGTTTTAAATTTTGAAATTCATCCGGAATTTTCATGTTATTCATTTTTACGGCAGTATTTTTTTCAATTAATGAAAAATCCCGAGGCAAGCCTCGGGGTACCCTGTCAGTCTAACAATTAAAAGAAATTTTCCGCACTGGTTCTGTCCATGTAAGTGTATTGCAACATCCAATGTGGATAAATTGGATTTAATTTACTTAATTCATCCAAATGGCTTACTTCGTCGGCACTCATTTCCCATTCGGTAGTTTTAAGATTATCTTCCAATTGGTGTGGTTTGGTGGCACCCACCAGGACAGAAGAAACCACCGGTTTTCTGAGCAGGTAATTTAATGCTGCCTGCGAAATACTCGCGTTGTGGTTGTTGGCAATTTTTTCCAGCGCATCTACAATAACATAACCTTTTTCCAAATCTATCGGGATAAAGTTTTGTTGTTCATTGGTTCTTCTGGAATCTTCGGGCATGGGTTTATCTTTCCGATATTTTCCTGACAAGAAACCACCTCCCAGCGGCGACCATGTGGTCAAGCCCAACCCTTGATCTTCGAGCAGCGGAGTCAATTCATATTCCACATCTCTGGAAATCAATGAATAGAAGGCCTGAAGTGATACAAATTTTTCAAAATGATTTTCTTTCGATACTGCCAAGGCTTTCATCAACTGCCATGCCGTGAAATTACTGGCGCCAATGTACCTCACTTTTCCCTGATGCACCAAATCCGATAAAGCGCCCAAAGTTTCTTCAAACGGGGTAATAGGATCGAAACTATGCATCACATAAAGGTCGATGTAGTCGGTGCCTAATCTTTTTAAGCTATTATTACAGCTCTCAATAATGTGTTTACGAGACAGGCCCACATCGTTGATGTCCTTGCTCATCCGCCCCCTTATTTTGGTGGCAAGCACTATTTCGTTGCGTTTCTCTTTCAGTGCTTTACCCAGAATTTCTTCGGATTGACCGTAGGAATAAACATCGGCCGTGTCAAAAAAGTTTACGCCGGCATCAATAGCCATATCCACTAATTTTTTACTGCCTGTGTAATCTAAGTTACCGATTACTTTCCAGTGGCCATCGCCGCCAAAACTCATGGCTCCCAAGCAAAGTTCGGATACCATCAAACCTGATTTTCCTAATTGTCTGTACTTCATTTTTTTGTTTTTAAGTGGAGATTTATGTAAGAGGCTTTAACTCGAATGCGTTTGCCAATAATTCAAATGATTTTCTGCGCGCTTCATAATCACCAGACATGGAGGTAATCATAATTTCATCCGTTCCAAAATCGTTTGATAATTTAATGAGTTGTTCTTTCACATCATCGGTCGTTCCCGAGATGATGCGTCCTTTATTTCTGTCTATTATTTGTTGCTCCAGGGAGGAGAAACGATAATTCCTGATATGGTTTTCATCTTTAAAATTATTGAAATTGCCCGTTTCCAATTGCACAAAAACGAAATCAATAAACTTCCGCATTTCGTTTGCTTTTTCTTCGGTTTCGGCACAAACCACCTGAATGGCGACCATTACCTGAGGTTCAGTGTTTTCGTTTGATGGTTTAAAATTTTTCCGGTATGTTTCTGCCACTTCAGGACTGACAAAACCGTTTATAAATTTGGCAATGCTTAAACCCATTCCAAATTGAGCGGCAATTAAACTGCTTCCGCCGCTGGAACTCAATATCCATTGTGACGGAATTGTTGTTGACTGTGGTGTTGCAAGTAAGGAGCCGTGTTTTGTGGCTACGTTATCGCGAAAAAAATGCTGCATATATTCCAACTGTTGCAAATAACTTGCTTCGCTAAAATCATTGGAAGGGTTAAGAATTGAAGAGGTAATCCTATCGGTACCCGGAGCCCGTCCAATGCCTAAATCAATCCGGTCAGGGAAAAGAACCTCGAGCATTCTGAAATTTTCAACAACCTTCAAAGCACTGTGGTTAGGCAGCATAATGCCTCCAGATCCAACCCGGATGGAGCTGGTTTCATCGGCCAGTTTCACCATCAACACTTCGGGTGTAGAACCGGCAATGAGCGCAGAGTTATGGTGTTCAGATACCCAAAAGCGGCTATATCCTAATTTTTCGGCCAGTTTAACCGTTGCAACTGTTTCATTGATGGCTTCTTTGGCATTGCCGCCAGGCTTAATGACCGATTGATCGAGTATGCTTAATTTGATTTTTTCCATTTTACTATTTAATCAGCATCATATATGCTATTTGTGATTATTAATTATTCCTTTCCAATAAATTTTCCCATACTTCCTTTCCCGGAAAACTTTCTTCCGCCTTTTCTCCCATTTACTGAAATTTTAAATTATTCGTAATAACATGTTAAAACAATAAATCAATAACATGTAACGAATGAAAAAGTTCTCGAATTGATTTGGGAATATCCGGCAATTGTATTTTTGATGTTACATCGGTCTTGTGGCGTTTCATCACTATCGTAAATTTCCATCAAACATGGTGCGGATATTTTCCGGCATTAACCCGCAAAGATCAATATAGGGTTTGGTGAAAAAGTTATAAACATCAGAAAGATAATTACATACGAAGTATTTTAGAGGATTATCTGCAAGTTTTCAGTATCTTATAGTCAGAAAACCGTGCAGATATGATCAGGTATAAATCTACAAGCGAATTGAGTATCGAGGAGTTCAAAACGCCTTTCCAGGTGAAGCCGGATAAGGAGAATCGGTGGGTAAAGCCAGGCAGCTCCTTACCGTGGGACTCTCTTGCCAGCATCTATTACAGCTATCTGCTGGTTTTCCCCTATATCTGGAATAGCATCAACCGGAACGGGGTCCCGCGGCAAAAGGCCTGACTTAAGGTTAAACGGCATTGTCACCAGCCCCATCACCACGAAGGCAATAAGGATAATAACGGTAATTAGCCGGTTTTCCGGAAAATATTTAACCAGTCTGTTAAACATTACTTCTGCCTTTCATAATGGCAGCAGCCCGGAAGACTGTTGTAGATATTGTCAGGCGCAGTGAATTTCTCCGTATCGTGTCCGGCAGCAGCAAGCTTTTGCACAACGCTTCCTTCCCGGTCTTTGCAGGGTTATATCTAACCGTCAGAAGTTTGGTTTTGGAGTCCCAAGAGGCGTCTGTGGCTCCCTCGGCCATAACTGTTTTTTCTATGCGCGACTTGCACATCCCGCATTCACCCCACACCTTGAAGCTTTCAGTTTTAATTGAATCCTGAGCATCTGAGGCTTTGGCGTGGTCATGAGACTGCGCGGAACCAGCGACATTGAATGCTGCCATAATTACAGCAGTCAAAACAACCCTTATTGTTTTCATGATTTTAAAGTTTTAAATGGTTTAAATGATCATGTCGGTATATAATGAATTGGCTGTTGCAGGAAAAGCAGAAGGCTCTCCAGTGACAGATGAAGGGAGGGGGTAATTAAATCAGATCCGCAGGACCCTGATATTTGGGAGGCCCACGGAGGAAGTCATTAACAGGGCATGTGGACTTATATCTGACCAGATCAACTGTTTGATAGCTGAAAAACTGACAGGAGATTTAAACAGCAGGTCGGGAACGGTGGTTTTCGCTCCTGACAATTCTGCGGCTGCTTTCGTGCCCGGAGTATAACTATTGTCAACGTTGTAAGACGTTAAGAAGTCATCACAGCAATGGGATTCTAACAGGTCTCCGTCGTGATCAGACGGGCAGTTTTCTTCCTCAATGCAGCAACCTGCCAGAGCTCCGTTTAGAGAAACCTTCGTGGCAACCCAACTCTCCTCTGCAATAGTGGTGTGCAACCGAGATGTTCAACATCGCTGTCAAGACCAGTAAAACAGTCAGTCTGGAGAGCAACTTTTTCACATTGATAGAACAATACTTCGATAGAAATGTTTATTGACAGCATTGGAAACCAAAGAATTGATGACCTGCCTTTGGGATATACAGGCTGACCCTGCCGAACCCCTGTTCGGATGTTGCGGTATAAAATAAATATCTTCAGAAAATTCTACAGCCTGAAAATCCGACAAAAGGCATCCATTCACAGGTGATACTTGATTACATTTGCTGAAAACCTGACCGGAGGAATGTTACAGCTTGCCATCGACACAACCCTTCCATTGACAGATCCTGTCCTTAAGTTCCTGGTTATCCTGCTGATCATCCTTCTCATTCCCATACTGTCTGACCGGATCAGGATACCCCACCTCCTGGGCATGATCCTTGCGGGAGTGCTGATAGGGCCCCACGGATTCAACCTCATGACCCGCGACAGCAGCATTATACTATCGGGAACAGCAGGGCTTATCTACATCATGTTCCTGTCAGGGCTGGAGATTGACATGAACGATTTCAGAAGGAATGCCGGACGTAGTACATTACTGGGACTTTACGGGTTTCTGATCCCGATGGTCCTTGGCACTGTTGCCGGGATGTACCTTCTTGATTTTTCACCCGTCACATCGGTATTGCTGGCGAGCATGTTTGCATCCCACACTTTGATTACCTACCCTATTGTCAGCAAGTTTGCGATTTTCAGGAACAGGGCAGTCAATATAGCAGTAGGAAGTACGCTGATTACCAATGTGCTGGCCCTGACAGTTCTGGCTGTAATAGTAGCCCTGACCGGGGGTGAGCTGAATACAGCCTTCTGGATAAAACTTGTGGTTTCGTACCTCGCGTTCTCAGCAGTTATAATTTTCCTGTTTCCGATAGTTGCAAGGTGGTTCCTCAAGCGCTACAGTGATAGCATCTCACAATACATTTTTGTACTGGTGCTGGTCTTTCTCGGGGGGGTAATGTCAAAATTTGCCGGCATCGAAGCCATCATAGGTGCATTCCTTGCGGGTCTTTCCCTTAACAGGCTGATACCCCGCACATCGCCTCTGATGAACCGCATTGATTTTGTCGGGAATGCAATTTTCATTCCCTTCTTCCTTATCGGGGTGGGCATGCTGATTGATTTTCGTGCTTTTATCAACCGGGAGACGATTGTAGTTGCCCTTGTGATGACCGTGGTTGCCATGGTCGGTAAGTTTATTCCGGCCTGGCTGGCCCAGAAGAGCTTCGGGTATACTAAGGATGAGCGAAAAATTATCTTCGGTCTTACCAACTCACAGGCAGCAGCCACCCTGGCTGCCGTGCTTATAGGTTACAATATAATCCTCAGTTACGGACCGGACGGTGAGCCGATCCGTCTGCTGAATGACAGTGTTCTTAACGGGACTATAGTAATGATACTTGTCACCTGTACAGTCTCATCATTTGTTACCCAGAGAGGAGCTCAGAGAATTGCACTTTCAGATATGGCTCCTGATGAAAACCACGAAAACAGGGAGCGGATACTTTTGCCGGTAAGTAATCCTGAAAACATTGAAGAACTGATCAGCCTGAGTACTATTATAAAGTCGAAAAGAAACATTGACGGATTCTTTGCCCTTAACATATTGACTTCGGAGTCCACGGATCCGGAGGCGGAGAAATCAGGACGGAAGCTTCTTGAGGCGGCTGTTATTGCAGCTTCAGCTACTGATATCAGGGTCAGGACGATCCTGCGATATGACGTTAACCTGGTTTTGGGCATATCCAACGTTGTCAAGGAGAATGGGATCACCGATCTGATGCTTGGACTGCATGAAAGGAAAAACATGTCAGATTCCTTCTTCGGCAAACTGACTCTCGGTCTGCTGTCAAGATGCAACTGCACAACCTACATCTACCGGCCGGTTCAGCCTATATCAACCATAAGACGACATATTGTTGTCATCCCGCCCAGGGCAGAGGATGAGCCGGGATTTTCTTTCTGGCTTTCAAAGATCTGGAACATTGCACAGAACACCGGAGCAAAGATTATCTTTTACTCTGCAGAGAAGACAAAAACCCTCCTGGGAGAGATCCTCGTTAACCATCCTATTAATGCTGAGTTTAATCTTCTGACAGACTGGAATAAGATAACTGTACTCCGGGAGGTTATGAAGAATGATGATAACCTTATAATTATCCTGAGCAGGAGAAACTTCGTCTCCTACCTTCCGGCAATGGAGATGATTCCGCTGCATCTGGACAAATATTTCAGGGATGTGAATTTTCTCCTGGTATATCCCTCACAGTCGATTGCGTGGAATGAGGAGCAGCTTGATATTACAAGTCCCTCGCTCCTTGAAGCAATTGAGAAGGTAGATCTCATTGGCAAGACTGTTGCCTCGATCTTCAGAAAAAAGTAACCTCCGGCACCGTGTCATCCGGCTATTTCAGATTCAAACAGTTCACAGTACGCCAGGAGCTGGCAGCTTTCGGTGTAACCACTGACAGCGTGCTTCTCGGCGCCTGGGCGGAGATTACGCCGGCGTCCGCCTTTCTTGATATTGGCACCGGAACGGGGCTGCTGGCACTGATGGCAGCACAGAGATCTGACGCCCGGATTGTTGCCATTGAGCCGGACAGGAACTCATTCATCCAGGCAGGTATTAATTTTGCCGCAAGTCCCTGGCATGAAAGGATGACTCTGATCCATACTTCGCTACAGGATTTCCGGCCGGCGCCGGACCTGCTGTTTGAGGCAATCATTACAAATCCTCCATATTTTATCGATTCTCTGCCTAACCCGGATGTGAGTCGTGCAAGGGCCCGGCACACTGTCAGTCTGAGTCATGCCGTTCTTGCCGGTGAAACTGCCAGGCTGCTGGCGCCTGCAGGCAGCCTGCATCTTGTTCTGCCGGTGAATGAAGCCATGAAGTTTACCGAAGAGGCTGCTGTTAATGGCCTCCACTGTACCCGGAGGCTCCTTGTCAGGCCAACACCTTCCACACCACCGGCCAGGGTGCTGATGACATTCAAAAGGGAGAAAGGTCCTTGCACAGAGGAGGAGATAATAATAGAAAAAGGAGGGAGACATATCTACTCTGATGAGTATGTCTCCCTTACAAAAGATTTTTATCTGAAATTCTGAGGTTCCTGGCCGGGAACTGATCCAGCTATTTTACACTGTCCCGGTATTCTCCGGTAAAGAGCCTGATATGAGCGGATCTATTTTATCATCCTGTCAACCGGCAGACCGTACTCCTCTTCCATCTTAATGCCATTGGCTTCAAGCTCATCCAGGATTGGATTGTAGATTTCCGGAAGAATAGGCCTGTAAACGCCATGCAGAAGGATCTTCCCTGTCAGGATCATCTTCACCGCCATCGCTGCAGGCAGAGCAACAGTACGTGCGATTGAGGTGTTCGTAGCAGGTGTGCCGAAATCCAGCATCCTGGAACTGATTACCTCGCTCTTGCCATCGTGGTAGGACGCAAGGAAGAGATGCTGCATGACGATCATATCACGCTCGTTATCATTCAGCCACATTTTCCTGATCATCAGGTCAGATGTGATCTCGTAGGGCGATGTAACCTTGTACCCCATGTCGGTGTCGCTGAACATTCCCAGCCACTCCAGTGATTCCAGCGCCCTGTCGGAGGGATTTAGCCCCGGCTTTTCCTTAAGTTCCTTCCTGAGATCCTTACCCGGCACACCGGCTTTCTCAGCAACGAACTGCCTGAATGTCATGCCAGTATAATCCTTGTCGCCATCATCAATCAAGCCGATAGCCTTCATCAGGTCAAGGGTCTCGCACCATCCCTTGAAGCGGAAAGTGCCGCGGTACATGGTCCGGATGCCTTTCAGTCCGTATATGTCCACATAGCTTACAGAATCACGGTTCGGATAAACCTCCAGATCACCAACGCCGGGGAAGGGGTGAGTGAAGCGGGCCTTGAACAGGTTAATGGGTTCTATATTGACAATCTCACCATGCTTCAGATATGTGGCGCCGTTACGGCTGGCGAGAATTACCCCCTTGGGACTCCAGGAAAACTTATATCCCAGCGGGTTATTGGCATCTTCCGGGGCTGGAAGAGCACCGCAGAGCGAATAGAACTCCTCGATCTTGCCGCCTCTCAGCCTTACATTGTCAATGATGCGCATTGCCGACATGTGGTCAATACCGGGATCGAGCCCGACCTCATTAAGTAAGATCACACCTGCCTTTACGGCATCATCATGCAAAGCCTGCATGGCGGGCGAAACGTATGATGTTGTCACCAGTGGCTTTTTGAACTTCAGGCAGAATTTAGCCACGTCAACGTGGAACCTGTAAGGAAGGAGACTGACTGTAAGATCGCTGTCCCTCACCATGTCGGAAAGGGTTGCCATATCTTCCATCACCCATGCAAGCGACCTTCCGTTTTTGTGTCCGCCAAGCAGTTTATCTGCTTTTTCCTTCGTCCTTGTGGCAATTATTACCTCGAAACCTTCATCTAGCAGGTACTCAACCATCGGTTTTGACACCAGTCCGGCACCCAGAATAAGAACTTTCTTCATATGCATTTTCTTTTTTGAATTTTATCTCAGGAATTGCGCAGGCACATCCGTTCTGCCTTCCATACAAATGTAATTATTCTCTTCCGGACTATTTATGATAAAAGTTATACTTAAGTTGCAGGAGATTTTTAATTTTGTTTCACCCTGTTACTCGAGGGAACAAAACCGTAAATGTCTCAGATGCAGAAATATGTAGAAACACCGCTGATGAAGCAGTACTATGCCGTCAAGGCCAAACACCCTGACGCGATACTCCTCTTCAGGGTGGGAGACTTTTACGAGACCTTCGGCGAGGATGCCATCCGGGCAGCCGAGATACTGGGCATCACCCTGACGAAGCGCGCCAACGGCTCAGCCAGTTCGGTGGAACTGGCGGGCTTCCCTTACCATGCGCTTGACACATACCTGCCCCGGCTGGTCAGGGCAGGACAGCGGGTGGCCATATGTGAGCAGCTCGAGGATCCGAAGCTCACGAAGAAAATCGTCAAGCGGGGTATTACTGAACTCATTACTCCCGGAGTTTCATTCAGTGAGAATGTACTTAACCATAAGGAGAACAACTTCCTTGCTGCGATACATATAGACAAGCAGGCAGTGGGGGTGGCGCTGCTCGACGTCTCAACCGGGGAATTCTTCGTTACAGAGGGCGATACGCCTCATGTGGAACAGATACTGAGCAACTTCCAGCCCAAGGAGGTGCTCTTCGAAAAGAAAAAGACCGATCTCTTCCGCGAGAGGTTTGGAAGCAGGTTTTATACTTACAGGCTTGACGACTGGATATTCACTCCCGAGACGGCCAACGAGAGGCTGCTGAAGCAGTTCGGCACGACATCTCTGAAGGGATTCGGGATACAGAGCATGACCAACGGCATCATCGCCGCAGGCGCAATCCTCTGGTACCTTGACATGACCAGGCATGAGAACCTCGGACATATAAACAGGATCTCACGGATAGAAGAGGAAAAGTATGTCTGGCTCGACAGGTTCACCGTCCGCAACCTGGAGCTGTTTCATTCGCCGTACGAGGGGGCAAAGACTCTGACGGATATTCTTGACCGGACTTTCTCCCCCATGGGGGGGCGCATGATGCGACGATGGATCTCCCTTCCTCTGAAGGATACGGCAGTGCTGAACACAAGACTTGACATCGTGGAGTTCCTTATTGCTCAGCCGGAGGTGAGGGAGGAGATGGAGGGGCTTATCAGGGAGGTGGGCGACCTGGAGCGTCTGCTGAGCAAGGTAGCTGTGACAAGGGTCACTCCGCGCGAGGTGGCACAGATCCGCCGTGCACTGAAAGCCATCGAGGAACTGAAGAGACTGTGCGCCTCTACGGACTGCCCGCCCCTGGTCTCGATGGCATCGGGATTCGATCCGTGCCCGGAACTGGCTGAGATCATCGGCCGGACACTTGCCCCCGATCCCCCGTCAGCCGTCAACAAGGGCCATGTGATCGCCGAAGGCATATCGCAGGAGCTCGATGATCTTCGGAAAATTTATTACGGCGGGAAGGAGTACCTTAACGATCTGCAGCAGAGGGAAGGCTTGCGCACCGGGATTAACTCGCTGAAGATCAGTTATAACAATGTCTTCGGCTATTATATTGAGGTGCGCAATGCACATAAGGACAAGGTGCCGCCCGACTGGATCCGCAAGCAGACGCTGGTGAATGCTGAGAGGTATATCACCGAAGAGCTCAAGGAGTACGAGGAGAAGATCCTCGGGGCAGGGGAGAAGATACTGACGCTGGAGACATCGCTCTTCAATGACCTCGTGATGTCAGTCACTCCCTACATCAGCCTCATGCAGGCCGATGCGGCAGCTGTGGGGCGGCTCGACTGCCTTATATCATTTGCCGTGGTCTCCGGGGAGTACGGCTATACCCGGCCGGTGCTTGACGACAGCCTTGTTCTGGATATAAAGGAGGGCCGTCACCCGGTGATTGAGCGGCAGCTGCCTCCGGATGATCCGTACGTTCCCAACGACGTCTGGCTGGACAATGGCGAGCAGCAGGTGATAATTCTTACCGGTCCGAATATGTCGGGTAAGTCGGCGCTGCTACGGCAGACCGCCCTGATTGTGATCATGGCACAGGCAGGCTGCTTCGTGCCGGCAAAGGAGGCAAGGATAGGCATCATAGACAAGATCTTCACAAGGGTGGGGGCATCCGATAACCTCTCCCTGGGTGAATCGACCTTTATGGTAGAGATGAATGAGGCTGCCAGCATCCTCAACAATCTCTCCGACAGGAGCCTGGTGCTGCTTGACGAGATCGGCCGGGGCACAAGCACCTATGACGGCATCTCAATAGCCTGGGCCATGGTGGAGTATATCCACGAGAGCAGGCACAAAGCCAAGACGCTCTTCGCAACCCATTACCATGAGCTCAATGAGATGGAGAACACCTTTTCACGGGTGAAGAACTACAACGTTTCGATCAGGGAACTTGACAACAGGGTGATCTTCCTTCGCAAGCTGAAGAGGGGAGGCAGTGAGCACAGTTTCGGGATACATGTGGCACGCATGGCAGGCATGCCGAAGAGTGTTGTCGGCAGAGCGGATGAGATACTGAAGATGCTTGAGGAGGGACGCGGAGGCGCGAACCTGGGCAAGCCGGTTGAGGAGATTGCCACGCACCGCGAGGGGTATCAGCTCAGCTTCTACCAGCTTGATGATCCGGTGCTTAAACAGATCCGGGACGAGCTGATGGGCCTTGACCTGGACAACCTGACGCCAATGGAGGCCCTGAACAAACTGTACAATATCCGGAAGTTGCTGAAGTGAGGCAGACCCTGTTTATTGTATTGCGGGGTACAACATCAAGGCACGTAAAATTTCGTTGTTTGTAATTTTGAAAAAAGTATTATTTTTGCAGTCACAATTGCGGGAATAGCTCAGTTGGTAGAGCACGACCTTGCCAAGGTCGGGGCCGCGAGTTCGAGTCTCGTTTCCCGCTCAGTAATCAGGAAGCCAAAAGCTTCCTTTTTTTTGCTGCTTACAGCAGGGTAGAAGCAGTAGCCCGGGAAACCACCTCTGCTGACAAAAAAAAGGCGCCTAATATGAGACGCCTCTTTACTTGTGTGGGAAGTGCCTATGCCCTTAAGGCAACGGTATATATGAATCAGTGAGCAGCTATCTTACCGGACCCCATTCAACCAGGACCCCGTCCCTGAAGTAAAGGTACTTGCTGGAATAGATCCACTCCTCCTCTACACCACGGTCGACATACATCTTGTTGATCTGCTTGGGTTTGCCCCAGCTGTCACGTGCCATCTCTGAACTGATCCCTTTCCAGACCTTGTGCTGGTAAAGCCTTTTGGCCATATCAACTCCGTATTTGTCAATCAGTGCCTGAAACCTTTCGGTGGGAATTTGCCGCGACTGGACGTCAGGATCGGCATATACAGGAGCGGATTCCTGTACTGGCTGAGCGACCGGTTCGTCAGCAGGCTGAGCGATCGGTTCTTCAGCAGGCTGAGCGGTTGTAACCACCGGCAATGCTGCGGTAAGCCTGTCCGACTTCACATAGCCTTCTATATCACCCAGTCGGATGAGAGTAAATGCTGTATCTGCCTTTACTGCCTCCACAACGGTACCTTCGGGGAGTATCTGGATCACCGAAGTCAGGTCATCCTTATCTGAGAATAGTCTCTCTGCGCCTTTTGTAGCCAGTTTCTGAAGATCCTGTGCCATCAGTGAGAGACCGGCAAAAAGCACAAAAACAAATAGTATAGCCTTTTTCATTTCCCTGGAATTTACATCTGTATGCTCAAAAACCGTACCACCGTTATTTTTTTCATATGAGCACCGGATGGATGATGCGGAGCGACGCAATTAATAGTCCCTGTTATCACTCACAGCTCTTTGTGGTGCAAGGCTATTTTTTTCTTATTATCATCAGTCCGTCCCTGAGGGGCAGGACGATTTTCTCCACGCGGTGATCACTGCGCACCTTTTCATTGAACATCACAACACCTTTCGTCTGCGGATCTTTCAGTGCATCCTCACCTTCAATCTTGCCTCCCCAGAGGACATTGTCGGCAATGATGAATCCCCCCTTGCGTACCTTCTCAAATACGATGTCATAATACTCACAATACTCCCGCTTGTCGCCGTCAATAAAGACAAGGTCGAATGAGAAATCCAGTGACGGGATGATCTCCTGTGCCCTGCCGGTATGGAGAGTGACCCTGTCTGCAACGCCTGCGAGGGCGAAGTAGTGGGTGCTCATCTCATTAAGCTCGTCATTTGTCTCGATAGTATGCAGTTGACCGCCGCTCTTCAGCCCGCGGGCCAGGCAGATGGCGGAGTACCCTGTATAAGTACCGATTTCAAGTATCCGTGAGGGATGAATCATATGTGACAGCATCTCCAGGAACTTTCCCTGGATATGACCCGATACCATATTGGGATTCACCACATAGAGGTGTGTCTGGCGGTAGAGCTCCTCCAGCACCTTGTCCTCGGGGGAACTGTGGTCCCTGATATACTTGTCAAGTTCTTTCTCCATTCTGCCTGTATATTAAGGTTGAAAGTGATGATTTGTCAAAAATTGCATCTGCCGTTTCCATGAGTTCGCTGCCGGTGACCGCATCGATCTTGCGGAACGTCTCATCCATAGAGTCAATCCTGTCAAAGATAAGCAGGCTCTTGCCCAGGCTGAGCATCAGGCTCTCATGGTTCTCGTAAGCCCTTGCCAGGTAGCCTTTAATCTGGTTCTTTGCCCGTGAGAGTTGAAGGGTGCCCAGTGGCTGACGTCGCAGTCTGTCTATCTCGCTATGAATTAGCGCAATGCTTTTGTTCAGGTTTCGGCTGTCGGTTCCGAAGTAGATTGTCACAAGGCCTGTGTCGGTGTAAGGGTTATAGACCGACTCCACGTTGTAGGCATAGCCCCGCTTTTCGCGAAGCGAGAGATTCAGTCGAGAGTTCATCCCCTGTCCGCCGAGGATATTGTTCAGCATGAACAGACCCATCCGGCGTTTGTCATGAAGGTCGTAAGCGATGTTACCTATTATGCAGTGGTTCTGCCAGGTATCCGCCTTCTTCTCTTTGTTTACCGGGGTGTAAAAATATTCGGTACGGTTCCTTTTTATGCCGTTTCCCTGTGGAATTTTACCGAAGTATTTTTCGAAGAGTGCAATGATTTTTGTCGGGCTGATGGCTCCGACTGAACAGAGGACCATCTGTGAGGTTGAATAGTTGCGTGAGATGAATCTCCGGATTGAATCAGCGGTGATGCTTTTCACTGTGGCCGGCATTCCGAGGATGCTTCTGCCGATGGGCTGGTCCGGGAAGACCATCTCCTCGAATTCGTCGAATATATATTCAGCGGGGTTATCGAGGTATGAGTTTATCTCTTCGATTACAACCTCTTTTTCTTTTTCAATCTCGGCAGGAGGGAAGGTTGATGAGAAGAGCAGATCAGCCATGAGTTCCACGGCACGCTGGTAGTGTTCCTTCAGGAATGATGCGTGGATAGCTGTCTCCTCCTTTGTGGTGTAGGCGTTCAGTTCGCCGCCCACGTCTTCGAGGCGACTGAGTATATGGTACGATTTTCTGTGTGTTGTACCCTTGAAGAGCATATGTTCTATGAAGTGGGCTACGCCGTGTTCATCAGGGAGCTCATCGCGTGAGCCGGCGTTTATAATAATACCGCAGTGCGCCACTGCGTTTGCAGTGGGCATGTGTACCAGCCTGATGCCGTTGGGAAGTGTATGCAGGGTTAAATCCATCTGTTCAGAAAGAATTGACAAAGATAACAATGATATCAGCCGTTTGGAGCAATCAAGAAAGTGAAAGGAGGGTGTTGCATGAAAAAGAAAAACGCACTATATTTGCGCACCGAAATGGTACCATAGCTCAGTTGGTAGAGCAACGGACTGAAAATCCGTGTGTCCCCGGTTCGATTCCTGGTGGTACCACATCCAAAAAACGCAAATCCCGCATGATCAATGATCTGCGGGATTTTACTTTTGTGGTGGTGACGGTATAGGTTATTTATAGATTTCTCTTCTATGTCCGACAGAAACGACGGTGACGATAATTTTGTCATCTGCAATTTCGTAGATGATACGATAATCGCCGACACGAATACGGAAGGCCTCTTCGCCTTTTAATTTTTTATATCCGTATGGTCTGGGGTTATCGGCCAGAGAAGCAATAGCCGTTTTAATAAGAGGTATAACCTTTTTATCCAGCTTCATTATCTGCTTCTGGGCATACCGCTCAATAAGAACTGTATACTTCACTTCACAGCTTCTTCAATCTCCTTGAATGCCTGTTCAAATGGTATCGCATTACCTTTATGGGCCTTGGCTTTGCGGTATTCCTTTATCTCTTCCAGTTCTTCGGAATCAGCCACAAGCTTCTTATAGGCTTTAATTGGAACCTGCACTGCTATTTTCCGGCCCTTTTTATCAATTATATAGTTTTCCTGAATCATAGCCTAATCTATTGATCTGTTTTTCAAACATTCCATTTTACAAAGATAAAATACTCGAAAGAATTATCAAAAACCAACAAAATATGGCTTATCAGTGCTTACTCAAGAATCTCTTGGGTCGGGTGGTACCACGTCTTAAAACGGCAAATCCGGCATGATCAATGATCTGCGGGATTTTGGTTTATGTATGGTGACGGAAGTGGTGATGAGTTCTGAAACTGGTATCTATACAAAATTCAGGACAAATTTCCTTGTTCAGATCATAGAGCTTAGTCTGTGGGATGATTATTTTGCACGAATATTATCATCTCCGTGCCTGCAAGCAGAAAAGCTCCGACACCATATACTTCAGTCATTTCAGGTGTAACAACCTTCGGGTCCTGGCCGACAGGCTGCACCCAGCCGAGCTTGCCGTCTGCATGAACAGCACTGACAAGCGCCTGCCAGGCTTTATTGACTATGGGCAGATAAATCTCTTTATCAAGCAGACCGGCATTCACTCCGTAAACCAATGCATAGCAGAAGAATGCTGAAGAACTGGTCTCGGGATTTGGAAAGCTTTGATGGTCGAGCATGCTGGCGTGCCAGAACCCCTCTTTATCCTGACACGAAGCGACCTTTTCTGCCATTTCAGCAAAGAGTGTCTCATAGAATGGCCGGTAAACGCTGTTGACAGGCAGTTCCTTCAGAAGGGAAACAAGCCCGCCCATCACCCAGCCGTTTCCACGGCCCCAGAATACCTTCCGGCCATTTGCTTCCAGCACTTTTTCAGGGAAATACCGATGATCGCGATAAAACAGGTGTTCATCTTTATCATACAGGAAATCGTAAGTGGCTTTATACTCCCTGTCCATGAATTCCAGGTATTTATCATCACCCGTAATGGCGGATAATTTAGCATAGACCGGGGGCGCCATGAAGAGGGCATCGCACCATGACCATCTTTCAGTGGTTTGCGGGTCACCGTAATCAAGAAGTAAATTTCCCTGTGAAGGATGCGATATTACATAATCAAGCCTGGCCTGTGTGGGTGCAAGAATAAGATGACTGTCCCTGTCTGTTTTCTTTTGCCTGTACATTTCAAGGTACATCTGGCTTACTGCAATATCATCAGCATGATACATATTCCGGTGCGGCTGCCATCCGTGACTTCTCCCGATCCTCCGGAGCCAGTTAATATATTTCCCGTCGGGGCTGATTTTCGCAAACTCCATCATGCCTGCATAGAGTGCACCGTTGGTCCAGTCCAGCTGATGGTGTGGTACAGAAGCAAAATTATCAATCTGCCAGTCTGCCACGGCACTCATCACTTTCATGATATCCCCCTGATTCAGACCTGCAGAGAATTTTCCGGCGGCCTCATTGCCTTTAATGGCTGTGCTGAAATTTGTATAGTGCTCATAATGATTTACATGCATCCACAGAACCCGCGGTGAAAGGGATGGCGGAGAATTATGAACCACGAAGGGTCGCACATTATCCTTCAGTGATTTCGACGTAACAGCACGCCCGGAGAAACTCTCGCCACCGTCACCGGTAACCCATTCCTCAATTTCATACCGGTCATTCACTGGTCTTGACAGGTATACCCTGGCTGGATCACTATGGTCAAGTACGATGCCCCCGGAGTAATGAGGTTCAGGATCCCTCTCCTGCTTCTGCCTGTTGAACCTGGGGAAGGCGCTTCCCGCCATGCATATCCTGGTGTTTTTCCATTCTGTTCCTGTCCAGACACCCCGGTTGTAGAAATGCTGAGTTTCTTCAGGCAGGGTAGAATAGACAATTACAGGCTTTCCGCCGCTGGTCACGGCAAGATCCCATATCCATGCCCTCTGGTTTGCAGCTTCACCATCATATGCCCTCGGTACTTTCTCCAGTTCAATCGGCAGGTTCTCCAGGTCGCCCAGTTTATTGCCTGCAGCATCATAGAAGTTGCCGCTTTCATATTTCAGATAATAAACGGAGTTGTAATTTTCCTCCCTCGGGTGTCCGTCAGTAAAGGCAAAATGAATTACCGAATTGCCATCAGAGATGACTTTGGTATAAGGACGGTTATGGACGTCATTGATTTTTTTCGACACAATTGTTCTTGGTTCAGACCATGTTTTACCATAATCATCAGACGTGACATAGGAAGGTTTCCAGTCATATCCTCCCCTGAAAAAGAGGTAGAGCCGGTTATTTTCATTCTGCAGCAGAACAGGACTGGTATAACAGGCCATTTCTCCCAGGTCAAGAGAATCCACGTTGGCAAATGAAGTTATTTCTTCAGGTTTATCAGAGGTGGTATAAAATATCTTTCCGCCGTGCCGTGTAAAAAATACCATCAGCCGTCCGTCAGGCAACATCAGCAATGATGGATTAACATGGTCATCTGCCTGAAGATCAGGGTAAACCAATGTTTTGGCTTCATCACCTGTGCTGTGGTCTTTAGAGGCAACCATAATATCTCCTCCGGAAGTGACAAATCCGGTATAGGTACGTTCATGGATACCCTTGTACCAGACTGCCCTCGGATCAGAGAACCAGCACCAGGCTCCGTCCTCAGCAACTGTAACATAATCTTCTGCCCTTTGAGCTGCCGTAGAGAAGATGATGAACAGGCACGGGCTTATAAGCAGTAATCTCTTATACATCTGGAGTAAGTATTCAGGATTAATATCAAATCATTGTAAAGGAAATAAGAGAGATGAGTCAAAGCAAACATACATAACAATAATTTGCTATGGTATGTGGTTGCTGGTACAATTTAATAGACGTGAGAGTGTGGGCGAGTAATCTCACTTTTTTCCCGGGGGAATCAATATCACATTCACACCTGTCGAATTCAGTATTTTCATATCCAGCATGACCAATGATCTGCGGGATTTGTTTTTTATCAAAAGCGGTTATTTATCACAATCCTGTCCCTTCCCTCATGTATTTAGGTTACCTTTGCCTCAATTATAACTGAAGGGGAGAAGAGATGAATGAATTAAGAATTGGAAATCTGACAGTTGCTGTTCCGATTTTCCAGGGAGGAATGGGAGTGGGGATTTCGCTGTCGGGACTTGCTGCAGCAGTGGCAAACGAAGGCGGAGTAGGTGTTATTTCAAGTGCCGGGTTGGGACTTCTATATAAAAACTATTCAGGCAACCTGTTTGAAGCCAGCATTTACGGACTGAAGGAAGAGATACGCAAAGCGAGGGAAAAAACCAGGGGAGTCATAGGCGTCAACGTGATGGTTGCCATGACGAACTTTGTGGATATGATCAAGACTTCGATAGCCGAAAAGGTCGATATCATTATTGCCGGCGCCGGGCTGCCGCTTGATCTGCCATCGTTTCTGAAAAAAGACAGCGTTACCAGGCTTGTACCCATCGTTTCATCGGCGAGGGCTGCCAGGATTATCTGTGAGAAGTGGAAGGCCAACTATGACTATCTGCCTGATGCCGTTATTGTCGAAGGCCCGAAGGCAGGCGGCCATCTTGGCTTCAGGGAAGAGCAGATAGGAGACGAAAGCTACGCACTTGAGAAGCTGGTACCGGAGATTGTTGGCGAGCTGAAGACTTTTGAGGAGAAATACAACACACGCATTCCTCTGATTGCTGCAGGAGGCATTTATACCGGGGAGGATATCAATAACATAATGAAGCTTGGAGCCTCTGGGGTGCAGATGGGAACAAGGTTTGTTACAACCGACGAGTGCGATGCATCAACCGGATTCAAGCAGGCATATATCAATGCTGCCGAGAAGGATATAGTGATTATCAAGAGCCCTGTAGGCATGCCTGGAAGGGCTATTCTGTCCGGTTTTATCCAGAAAGTGAAAGAGGGGAAAAAGCAGCCACTGTCGTGTCCTTTCAAATGCATCAAAACCTGTGACATTTCAAAAAGTCCTTACTGCATCATAATTGCGCTTGTCAATGCGCTGAAGGGAAATTTCCAGAATGGATTTGCCTTTGCAGGGAGCAACGCATTCAGGGCTACGAAGATAATTTCCGTCAAAGAGGTTTTTCGGTCATTATTAAAGGAATACAGGGAGAGCAGGCTGGCTGTTTAAGTCAATTATCCGGTCAGTCAGTTGTTAAGAACCGCTGTAACTTCTTTTAATCAGTCCTTCCTGCATCATCAGGTCAGCAAGTACAACTGCCGTTGCTGCCTCCACCACTGGAGGGACACGAAGGGCGATGCAGGTGTCATGCCTGCCCTCTATTTCCAGGTCAGTCATCCGGCCGGTGGTCAGGTTTATTGTATGCTGTATCTGATGTGTGCTTGAAGTAGGTTTCACGGCCACACTAAAAACAATATCATTGCCGTTGGTTATGCCGCCATTTATACCTCCGGCATTATTTGTAAGAGTTTTGCCGTCAGCAGAGATAAATACATCATTGTTTTCGCTGCCTGTCATGCGCGTTCCCGCAAACCCTGACCCGAACTCCAGTCCCTTTACCGCCGGTATTGAAAACATCATATGGCCAATCAATGATTCAACCGAATCAAAAAATGGCTCGCCCAGCCCGACAGGTACTCCGCTTACCGTACATCCGACAACACCTCCGATTGAATCACGCTTTTTTACTGCTTCTTCAATTGCGATGTCAATGTCAGAGGATCCTCCGGCCTCCAGGAGCGTTGCTGTAACCACTACCGGTTTGATTAGTTTTTTTGCGATCACACCCGCTGCTACCAGGCCGAGGGTAAGTCGTCCGGAGAAATGGCCTCCGCCACGATAGTCCTCAAATCCTCCGTATTTCTTCATGGCGGTGAAGTCAGCATGCCCCGGTCTGGGAGTTTCACGCAACTTCAGGTAATCACGTGAAAGAGTGTTTGTATTATTGAACTCAATTGTCAGTGGCGCTCCGGTGGTATGATCATTGAAAACGCCGGTCTTAATAACCGGAACATCCGGCTCTTTACGTGGAGTAGTGCCTTTTGCTCCGCTGCTGCGCCTGTTCAGATCATCATGGAAATCGGCCGCAGTTAATGGCAACCCTGCCGGGCAGCCGTCAATAGTTATGCCTACGCATTCTCCGTGTGATTCACCGAAGATGCTGATCCTGAATTGTCTGCCGAATGTATTCATACTACCTATACTCCCTTCTGCTCATTTAAAACTACAATCACCCGGACAAATATGCAAATTTCAGGAATTGAAATGTCTTCAGGCAAAATTTTCAATTCATTTCTGCGTTAAATTATAAGCCATGCTTTTGTTAATTAAAATCCAAAACCTGGAGACAATGAAGAATCAAAGTTTCAAAAATGCGCTGCTGCTTTCTGTGTTTGTATTTTCAGTCACAATTGCATCAGGCCAGACAAAAATGCCTGATGAACTCACCACAGCCACCATCCGTGGACAGATTGAGTATGTGGAGGGTCATACCAGGATCTATGATAATTTCAGGGCTATCAGGGAGGACATATACCAGAAGCTCAATAAAAATATACTCGATTCGCTTACAGCTGAAAAGACCAGGGTGGAGCAACTGAAAGGCAGTACAGCAGCCCTTAATGGCAGTACCGACTCGCTGAAAGTACTTTTGGCATCCACCAGGCAGCAGCTTGATGAGGTTACTGCCACTAAAAACAAAATCCGGGTACTCGGTCTGGAGATAAATAAAACGGCATATAACACTATCATGTGGGTCCTGGTCGGCGGATTGATTCTGCTGATGGCTATAGGATTCCTGATCTTTAAAAGAAATCTTGTCGTCCTTCTCCGCACTGAGAAAGACCTGAAGGAACTCAAGGAGGAGTTTGCCGCCTACAAGCAATCGTCGAGGCTTGCGCGGGAGAAGGTTGAGATGGATCTCTTCAGGGCCAACCAGAAGTTGAAGGGGATGTAGTTATTCCCCGGAATTATAAAGCCCTCCGTTTTCGGAATAATAACCTGACATGGAGCGCAATTATGTTGTTACATCAGCAGTTTGTCAGGATGGCAAAGAAGAATGCCTCTAAGACGGCAATTATCGACAAGACCACGGGTAAGAGCGTTCCCTATTCAAGGGCACTGATCGGAGCACTCATTCTGAGTCCAAAATTCAGCTGTTATGAAAAGGGGTTCATAGGGATTATGATTCCCACTTCAGCGGGAGCGAGAAAGGTCCCAAGGCAGTACCGCTGACTCACAGAAACCTGATTGCGAATATCGAGAGCTTCAGCAATTATGTAGGTATCTCGGGTGAAGATAAGATACTTGCCAATCTTGTCTTCTATCACATATTTGGCCTTACGGTCAACCTCTGGGTGGCGTTCTGGCACGGGATGACAATGGTGACGTATGCGAATCCGCTTGACTTCCGGAAGATCAGCACAATCGCCCGCGAGGAGAAGCCGACTATCATGGTTGGCCCCCCGAGCTTTTTCTGGGGTTATCTCAACAAATCGGAGCCGGGCGATTTCAAATCGCTCCGTATGATGGTAGCAGGTGCCGACAATTGTCCGGATGCGTTGCGTGACGGTTACATGAAAAAGCACGGTGTCCCCCTTCTGGAGGGGTACGGTGCCACGGAGACCTCGCCGGTGATATCTGTCAATTCGCCGGAATTCAACAGGCCGGGCAGTACCGGCAAAGTGATCCCGGGCATAAAGTTGAGGATTGAAAACATGGAGACAGGAGAGGAGTGCAAGGTTGGTGAGACAGGAAAGATACTTGTTAATGGACCTTCTGTCATGAATGGATACCATGATGATCCGCAGCAGACGGCCGAAGTACTTTCTGACGGATGGTACAACACAGGTGATAAGGGCTATCTGGATGCGGATGGCTATCTCTGGCATGCCGGCAGGTTCAAGAGGGTCACGAAGGTTGGAGGTGAGATGGTCTCTCTTGTGAAGGTGGAGAATGTTATGGAAAAGTATCTGCATCAGGGAGTATCATGCTGTGTGGTTGAGGTTCCTGACGATAAGAAAGGTTCATATATTGTGGCTGCAGTGTCTGCCGGGGTCAACAATACCAAGATACTCAGAAGGATGATGGCTGACTTGCCGAGCATTGCTCTGCCGAGGCAGTTTGTCGTCATTAAAAACCTGCCGATGATGGGTACCGGCAAGATCGATTTCCGGACAGTTACGAAGATGGTCCGGGAAATGATAAACGAAACCGGTTTCTCAGCCTGACCGTTTGCGGTCACGCCATTCCAGCCACCTGATAAACAGGAAACTTGCCAGCCCTATTACTGCTACAATTGCTGCAAATAAAGGGTATGAGTGGGGTATGTTAGCCTCACCGCCTGTCATGACTGTCCACTCGCTCATGCCAAATATACCGGCAATAAGTGTCAGCGGCATGAATATAGTAGTAATGAGTGTCAGCCTTCTCACGGTGGCATTGGTCTGGTTTGAGTCACGCGCCATCTTGTTGTTCAGCATCGAGGCATAGAGTTCCATGAGGCTGGTGACATTGTCGCGGTTGCTTTCAGTCATCTCCAGGAAGTTGGAGATATGGTCGAAGATGTCACGGTAGTGCACTGTAGCCTTTTCAGGAACCCATTCGCAGTCGTTGCGGCTGATCTTGATCAGTATCTCACGTTCATAGAAGAGACTTTTACGAAGGCTCAGCAGGTTGCGGCGCAGGTAGGTGAGCCGTGACGGATCAAAGCCCGAAGGAGAGTCCAGTATCTTCTCCTCGGCTTTGTCAATATCTACTTCTGCCTGTTCCACTACATTCGCCATATTGTCAACCATGTAGTCCATTATCAGGTGCATAAGCCAGGCCGGCCCTTTCTTTACTGCAGAATTATTCCTCTCAACCACTGGCATTATCCCGTTTATCGGAAATTGTGTATAATCGGCATAACCGCTCACCGTGACCAGAAAATTGCTTCCAATGAAGAAATCCACCTCATCTGAGATGAGCTCTTCAGGATCGTACCGAAGTGCATTGAATACTATGAATGTATAGTTCGGGAACTCATCCATCTTGGGAACCTGTGTCTCGTCGGTGCAGTCTTCTATTGAAAGTGGGTGCAACCCGAGCGGTGTGGTCAGTTCTGCCAGTTCCTCACGCGAAGCTTTTGTGTAGTTGAACCAGACATAACCGTCGTTATTCATTGCACTCGCTGCCTCTTCCAGGGTGGTTATCTTTTCAAGATCACCTCCGGTTGATATATGGTAAAATTCAGATCTCGCCATTTGCATGTTTATTAGTTATCTTTCATATATCAGGATCAGTTCCGGGGTTATACGCTTAAGAATTTCCGGCTTTATAGCACTCTTCATGACAACATCAACCTTCAAATGGATCAGCTTCTCCAGCTGAAACCTGATCTCTGCAAGGTCAAACAAAGAGAGCGATTTTTTCTCAGGGACCTGAACAAGTAAATCAACATCACTTTCGGCGTCATGATCATCTCGTGCATACGCACCAAACAACCATGCTCTTTTTACCTTATCTTGATTCCTGAGGTATTCCTTCAGTTTTTTAATTACCTGTTCTCTTGTGAACGGCACAGCCGATCTATGCCCGATCTTCTTTTCGGCAAGCCTGATTGCTTCCATTGCCAGGTCCTCTTCACCCATCTCAGATACTATCCTGTCAGAGAGCCATTGTACCAGAAGTGTCCCGGGAACCAGCCCGAAGTACTCTTCAAGTCTCAGGACATTTTCTCTCAAGGCAGTGCGTTTCCCGTTTTCAATCTTGCTAAGAATGGCCTGATCAATATCGAGGAAGGCGGCAACTTTTCTTAAGGGATCACCTTTTTGCAGCCTCAGCTCCCGTATTTTACCGGCGAATGTTTCCATGTTTGAACTAAATCGTTTTGACAAATATAGTCAAAAATATATATTCAAACAAATCAGATATATTAATACTCTCTTCAGTTCAATTAATTATTATCCCTTTCAGTTCATTATTTGAGTAAATCACCGGGAAGTACATAAGTGACACTTTGGCCGGGTTCATTACAAACCGGCCGGTGAAGCGGGGCATAAGGCTGATTTCAAATATTCTCCTGCCAGGGGATGCATGACGAATAAATATTGCCACATGGTCACGGTAAAACTCACGGTGAACCTCTCCGGGCCGGTTACCCTTCTTGTCATTATATGCAAATCCTGAAGGCACCGGGATTTCTATCACAACATATTCTGCGCTTTTGAAGAAATCAACATGTGTGATCAGTGTCACCGGTTTTCCCGACTTCACCTCTTCTGTGTACGGAGTCACAGGAATTCCCGATTTAGCCTCTCCGACTGCCGGTTTACCTGTGGTGCCTGACCACCCCTCATGACCCGGAGCAGACAGCATGGTGGTTACCCTGAAATCGGTGGTGTCTTCCTCCGGGTCTGCAATAAAGAGCTTGCTGCCAAGACTGAGGAAGAGAGGCATATCGCTGTCGTTGCGGATTGTCACCGGCCGGGCCCCTACAGGAATGGCAGCCTTGTACGGGAAGGAATCAACTACCGTCTCCATCGCTCCGATGATTCTCATCCTGGCTCTGTCTTCGTTCTTGCGTTCCGGCTCAGGGTAAAAGGCAAGCGCATTCAGTACCGAAGCCGTCTGATAGGTATTCAGAGGACTCTTCATGGAGAGGTATTCATAAAAATATCTCCGGATCAGTTCAGGCCGGGCGATTTTCTGAAGTGTGTCGCGGCAGAGGAGGTCATAGGCGAGGAGAGTCGTCTGCATATCTGTTTTCATGATATTCCATCTGCCTGATTCGGTAGTGAAGTAGACTCCTCCAAGGACTGTCTCCCGCCTTGCTTTTTCAAGGAAGGAGAGATCCGCGGGCATTTTATGCCTTTGTCTCAGGCCGGCAATCCGGATGCTGTCGGTCAGCGAGAGACGGGCGCTGTCTGAAATTATGTTCAGGTAACGGTTATAGTCAGCTTTTGCCCCGATATCAGAGAGTATCTCAAGAAGTGACAGTGCGGCGGATGGAGCAGGATTCTTTTCCAGGGCAAGGACAGCGAAGTCGGTGATCCCTGAAAACCCGATGTTGACTGTGTAGCCCAGCTTGCCAGCCCTCAGGAGGGTTCTGATTATGTGCTGTGAGATCCAGTCCTCGGTAGGTGACTTACCCCACCAGCCCCATAGACCGTCCTCATTGCGGTTATCGAGGAGTTTCCCGATAAGGCTTTTTATTTCTTTCTCATCACTCCGGCTTACTTTGCCGAGGTGCCTTTCAGTCTCAACTGCGGAGAGATAACCCGCAAGCCGCGATGCCATCTGTTCGTTGCAGCCGTATACATATCTGATGAGCCTGTAGCTTGCCGATTTCCTTATGTCTGCCAGACCGGCCACGGCATTCAGGGTCACTTCCCCCGGCCAGTTGCTAAGGTCAACTGTGAGTGAAGAATCCTTCTCTATGAATGAAACCATTCCCGAATCAACCTCAATTCCCGCCCTCAGAACCGGCAACGGACGGAATTCGCCGTCCTTAAGTCCGGTCCCGGTGGTGAATGAATATTCAAGCCGCAGGCTGTCTGATCCGTGAGCAATAACCGGCAGTGTGTCAACTATCGCTTCTGCTAGGTCACGCTGCCTGTTTACGAGTGTGTCTGCATTGCTTATAAACCTTTCCGTCAGCGACATGGGAGCACCGGTATGGTTCATTATGCGGCCGATAAGGTTCAGGGAGTCACCATCAACCACATAATGGGGTGCCGACAGCAGTCCTGTTACAGGCATGAATGCCCTGATGTTTCCTTTGGCAGAGCCTGCCTGGCGGTTTCCGTTGATTGCAACTGCAAATGTCTCCCATGATGTGATGTCATCCGGAAACTTTACAGTGAATGTGACTTTACCTGAATCGTCAGTGCGAAGGTCCGGTTTCCAGTAGCCGTAGTCACGGAAGTTCCTCCGCAGTGTACCCCCGGCCATTGCCTCCGCAAGGAACTGTTCATCCACCAGCGGTTCACTCTCCGCAGCAGCCGCGATTACTCCTCCGGGCTTCATTGTAAGCATGATGACTCCGCCTGCGGCCCGTGATCCGTAGAGGGCGGTCATGGCAGGATCCTTAACAATCGTCATGTTCTTCAGCAGCTCAGGGTCGATCAGGCTCATATCACCGCTGTAAGGAACGCCGTCAATGATAATCAGGGGAGGTTGTGCGTCAACCGTTGAAGCGCCTCTTATCATGAAAACCCGGTCATCTGACACCTGCACGCCGGCCATCCTGCCCTGAAGTGCATTTACGGTGGTAACAGATGCGGAGAGGCTTTCCTTTCGAGAGACGCCGTACCCTATGACCACAACTTCGTCCATGGCCAGAAGCTCCTCCTCGAGGGTCACATCCAACTGATTTTCATAGTATACTTCGGTCTCAAAAGGCTTCATTCCTATGAACATGAATTTAAGCTTGTGATTTCCGAAGGGAAGCCTGATTGAATATCTGCCGTCATGATCTGTTATTGTGCCAAATCCGTTCTCCTGGCAATAAACTGTCACTCCCGGCAGCCGCTCATTGTCCGAGAGACTTGTAACCACCCCGGAGACTGTGAATCCCGGTCCGTCATAGGCGTTCGCATCCTGCCTGGTGAACTCCTGCATCAGCTGCCTCTCCAGCGAGGTTGGAGTCCCGGGCCGGCTTCCGGGGGCATTGATCATCTCAATTATCTTCCTGTACAGTTCCGGATCATCTGACGTTTCCGCGCATGCCAGGTCGATGAAGGTAGCACTGTTACTCCTGACTTCGACGGAGTCAACAATCAGATGTTGCCCGCCCGGCAGGAAGGATATGAACCTGTAAATCCCCGGTCGGATATTGGTTAAAACCCTGTCGTATCCCTGCCTGTCATAGACTGCTCTTCCGGCAACTGAAACAAGGAAGTTCACTGCCGGCCCGGGGGTCTTTTCCTGCCTGCTGTTCATGATCTGTACTGTTCCGTTGCCGGGAAGTGTTCTTTCAATGGGGGAATACCTGTAATGCGGGGCAGTTCTCTTTTCGGTTATCTCCCTGCTGACCTTTTCGAGATAAGCAGTTGTAAGGACACTGCTGCGCCAGTCCTCCATCGCATTACCCTTCGCATAGTACTGAGGAATCCTTTTGACAGGGTCGAAAGACCTCATTCTCAGTAGTCCTTTCTCGAAATCATATTCATAGAGGGGCTCGAACCTGAAACTGGTTGTAAATTTTCCGGGCAGCACGAACAGTGCATTGGCCGGCATCACCGGTCCGACAATACGTGTACCCCGTGAAGAAAATTGCCTGTCGGGATTTGCAAGCTGCTGCCTGACATCACTCATCAGGCGGATATTGCCGTCCTGCTGCAGGTAAGCCACACTGTTCTCAAACAATGTTTTATATGGCATGACGTAATTGGCAATCTGGCGTTGTTCTTTATCAGTCATCTTATCAGGCGCATCTTTTCTTGTGTAGCCGGCAGGCTTTTCGCTGTCCCTGATTGAAAGGACAGTCTTTTTACCGCTCACAAACCTTATGCTGTCAGCCTCGTAAACTGCCCCGGGGGTCCTGATGCTTATAAAATGATATCCGGTGTCAACCCTGAAGGAGTATGGCTGGTTGGCCGAGGCAAAATCAATGTAAACCGGTCTGTGATCAACGAAAACCTGGTTGATCCGTACCGGCATGCCGTCTTTGAAGATGAAGGGGGCGAACTGGGTGATGCTGTCGCCCATGTCACATCGGAACAGGGCTATCTCTTCCGGGTGGTAACGGAATCTGAAATATGCTACTGTATCAAGGCCGGCTTTGGCATTCCACCAGTCATATTCCAGTCGATGGGTACGATAAGGTGAATTGGGTGTGGCAGTACTGAAAGAGTTGATATGTTCCTTGCTCTTTCCGGGTTTCGCAAGATTTGGCAGTGCCGGGAGATTGTATCCGAACTTCCGGGTAAGAGAAAAAGCAGTTATATCTGTATTCCGGGCAGGTCTTCCGTCAATATCCGTTACAGTAAGTGTAATTGCAGTCTCCTTTCCCGGTATAATTTTGTCAGGCTGCTCAGCAAGGATTTTAAGCCTGCTCTCGTCCCTGGAGATCTCATAGATGCTGTTGTTCATTACTCCACCCCACAGGTAGCTGAGAGAGAGATACCATTTCCGGTCAGAGGTGACTTTCTCCCTGAAATCAAGGGTTTGGGCTGTTCCGCGGGCTACCTCGCGATTAAGGTCATATATGAAGTAGCTGAAGGCCAGTCCGGTATTGCTTGTTGCACTAATAAAGACTGAGTCGGCTGTCCTGTGTGTCCGGGGTGCGATACCGTTCGGAAGTTCCATGGTTTCCACCGTGCGCCGGGCATTTCCTGAGGTGACTGTATAGCCGGTGATGAACGGATCAATCTTCATCTGCCAGGGGAGTCTGATTTTTTGAGCCGGTTGTTTGTTGCCGAACGCATCCGAGGCAATCAGTTCAGCCTCCCTTGCTGTTTCGGTACCGTTGACTTTCAGGTAAAACCTTATTGAGTCTCCGCGGGTGGTGTAACCAATTTCCTCTTTCCTGTCAATGAAGGTCATTGTTCTGGTTTCAGTGACCGATTCATTGTCCGAGGTGTTGGCAACAGCAACAATTTTACATGTCATATTTGCCTCCGGGAATAAGCTGTCAGGAATCATCACCACCGTCTCGCCTGATGGCCGGAGGTTCTCACGGATCACTGCAATAGTGTCCTTTACCGGAAGAAACGGCCCGGGGATCTCATTGACTCTTTCGCGAAGGATATGCAGGGTTACCCTGACATCAGGCAAAATCATGTCATTTTCATTCAGGGCTTTCAGCCCGATTATAAACGGACGTCCCCTGTACTGCACGCTGTCAGGTGTCCTGACAACGAGCTTCAGACTCCGGAGATCATAATACTCATACATGAAGGATCCGGATAACAGTGCACGACTCCTGTTTGCAGGGGTTATGGTGATCCTGTAATCATTGTCGAGCCGTAGACCGAGGGTGTCTGAAAGAACGAAGGAGTGTGTGTATCCTCCGGGTGTATAGGGCGACAGGGTGGCAAGCTTAATTCTCCTGTATGGATCGGTGAGGTAGATATTCAGGTCTGTTTCTCCCCGAAATGGCTTTTTGTTTTTCCCGGTGAGCACATATGCCTTAAGCATCACGGTGTCGCCGGGCATGTATTTCGGTTTATTGAACAGCATGAATCCGGAGTAAGGTCCGGGCTCAATCGCCCTTTTGATACTCCACCAGACACCTCGTGCCGTGCCGAACCCGTAGCCCCTTATTGCCGAGCGGACTGCATCGTATGGAAGCATGACCACGGTTTTGACAGGAACCCATAGATACCGCACGGGGGTGCCATATGCCAGTTTCCTGGAGTTACGGCGCAACGAGGAATTGTCAAGGGTCCTTTCCAGCATGAAAAGAGTGGTTATTCCGTCATGGGTGACATTAAGGATGCCTTTGCTGTTGCTCTTTACATGGATGTATGCATTTATGGAGGGATCGTAGCGAAGAGTCCTCATCCCTCTCTTAAGAACCGCATCTTCAATTATGAGTCCGGAGGCATCGCGAACCTGTATTACAAGGTCAGTTTTATTGTCAACAACTGCCAGGTGAACGTTTGGTACTGAGCTATACAGCACCTTTACCTTGTCGTTGTCAACATAGGCGGTGACATAATTTCCCGGCTGAAGTTTTCCTTTATAGGTTGTTCCTGTAGGGAAGGAGTCAACCACCTGCCTGAAGAGTGTCTCATCCTTGCCGGTTGAACCCTTGCGGATCAGGTCCAGAGCCTGTTTTTCCGTTATGGAGAAGATGTAGGTGTAAGGGCTGTTGGTACGGCTTCTGGTCAGATCCTGTGATCCCAGTGTGCCGGAGATCAGCAGGGCCAGCATGAAAATGAATGGCCTGATCATGGAGTGGCAGCTTATTATTGCGTATGACCATAAAATTATGAATAAAAAAGCGAAGGTGTACCGCTGCTGCTCATTAAAAGCTCGCGATACACCTTAATTATTTTTGTTGACTCAGACTCTTGCCGGGTTTTTTCCTGTAGCGACACCAACCGGATTTTCCGGTTTCAGGTCTGAACCGTTTCAGGCTTTGTGGACAGGTTTGCCAACGGCATCGGCACCTGCCTCGAGGAAGACCTCTGAGATAGTCGGGTGGGCATGCATTGTATGAGCCACATCCCATACCGTGCTCTCAACCGCCATGTAGGCTGCTGCCTCGCTTATCAGGTCAGTGGCATTGTGAGAAATGATCTGTACGCCCAGAACCTCGCCGTATTTTAGCTCGGAGATGATACGGAGGATTCCTTCGGGTTGTCCCTCCGTGAGCGCCTTGCCATTGGCCGAGAGGGGGAACTCATTTACCTTGTATTCTATGCCTTCTGCTGTAAGCTGCTGCTCGGTCCTGCCTATCTGCGCAATCTCGGGGTCAGTGTAGAGAGTCAGCGGTACCCTTTCCGTCTCCATTGTCTCAGTGATGCCAAGGATATGGTTCACTGCTGCCAGCGCCTGTGCTGAGGCAGCGTGTGCATATATGCTCCTTCCGTTTACATCGCCAACGGCATAGACGCCACTGACGCTGGTCTGGAAATGCTCATCAACAACATAGAAGCTTTCCTTTTCCTCCGGGTTCAGTGCCCCTGTGGGCTTGATCCCCCTGCGGGGCATGCAGTTGACAATCCCTTCGTAATCATCCAGGTTCAGCGAATCATAACCCGCAGAACCTTCAATAGTCTTGATCTTCATTGAGTCAAGCCTCTTGTTTATGTAGGCATTCAGGTAATCATCCAGAGCAGGGAACACCTTTTCGGAAGACTTCAGCAGCGTCACGTCCCTGCCTATCAGGGCAAGCATCTGGGAAACCTCGGCAGCTACAGGACCCTCGCCAACTACCAGGAGTTTCTGCGGTATCTCCTTTTGTGAGAACATATTCTGAAGATTGATTATCCGGCTTTCGTCGCCAACCTTGAAGGGCAGAGGCCTTGGATATGAACCTGTTGCAATGATTATGTTTTTTGCCCTGAGCATCCGGTTGTCAACCACCACGGTGTCAGCTGCCTCAATGGAGGCAGTCCCGGAAATGGTCTCCACGTTGTTCTTCTTCAGCAGATATTCAACACCCTTGGTAAGGCGCCGCACAATGCGTTCAGACCGTTTAACTGCCTTCTCCCAGCTGAATTTAAGCAATTTCGGGTCAAGTCCTTCGACACCGAAGTCAGCAGCCATCCCCAGCCTTGAGAAGTACTTCGCGCTCTCGAGCATAGCCTTGGAAGGGATACAGCCCCAGTTGAGGCACATACCGCCCACATGCTTCTTCTCTATCACAGCTGTCTTCAGACCTGCCTGTCCTGCCCTTATGGCGGCAACGTAACCTGCCGGCCCTGCTCCGATAATTATAAGATCATAATCCATCTCCGGTCTCCTTTCTTTTTATCGCATTATAAGTGCCAGCGGATCTGAAACACCTGCTGCCACATCGTTGAGGAACTCCGTTGCCTCTGCTCCGTCAACCATCCTGTGGTCAACCGAGAGGGAGAGGGGCATGACGTTTCCTACCTTTATCTCACCGTCAGCCACCACCGGCTGCTGGTTTATACGGCCAATGCCGAGGATGCCAACCTGCGGATAGTTAATCACCGGCACTCCGAACCAGCCGCCCAGGGCACCATAGTTGGTGATTGTGAATGTACCGTCCTTCATGTCATCAAGAGTCAGCTTCCTGTCGCGCGCTTTCACGGCTATCTCTGCCACAGCACGGCTCAGATCCTTAATGCTCAGTTTGTCAGCGTCACGTATCACCGGCACCACCAGGCCATCCTCGGTGCTCACGGCTATGCCTATGTTGTAGTAGTTTTTGTATATGATATTTCCCTTTTCAAAATCCATCTCGGAGTTGAGTTCGGGATGACGCTTCAGCGCTGCCACCACTGCCCTTATAATGAATGGCAGGTATGTGAGGCTGAGGTTCTCCTTCTTATACTCTTCCTTATAACGGGCACGGGCATCAACAAGCTTTGACACTTCAGGTTCCTCGAAGAGGGTCATATGTGCCGTGCTCTGCTTGGAGCGCAGCATATTGCGTGCTATTGACTTCCTGATCTGGGTCATCGGCCTGATCTCGATGAGTTCACCGGGAGCAGTCCGGGCTGCCGGCGCCTTTGTGGCAGCGGTAGTGTACGCTGCTGCAGGAGCGTGGAAGTTCTGTATGTCGCTCTTCATCACCCTGCCTGCTGGCCCGGTGCCGGTCACCTGGTTGATATCGATGTTCATCTCCCTGGCCATTGCCCGTGCCACCGGTGTAGACAGTACCTTACGTCGCTCTGCGGAAGCTGCTGCCGGTTTCGACTCTGTGCCTTCCTCACTTGCAGGAAGAAGTGCATTGCCTGAGGCCACCTCGATGGTTCCCACGACACCGGCTCCCTTCTCCTCAACCTGCTCAGGCTGAGTTGCCGGGGCTTCTGCTGCGGCTTCGCCTGCAATCTCTATCTCAACAAGGGTTTCTGCCACGTGAATGGTTTCACCAACCTTTCCGTAACGGGCAGCGATGACACCTTCCCGGGGCGAAGGGATATCCGTAACCACCTTATCTGTCTCCATCTTCACCAGCGGCTGGCCAACCTTCACGGCAGTACCCTTGTCAACGTACCACTCGATGATGATACCCTCGGTGAGGCCTTCGCCTATATCCGGGAATTTGAATATATATCTCATTGCTTCAGAATTTTATTGTTCTTTCAATCTCGTAGAAGATCTTTTCCGGGGTTATCATGTAATGGTGCTCGCCCCTGGGATAGGGTACGATCACATCAAAGGCAGCCACTCTCTTCGGCGGGGCCTCGAGGTGGAGGAATGCCTCCTCATTGGCGAGGGCAATGATCTCCGAACCCACGCCGAAGCTGCGGGGTTCCTCTCCTACGAAAATAATCCTTCCGGTTTTCTTCACCGAAGCAGTAATTGTCTCCTTATCAAGGGGGTATATGGTTCTCAGGTCTATCAGCTCCACCGAGTATCCTGCCTCTTTCGCCATCACCATTGCCTTCTGCACCTCGCGTATCATGGCGCCGTAAGCAACCACGGTAACATCGGTGCCCTGAGACAGGACCTTGGCTTTGCCGATAGGAACTGAGAATTTTTCTTCACTTACTTCCTGCTTTATAGCGCGGTATATGCGCTTAGGCTCAAGGAATAATACCGGGTCATCACTCTCAATTGCAGAGATGAGAAGTCCCTTTGCATCATGGGGTGTTGAGGGGACAACCACCTTCAGTCCCGGTATGTGTGCGAATATTGCTTCCATACTCTCGGAGTGGTGCTCCAGGGCGTTGATCCCGCCACCGTAGGGAAGGCGGATCACTATCGGCATCTTATATTTGCCGCGCGACCTGTTGTGCATTCGCGTTACATGTGAGATTATCTGATTGAATGCCGGGTAGATGAACCCGCAGAACTGCATCTCTACGACGGGGCGCAGACCGGCAGCAGCCATCCCTACCGCCGTACCGGCGATACCTGACTCGGCCAGCGGTGAGTCGAAGACTCTCTCCACACCGTGTTTCTGCTGTAATCCCTCGGTGACCCTGAAGACGCCGCCCTCATAGCCGACGTCCTCACCATAGACTACAACACTCTTGTCCTCAGTGAGTTTGATGTCCAGCGCGTCATTGACGGCATTGACTATATTCATTGCTTTCATTTGCGTGCGTTTTTCCATTGTAAGAATTTTTCATGTTCAATCTGCTGATCGCGAAGGTCCTGTGGCATCTCGGCATAGGTGTATTTGAATACATCCTCGAGCGGGTAGCTTACCGTCTGCTCGGTCTCAATGAACTGCCTGTCAATCTCCTTATTATACTCTTCCACAAGCTTCTCCTCTTCAGCGTCTGACCACAGTTTCTTTTTCTCCAGGAAGAGCTTCATGCGGCGCAGCGGGTCCTTCAGGTCCCACTCCTTCTCCTCATCGGTTGTGCGGTACTTGGTCGGGTCATCTGAGGTTGTATGTGCACCCTTGCGGTACGTTATTGCCTCGATCAGAACAGCCTGGCTCTCCTTGCGGGCATACTCGTGGGCATACCTGAAGGCGGCAAGCATAGCGAAGATGTCATTGCCGTCTACCTTGATACCCTTAATGCCGTATGCCTTTGACTTTATTGCCATGTTTATGCTCGCGGTCTGCATCTTCACCGGCACCGAAATGGCGTACTGGTTGTTCTGCACCACGAAGATCACAGGCACCTTCCATACTCCTGCAAAGTTGAGCGCTTCGTGGAAATCACCCTCCGATGTTCCTCCGTCTCCCACGAAAGCCATAACCACCTCATCCTTTTTTTCATATTTAACAGCGTATCCTATCCCGGCTGCATGAAGCAGCTGTGATGCTATCGGCACTGATGATGGAAGCATATGATTCGCTCCGGCGAACTTAGTCCCCTCTTCGAACCCCATATTGAACATGAAGACATCCTTCATTGTAGCTCCCTTGGCCAGCCAGGCGCCCAGCTCACGGAAAGCCGGAACGAGCCAGTCGTCATGCCTCAGCACCGCACCGGCTGCCACACCGATAGCCTCCTGACCGTAGTTGGGAGGGTAAGTGTATACACGGCCCTGTCGCTGGTACGAGACAATCATGTGATCAAGCGTCCTGACAAAGAGCATATCTTTATACAGTTTAAGCATCTCGTCATCGGAGAGCTTGGGCATCAGTTCCTTGCTGATGACCTTTCCGTTGTTATCGATTACCTGCAGCATCTTGTCATCTGCAGGGTCAAACTGGTCGAACATATTTTATTTTGTTTAACGTTTCTTGCATAAAAGACAAATAAGTTACGAATTTGTTCAACAACAGGAGCTACAGCCCTGAATGTGAAGAAATGTTAACGGAGGCCGGAGGTAACGGGATTTCTGTTTAAATTAGCTGATTATTATGCAATCAGTTAACCCAATCTTCGAAATCATGAAACATCTGTTCAATGCACTTTTGATCCTGGCTCTCCTTGCCGCTGCCTCATGTCAGCAGAAGGCAGGCGATGAGCTCTCACTTCCGTTTGAGAAGTATCAGCTTGACAATGGGCTGAATGTAATCCTTCACCAGGATAAGTCAGACCCGATTGTATCAGTTGCAATTTATTATCACGTTGGCTCCAGCCGCGAGGTCCCCGGTCGCACAGGGTTTGCACACCTGTTTGAGCATATGATGTTCCAGCAGAGCGAAAACGTGCCTGAAGACCAGTACTTCAGCCTGATACAGAACGCAGGAGGAACGCTGAACGGCTCCACCAACCAGGACCGCACAAACTACTACGAGACAGTTCCGAAGAATGCCCTCGAAATGGTTCTGTGGATGGAGTCAGACCGGATGGGTTATCTTACAAATACGATTACGAAGCAGGCTTTTGCAATTCAGCAGAACGTGGTTCAGAATGAAAAGCGCCAGAACTATGATAACAGGCCCTACGGCCATTCATCAACTGTCATGGCACGGGCAATGTACCCTGCCGATCATCCCTACAGCTGGACCACAATCGGTGAGATGAAGGATCTCTTCAATGCCACTGTTGAAGATGTGAAGGAGTTCCATGGCCGTTTCTATATCCCCAACAACGCAACGCTAGCAATTGCAGGTGATTTTGAGACCGAAGAGGCTAAAGCCCTTGTTCAGAAATACTTCGGTGAAATACCCAAGGGTCCCGAGGTCGCAAAGCTTACCCCAATGCCTGTGACACTGCCTGAGACAAAGAAACTTTTCCACGAAGATAACTTCGCCAACACCGCGCAGTTTACAATGGCCTTCCCGACTCCCGAGAGATACTCGAAGGACTCATACGCGCTGTCGGCTCTATCGGAAATCCTGTCCGGCGGCAAGAAATCGCCAATGTATAACGTACTTGTGAAGGAGAAGAAGCTCACCTCGAACGTCATGGCCAGGAACATGTCGCAGGAGCTTGCCGGCAGCTTTGTGATCTCCGTTAATGCCAACCCCGGGGTCTCTCTTTCAGAGGTTGAGGATGCAGTCTTTGAGGCATTCGCGAGGTTTGAATCCGAAGGGTTCACAGAGAAAGACCTTCAGAGGATCAAGGCAGGGGAAGAGACCGGCTTCTACAATATGATCAGCGGTGTCCAGGGCAAGGCCTTCCGGCTTGCCGAGTATGACATCTTTGCAGGTGATCCCGGCTTCTACAAACAGGACATGGATAACATGCTGGCAGTCACTGCTGACGATGTAAAGAATGTGTATGAGAAATATATCAAGGGTAAGAATTACGTTGCAACCAGCTTCGTACCGAAGGGTAAGGCAGACCTTGCTGCCAGCGGTTCCGTCAATGCGGGCATTGAAGAAGAAAATATCCTTGCTGCCACAGAGGTTAAGATTGAAGGCGGCGTTGCCGAAGAGATACAGAAGACCCCGGCCTCCTTTGACCGTTCGGTGCAGCCCCCGCTGGGTCCCGATGTATCTGTAACCGTTCCGGCGGTATGGAAATCTTCACTTTCCAACGGGATGAAGCTTTACGGCATACAGCATACCGAAGTACCTCTCGTTCAGTATAATATTGTCATCGAAGGCGGGCATATGCTTGATGACATCACTGCTCCGGGTGTGGCCGGCATGCTGGCAGTGATGCTCAATGAGGGAACGAAGAACAAGACCCCGGAAGAGCTCGAGGAGGAGATTGATCTTCTCGGAGCCATGATCAGGATCGGTGCTGGTCCGGAGGATATTACCGTGAGCGTCAATACGCTGGCGCGTAATTTTGAGAAGACTCTCGCCATAGTAGAGGAGATGCTTCTTGAGCCCCGCTGGGACTCAGCAGCGTTTGAGCTGGCAAAAACCCGTACCCTGAACGGCCTGAGGAGAAGCTCAATTGATCCTACCTATCTTGGTTTAAGAGCTCTGAATGAGCTGGTACTGGGCAAGGATAACATCTTCGCCACCGATGTTTCGGGAACGGCTGAGAGTGTAAAGGCAATGACAATGGAGCAGCTGCAGGAGTTTTATGAGAAGAATATCTCTCCTTCGGTTTCGCGTTTCCTCATCGTGGGTTCTGTAGATCAGCCAAGGGTTGAAAAGGCCCTTGCTTCGCTCAGCGCCAACTGGAGCGCCAGGGAAGTTCAGATGCCTGAAGTGGCCTTCGCCCCTGCGCCGGAGAAACCCGGAATTTACTTCGTCAATATTCCCGATGCCAAACAGTCAAACATATTTATCGGAGCCCCGGCAATTCCGCGGGGTCATCCCGACTTCTACCCGGCATTTGTTGCCAACTACAAGCTTGGCGGCTCGTTCAACGGGTACGTTAACCTGGTTCTCAGGGAGGAGAAAGGCTACACCTACGGCGCCCGCACCAACATGGTTGGAATGAAGAATTACGGCACCTTTGCGGCCAGCTCGGCAGTAAGATCCACAGCCACCCTGGAGTCGGTGGAGATTTTCAGGGACCTGATGGCCAAATACAGGACAGGGGTTTCGCAGAGCGATGTCGATTTCACGAAGAACGCCCTGCTCAAGGGCAATGCACTGCAGTTTGAAACACAGCGTGCGCTCCTCGGGATGCTGAACACGATGAGTGCCTACGGATTGCCGGATGACTATATAGCCCGGGAGGAGAATTATGTAAGGCAGCTTACCGTGGAAGAGGTTAACGAAATGGTAAACAAGTATATCGATCCGATGAAAATGTACTATGTTGTGGCAGGTGATGCTGCAACGCAGATGAAGGAGCTTAAGAAACTTGGTTTCGGAGAGCCCGTACTGATACAATAATACTAAACAGATGAAAAGATTCCTGACATCTTCAATGATTGCGGCCCTGCTTCTTATGGCAGGTTGCGGCGGAAACAAAACAACGAAGCTTTCTGTCCCTTACGAGACATACAAGCTTGACAACGGCCTGACTGTCATTCTCAACGAAGACAAATCGGACCCTATTGCGTCACTGGTGATACTCTACCATGTGGGTTCAGCCAGGGAGGTTCCCGGCAAAACCGGATTTGCTCACCTGTTTGAACACATGATGTTTCAGCGTTCAGAGAATGTAGAAGAGGATCAGTTCTTCAAGTACATCGAGGGAGCAGGAGGTGATCTGAACGGCGGAACCAGCTTTGACCAGACTATATACTTCGAAGTGGTGCCCAAGAATGCTCTCGAACTGGCAATGTGGCTGGAGTCAGACAGAATGGGATTCCTTCGCAACACAGTCACCCCGCAGTCGTTTGCCCTGCAACAGAACGTGGTGCAGAATGAGAAGCGTCAGGGTGTTGATAACAGGCCCTACGGACATACTGATTATGTTATTCTCAAGAGTCTGTACCCGCAGGGACATCCCTACAGCTGGGATGTGATCGGGGAGATGGCGGACCTGGCAAATGCCACCGTGGATGATGTGAAGGAGTTTCACAAGAAGTTCTACATACCCAACAACGCAACACTTGTTGTGTCAGGAGATTTTGAGCTTGAAGAGGTCAAGGCTCTGATTGAAAAGTACTTCGGCGAGATTCCCGCAGGGGAGGAGCTGGCTGATCCGGAGCCGATGACTGTGACCCTGTCAGAGACGAAGAAGCTCTATCATGAGGACGGCTTCGCGAGAGCGCCGCAATACACAATGGTCTACCCGGTAGCCCAGCAGTTCACGAAGGATTCCTATTCGCTGGACGTACTGGCTCAGCTCCTGGGAGTTGGAAAGAACTCGCCTCTTTACAAGGTGCTTGTCAAGGAGAAGAAGCTTACCTCAAATGTATCGGCATACAACCAGTCGCAGGAGCTTGCAGGTCAGATGCAGATCAGTGTGACAGCCAATCCCTCGACAAGCCTGAATGATGTTGAGAAGGCTATTTTCGAGGCATTCGAAAGGTTTGAGACGGAGAAGTTCACCGAGCGTGATCTGGAGCGTATCAAGGCAGGCCTTGAGAGGAATTATTACCTGATGATGAGCAGTGTGATGTACAAGGGCTTCATGCTTGCAATGTACAATGAACTTGCCGGATCACCTGATTTCATGCTCGAGGAGCTGGAGATGATGCAGAATGTGTCAATGGATGATGTATGGGATGTGTACAACAGGTACATCAAGGGACAGAATTACGTTGCCACCAGCTTTGTTCCAAAAGGCCAGCCTGAGCTGGTTGCGGAGGGTTCCGTCAATGCCGGCATCGTTGAAGAGGATATTACAATGGCCACCCAGGTGGAGGTAGTTGCAGGCGGTGAAGAGGTTATAGAAAAGACCCCGAGCAGTTTCGACCGTTCGGTTGCTCCCGTACCGGGTCCCGATCCTTCAATCAATATCCCGGAGGTCTGGAAGTCAGAGGCTGCAAACGGTATGAAGATCTACGGTATAGGGCAGCATGAATTACCGCTTGTTGTGTACTCAATAGTCATTGAGGGCGGACATATGCTTGATGATCCTGCAAAACCGGGTGTGGCCCGCTTCACGGCCTCGATGCTTAACGAGGGTACGAAGAACCGGACCCCGGAGCAACTGGAGGAGGAGATACAGCTTCTGGGAGCTATTATCAATATCGGATGCAGCGACGAGAGAATAACAGTCTCCGTAAACACCCTGGCCCGCAACTTTGAGAAGACGCTGGCTCTGGTGCAGGAGATGCTGCTCGAGCCCCGCTGGGATGAGGAGCAGTTCTCACTGAACAAGACACGCACGGTCAATAACCTGAAGAGGAGTCTCGCTGATCCAAATTATGTTGCGGGAGCAGCATTTGACAAGCTCGTACTGGGTGCAGACAATATCTTGTCGGTAGACCTTAGCGGCACCGTGGAGAGTGTTGAGGCAATAACCATGGATGATCTGAAAGCCTTCTATGAGAAGAATATTTCACCGTCGGTTGCCAACTTCCTTGTTGTGGGCGACATTGACCAGGCCAGGGTCGAAAAGGCACTGGCAGGGCTGAATGAGAAGTGGGCTGCAAAAGAGGTTGTAATGCCTTCGCTCACGTTCCCTCCGCTGCCTGAAAAATCAGAAGTATATTTTGTTGATGTGCCTGGCGCAAAACAGTCAGTGATAAATATCGGAACACTCTCAATACCCCGGACGCACCCCGACTATTACAAGGCAGTTGTGTCAAACCATCTGCTTGGCGGCGGAGCCAGCGCAAAGCTGTTCATGGTGCTTCGGGAAGAAAAAGGGTTCACATACGGAGCCTACTCGAATTTCATGGGTCAGAAGCATTTCGGTGTATTCCAGGCCTATGCCTCTGTCCGTTCGGATGCGACGCTTGAGTCTGTGCAGATATTTCGTGACATTATGAACGAGTACAGGACCGGGATCACCCAGGAGATGGTGGATTTCACGAAGAGCTCATTGCTCAAGTCCAATGCATTGCGGTTTGAAACGATTGATGCCAAGCTGGGAATGCTGAACACGATGACATTCTTCGGTCTGCCGTTTGACTACATAAAGCAGGAAGAGGATTACCTGAGAGGCCTGACGGTTGAACAGGTTAGCGAGACCGTTCAGAAGTACATTGATCCGATGAAGATGTATTATGTTGTAGCCGGTGATGCCGCAACACAGATGAAGGGGTTGAAGGCTGCCGGGTTTGGTGAGCCGGTTGAGGTAAAATAAAATACAATTTCACCATCCGGAGCAGAAAAGTGATATTTTTGCACTGTTGTCTGCCCGGATGGTGGAATGGTAGACACGCTGGACTTAAAATCCAGTGGGCAGTAATGCCTGTGCGGGTTCAAGTCCCGCTCCGGGTACTGAAAAAGAGCGAGAGTGAGAGTGAGAGCGAGTAGGCTCGAACGAACACTCTCGATCTTTTTCCTCAAGACTCGCACTCACACTCACACTTTTTGACAGGGGTTGCAACTTTTAAATTCTGCAATTCGAAGCAAACTTAGTCTCTCAGGCAGCCTATTGGAACTACCAGCACCCCATCCGGTCGCCTGTAAGCAACCTGGCCTCCTGTTAGTACCATAAGAAAAGATGGCTGGTTCATCTTCTCAGCATCAACCTTTTGACTGAGTTTGATCAGGTTGGCTGCAGCTTCTTCAATCTCTTTATTTCCCAGTTTTACCTCAACAGGAGCCCACCGTCCATCATTAAGTTTAATGATCAGATCGGATTCAAGTTCTGTTTTATCCCGATAGTGAAATACTACTCCGTCAATAGCTTGAGAATATACTCTCAAATCACGTGTGCACAATGATTCAAATAAGAAACCAAATGTCTTGAAATCACGTAAGATCCCTTTTGCATTTGTGCGTAAGGCAGCTGCTGCTATTGAGGGATCAACAAATTGGCGTTTGTTTGCTGTACGTATGGCAGTTTTTGAACGAAGAGAAGGTTGCCAGGCTGGAACATCTTCAACAACAAATAGTCGGCGAAGTGCATTAAGATAGGAGCTCAATGTCTTATCTGTAATAGAAACCTCATTAACCTGCATATCATCCATTATTGTTTTGGATGTTGCCTGTGTAGAAATATTGCGAGCCAATGATTGTAGCAATAAGCGAACTCTTTCAGGGTCCTTTTCAACACCATCGACACGTTGAACATCTAAATTAATAACAGCATCAACATAGTTCATCGCTATTTGCGGGGACTGTTTCCCGGATATTACCGCAGCCGGCCATCCTCCTCTGCAGACTGCATGTGCGATCTGTTCAATGGTCAAAGTACTTTTTGCACCAATATCTGTATTTCCTGCGAAAAGATCTTTAAGGGACACTGTACCATTAGATTCATTAGATTCAAACAGGCTCATAGGCCGCATGAGCATCCGGGCAATTCTGCCAGTACCCGAATGGATCGATTTATTGTCACTTGGCGTTGCTGAGCCAGTAAGGATAAATTGACCCATCAGACCTCGTTTATCAACTGCAAATCGTACAGCATCCCAAATAACAGGAGCCATTTGCCATTCATCCAGAAGCAGTGGAGGTTCCCCTTCCAGCAGAAGTGATGGTTTTGTATCTGCCATCGCCAAATAACCGGGTCCCTCATCAGGATCTTGCATAAACACGGTACTATTGGCTATTTGTAATGAAGATCGTGTTTTGCCGCACCATTTTGCGCCTTCCACAAGAACTGCTCCAGCCGATTCAAGCAAACTTTTAAGAAGCCTGTCACTAATACGGGATATATAATTGAAAGTTTTCATTAATATAAAATAAATAGCCACAAAGATATTGATTTTAAATCAAATTGCTTATTAGTTCCGTATTTTGGCGGTATTTTATTCCGTATATTGGCAGTATTTTATTCCGTAATTTGGCAGTATATGACTTCAACATATAGCGAATTGACTTGATTTGGAGGAGCACTCCCGTCTCTATTTCCTCGCTCTTATTCTCGCTCTGAGAATATTCTGATATTACTTTCAGCTACGCGTTGGTCGGGCACGCGGTCTGGATCGGCCTATAACTTTGAGCGGGCATCAATCTCGTGCTGCCTGATTGAGCCGGTCAGCATATTACGTTTCTCCTGAACAGACATGCTCTCACAGCTTTCGTACTCGGAGGCCAACAACCGGTAGAGCTGACCAGCCTCCAAATAGCCGTATGTTATCAGATAATCACCAAACAACCGCTTGACAGCGCCAATTTTGTACCAGTCAGTAACCGAAAAATCGGCATTCGCATTCTTGTCGATATCGCTTGAGACGTTCTTTGACAAATCCTTGTGCAGCTCAACAATCTGAGATGTGTTTTTGCGGGAGGCAAAACCACCGGACGCCCCGAACTGATCGCAGCTTTCAGAAAAGTGAGCGCCTCATTTGCTGATCCTATCGTGAGTTTTCCGGAGGCTGTCTCAAGTAAGTCGCCGTAACTGTCTGCGCCAGCTCCTATTACCACTGAGCGTCTCCGCCTTGCCGGTTACGTCTTCTTATTGGACCGCAGATCCTAAAGGAAGTCCAATATGTCTAAAGATCCGATAGAATATCTTAAGCATATCCAGGATGAGAGTAATTATCTGCTATCATTGATGGAACGAGGTCTTACACGGGAACAATTTCTCGAGTATTAAACCCTGAAGAGGGCCGTTGTCAGAAGCCTGGAGATCATTGGTGAGGCAACTAAAAAGATTCCTGCAGATTTCAAGGTGAAGTGGAAGACGGTAAGATGGAAGGATATGGCTGGAATGCGCGACAGGTTAATTCGTGATTATATGGGAGTTAACTACTCAATCGTATGGGATGTGCTAAAAAATAAGATACCTGTATTGCACAAACAAATACTTGAAGTATTAGAAACACTATAACCACAGAGTTTTTACATTACAGGCTAATCGGTTGCAACTTTCGTCCGTTCGGAGTACCAAACGATACACGAGGTCAGAATTGACCTCTTTGCTGTTTTGCGACTTCCCAAAACCCTACTAATTCCTTAAAAAAGAAACATTTGAGATTGGTTGTTTAATTCAATGATCTATATTCATTGGGAGTCTGTCCCGTTTCCTTTTTGAACATGCGGCTGAAGTGCTGAGGACTTTTAAAGCCTAATTCGTACGCTATTTCACTCAGGGTTTTACTCCTGTCAAAGATTCTCTCCCTTGCAAGCAACATGACCTTTAACTTGATATTCTCCTGAGCGGATTTTCCTGTTTCTTTCTTAATCAGATCTCCAAAATAATTGGGTGATAAATGCAACTGGTCAGCACAATACTTAACTGTTGGCAAACCTTCTGTGTGAACGGCTTCGGAATGAAAATAATTGTTGAGCAATGTCTCGAATCTTCCCAATATATCTTTGTTAACAAGACTTCGGGTAATGAACTGCCTGTCGTAGTATCTCATGCAATAATTGAGAAGTAACTCGATATTATCTGCGATCAGTATATTACTGTGTTTGTCAATTGACAGACTTAACTCATGAACTATGTTATTCAGGCAGTCCACTACAGTTTGCCTTTCCTTTTCCGAAAGGTGAAGTGCTTCGTTGGCTTCGTATGAAAAGAAAGTATACTTTTTAATATTCTGCCCCAGCGAAGTTCCCCGGATCAGATCAGGATGAAAAAGTAGTCCCCAGCCTTTGGGCATGGCAGCCTCAGGTTTGCTTCCTATCCCGACTATCTGCCCGGGAGCAGTAAACACGAGTGTCCCTTCCTGGTAATCGTAATAATTACACCCATATTTCAAATCACCGCATACCGCCTCTTTCAGGGAAACGCAATAAAACCCATAATGTGCCTTTGTCTCTGCTATTACCTGCGTAATATGATTTCCCAATTCCAACGGTTTTGAATTTGTTTGTGTCATAATTCGGAATACCCTTTTATTGATGTAAAAATATCGATGGTTCTGGTTACCCCGGCGAATGTCACAGGACCGGTACCAGTTCTGATGATGTTCGGGAGGGCAGTTCTGCCTGCATCCGCACAACCTGATCCTGCTGTGGATGCAAAACATGTTGGTATTGAGGGAGTCTCACGATATGGTAAGGCTGCTCTTGTCACGCTTACTTTTGAAGATCGGTTTGCCCTGGGTTTGACTGGATCGTCGGGTAAAGGCGGAGCTACTCTTCACAGGCGCAATTTAGGCGAAGCTGTCGAGAACCTTACTGGAAGAAAAGGAAAATCAGGATCGAATATGGAAATTCAGTCCTTACAGGTAGGCAATCTTCAGAACTTCAAAGACGATTTCATCCCTTTCTCTTTTCAAGGTAATCCTGTCTCCAGGTTTTTTATTTATCAATGCCCTGGCTAACGGTGATATGAAGGAGATCTTGCCTTTGGCAATTTCAGCCTCATCAACTCCCACGATCTGAAAATCCTGAATTTTGCCTGAGGCAATATTTTTAAGCGTCACGATAGCGCCGAAGGTTATTTCATCCTGTGGCTGGTCTTTAGTATCAACCACCCGCGCTTCGGCAATCCTGTTGTTGAGCAGTTGCAGTCTGGCATTGACATAATTCACTGCAATGCGTTGTTCGTTCTCGTTGGTAACGTTCAGGTCTTCTCTTTCCCTGATCAGTGCCTCTTTCTCTGCCAGCAGCTGTTCCATTCCTGCCCTGGTAACGAAGTTTGTCATACCCTCAGGCAGATATGCTCTCTTTGGCACCATCGGAACCTCTTCCTGATCGCCTTCTTTGATAAAACCTCTGCTCATGATATCTGGTTACCTGTCTGCTCTGGGTTATTCTACCGGCATCAGGCGCAATATGTATCCGGGTGTTTCAATTGCGAAGTAGATATATTCATCAGGTCCCATGACAACATTGCGCACACGCCCGATGCCTTTAAGCAGTTCCTCACGGTAAGTGACCCTGTTGTTCATAAGTACAACCCTTTCAAGGTGCTTCAGAGGCAATGAGCCAAGCAAGATATTGTTTTTCCAGTCCGGGTACCGGTCTCCGGTCACGAATGTCATACCGCAAGGCCCTATTGATGGGGTCCACTGATATACCGGCTGTTCCAGGCCTGCTTTTTCCGTGTCGGGGGTGAGAACGGTTCCGTCATAATTTATACCGTACGAAATTACCGGCCAGCCATAGTTCACTCCTGGCTTAATCAGGTTAAGTTCATCTCCGCCCCGGGGTCCGTGTTCTGAAACCCAGAGCTCTCCGGTAAGGGGATCGAAGCATGTACCCTGGGGGTTACGGTGGCCGTAGCTCCAGATGGAAGCCATCGCTCCCGGTGTATTGACGAACGGATTGTCATCCGGGATGGAGCCGTCGTCATTCAGCCTGTGGATCTTGCCATTATGGTTGTCAAGCTTCTGGGGGAAGTCGAAGTGCTGCCCTCTGTCGCCTATCCCGAAGAAGATGTGTCCCTTTCCGTCAAAAGCTATTTTGCTGCCAAAATGATAGTTACGGTCTGTTGCCGGTTCACCTGTGAATAATACTTCGCGGTCTAAAAGCGTTGTACCGTCAAGCCTGGCCCTCATTATTGCAGTGTTTCCGGTCGGACGGGAACCACCGCTGCTTAGGGCCGAATATGAAAAGTAAATCCAGCCGTTGGCCGGATAATCCGGGTGGAGGGCGATATCAAGAAGTCCTCCCTGTCCTATTGCCATTATTTCAGGCAAGCCGGTGACGGGTTCCATGATTTTCCCTCCCGAGAAGCGGTGCAGAGTACCTGACCGCTCCGATATAAGCATATCCCCGTTTGGCAGAAATGCCATACCCCACGGTACGTTTAATCCCTTCACCACCGTATCGATTGTAAATTTTTGCACCTCTGAGGCCACCATTTCCTCCAGGGTCAGTGCCGGCTGCAGCAATCCCCTGTCGGCTGGCAGCTCCTTCTTCACAAATGCGGCAAGGTCTCTGATCTCCCTGTTTGTGAATGATTCCCGGAAAGCAGGCATTCCGATATTCTCTATCCCGAATTTGATGCTCCGGAATGCAGATTCAGTTCCTTTTTCATCCATCCATGCTTTTGCGGCAAACTTTTCGAGGTTGGCCCCGTGACAGCCGGAGCAGTATTTACCGTAGTTTTCAGTTGCAGTCTGTTTTGTCCCCAATGGGTTCTTTCCCCCGGCAGAGACGAACAATACGGCCGCCAGGATAACTGCCATCGCGAACAGAATTGATAGTATCTTGCTCATATCAGCGCATTTGAATCAGCAGGAGCAAATTACAAAAAAAAGAATGAAGCCGCAAGTGCGGACCTGGCATTACTCTCGCCAGTAGCACTTCTATTTAAAGTCAGTCAAACAAATTGTTGCCCGGCTTGTTATTAGGTCATACAGGAAGGAAATGGCCGAATATATTGTTAAAATACTGGATGTTAAGCAGCTTACCCATGATGTTAAGAGATTCCGCGTTGAAAAGCCGGAGGGTTATATATTCAAGCCCGGGCAGGCAACGGGTGTGGCAATAAATACACCTGAACTCAAAAAGAGAAGGAGATCATTTACATTCACCGGGTTGAATGAGGATACTCACCTTGAGTTCACGATAAAGATCTATCCGGAACACAACGGTCTCACGAAGGATCTTGATGCAGCGGTGCCGGGGACAGAGCTGCTGATCGGATCACCCTGGGGCGCAATAACATACAAGGGGAAAGGGGTTTTCATTGCCGGCGGTGCCGGAATCACCCCGTTCATTTCTATCTTCAGAGATCTGCAGGCACGTAATGAGCTATCCGGCAACATGTTGCTTTTTGCCAACAAAACCAGGGCTGACATCATTCTTGAGAAGGAGCTTCGCGATATGCTTGACGGGGCATTTGTTAATATACTGTCTGATGAAGAGCAGGAGGGTTATTTCGGTGGTTTTATAAGCGAGGAATTCCTGAGGACCCATGTCAGCGATTTAGGTGTCAATTTTTATCTGTGCGGTCCGCCGCTCATGATGAGGACAGTGACTGACCTGCTGGCAGGTCTGGGTGTCGATAAAAAGGCTGTTACAATGGATTTGTAGCACATCCTCCACTCCCGGATCACCAGTCGCATGACGTTTATGGCAACCTGCTAAAGAGCATATTCATTTCATACCAGGTCAGGAAGGTTTTTCATTAATTTGGGGCTTTATCAGGAATTTAATAAACAACAAGACAGTATTATGACTGTCCGCCAATAATCACCAATAAATGAAAAACACAGACGCTGACATTCATTATCAGCTTCTGCCTGACGGTGGCTGCCTTTATAGCTATTTCGGCCGTTCACGGTATTATGAGGGAGTACCGGTTCGAGGTTGCCGTCCCCGGCGTCCATCTTGCCATTGAGATCACCCCTTCACGGTGACGGATTCCCGTCATCTCAGTTGTTTCGTGTGGGATCGGGGGAAACCATCCTGTCTCTTCTGCCTCGTACCGGCCACCCTGGATAACCTCTATAAACACGGAATCTTTCGGCTGGTTATCAGGTCTGACGACCCTGTAGAAACATGTACTGTCGAACAGGCCGGCATCAATATAACTGAGGAAATTGGTTGAGGTATCCGGTTTCTACTTTCCGCCTATCAGCTGGAACAGCAGGTATGAGACGCCAAGTGTAAAGAATATATTGAATGTCTGCGCAATCAGGAAGCTGTAGAAGGGCTTTTTGCTCTCCATATGTCTGAAGTCGGCGAAGCGGGTTTCAAGGCCTATGCTTACGAATGCCAGGTTGAACCAGAAGGTGCTGAAAGACTTTATCACTTTGCCGGACGACTGTGCAGTCTCCGGACTGAGGATGAAGGAAAAGACCAGCGAAGCAAGAATAAAGCCCAGGACGAACTTGGGGAAGCGGTCCCAGATGATTCTTACAGGTACATGCTGTCCCCTTTCTCCTGCGGTACGGTTTCTGTATGCCCAGAAGATTGAAATGGCAAATGCAGCGAGGCCAAGGAGGACATTCTGGGAAAACTTGACAATTGTAGCGTACTGGAGTCCGGTCTCACCGGCGATTGTGCCGGCAGCAACCACGGCCCCGGTAGTATCTATGGTACCACCGAGCCATGCTCCGGTGACTACATCGGAGAGACCCATCCATTTTGCTATTATTGGCAGGAAGATCATCATCGGGATGGCGATGAGAAGTACCAGGGAAATTATGAACGAGAGTTTTTTCTTGTCTCCGTTGATGGCTCCTGCAGTGGCGATAGCTGCTGAGACACCGCAGATTGATACGGCGCTGGCCAGCATGGTTGAGAATTCGTCATCAACCTTCATCTTTTTTGAGAGCCAGAAGGCGAAGTACCACACTACGGTAACCACGATAACTGCCTGTATGAGCCCGAACGAACCTGCCTTCATGATATCCTTGAAAAGAATGGTGGCTCCCAGAAGCACCAGTCCGATCTTTACGTATAGTTCCGTCTGCACCCCCGACCGGAGCCAGACTGGCAGCTTGAAAACATTTCCGATTATCAGACCGAGAAGCAGCGAAAACAGTACGGTCTCCAGACCCATGTTCTTGAACCCGGCGTATGACGATATGAACTGTGCCAGGATGGCAAGAAGAAACAACGAAAGAAATCCTGTCAGATATTTCTTTAACTTTTCACCGCTGAGTATCATTCCGATAACCGCAATCAGGCCGAAGATCACAAAGGTGTAAAGAGCCGAAGTCCAAAGCGATGAGGCTCCCAGCATACCCGAGAAATCATGGTCACCGTCCCATCCTGCTTTCCCTCCGAATGAGGGGGTGGCTATTGCATAGCCGGTTAATACAACAAAAATTATAAGTACAAATCCTGTTACCACCGAAGCCCAGTCCTGTCCGATGTTGAACCTGCCGGAGAGAGGAGTGTTATTGTTTTTTGTCATACCGCGTTTAGTTTTTTTGCCCCCTGCGGGGGTCTGACAACTACAGTTTTACAATGATGCCTGCAAATATGAGGACAATTCGGGACTGAAAACTAAGCATAAAATGGTATTCTTCTGCCAGTGAACAAAGCTTCCACGAAATAATAGTGCTACAGTTCTGAACAAATATTTAAATTCGCATCATTGCCACTTACAAGTACTATGAAAAAACTCCAGAAGGCCTTTTCAGGTTATGACCTGCCGCAGCAGACGATGCGCGCAGGGATCTACCCCTATTTCAGGACCATTGAGTCCGATCAGGACACCGTAGTGACCATTAACGGCATGAAAGTGATGATGTTTGGATCTAACAGCTATCTAGGGCTGACAAATCATCCCAGGATAAAGGAGGCGGCGAAGAAGGCAATAGACAAATACGGCACGGGCTGCGCGGGATCAAGGTTCCTGAACGGTACGCTGGATATTCACGTTCAGCTCGAGGAGCGTATTGCGGAAATGGCAGGGAAGGAACAGGCTTTATGTTACAGCACAGGGTTCCAGGTTAATCTGGGTGTTGTATCAGCGCTGACCGGGCGGCGTGATTATATCCTTCTTGATGAGTATGACCACGCATCTATCATTGAGGGAAGCAGGTTATCTTTCTCAAAGGTCCTGAAATATGCGCACAACGACATGAAAAGCCTCGAGAACAAGCTCAGACAGTGTGCACCGGAAAGCATAAAGCTGATTGTTGCCGACGGGATATTCTCCATGGAGGGAGATATTGTAAAACTGCCGGAGATGGTTGAACTGGCAGAGAAATATGACGCTTCAATAATGATTGACGATGCCCATTCCATAGGTGTGCTCGGCGATCAGGGAAGGGGTACGGCTTCGCACTTCGGGCTCACTGACAAGGTAGACCTGATCATGGGCACCTTTTCAAAGTCACTTGCTTCCCTTGGCGGATTCATCGCCTCGGACAGGGATACAATAAATTTCCTGAAGCACAATTCCAGGTCACTCATCTTCAGCGCAAGCATGACACCAGCATCTGCAGCATCAGTGCTTGCAGCAATGGAAATAATGATGAGCGAGCCGGAACGCATAAGTCATCTATGGGAGATTACGCGCTATGCACTGAAAGGATTCCGTGATATGGGTTTTGATACCGGAAAGTCGGAGACTCCGATAATTCCTCTCTTTATCCGGGACAATGTCAAGGCTCTTACACTTACACAGCAACTGCTTTCTGACGGTATATTCGTCAACCCGGTCGTATCCCCTGCGGTACCGAAGAATGACAGCCTGATACGCTACTCCCTGATGGCAACCCATACAAAGGAACAGGTGGACATCTCAATCGATAAGATTACAAGGGCAGCCAGGGAGCTTGGAATAATCAGTTCAGGTGCAGCAGAGCCTGCCTGACCCGGCAGGAAGAAATGATGGGGAAAGTAATTCTCATTACCGGTATATCGTCAGGCTTCGGTCGTGAGAGCGCCGCGCTGCTGGCAGAATGCGGACATACCGTTTACGGCACGGCCAGAAACAATTGCGATGTAGGCGAAGGTATCAACCTGCTGACGATGGACCTTACAGACCGTGGGTCAGTCAGTAATGCAGTCAGGTCCGTAGTGGAAAGGGAGGGAAGAATAGATGTGCTTGTGAATAACGCGGGCATGCACACCGGCGGTCCGGTGGAGACAGCTCCTGAAGACCATCTCAGGTTGCAGATGGAGACAAGCTTCCTGGGCATGGTCTTTCTTACCCGCGAGGTGCTGCCGGTTATGCGTGCCGGCGGCGGTGGATTGATTATCAACATCAGTTCAATAGGCGGGTTGATGGGCCTGCCGTTCCAGGGATTTTATTCGGCTGCAAAATTTGCCGTTGAAGGATTCAGCGAGGCACTGCGCATGGAGGTTGGAAATTTCAATATCAAAGTGGTGATAATCAATCCGGGCGACTTTCGCACGAACAACTCATCCAACCGCAGGAAATTCCTTGCCCCTTCAGCCCCCGGAGATCCATATGCCGGACAGTTTGAAAAGTCGTTGTCAGTCATTGAAAGCGATGAAGCCGGCGGCAAAAATCCTATAATTCTTGCTAAAAAGCTTGCATGCATTATTGATTGCAGGAATCCGCGCCAGCGTTACATCATAGCCTCTGCGGACCAGAGACTGGCTGTATTATTAAAACGGATAGCTCCCGGGAAACTGTTTACGAGAATCCTTTCGAGTCACTACGGCATTCCTCAGTCCTGACAAAAAAAGCCGGTATCCGCTGTTGCTCAGTCAGATGCCGGCCTGTTCGGCTGGCACGATAGTACGAATGCTAGATTTCGCCCGGCCTTCTGAAATATTTTGACTGTGCCCTGGGCACGATTTCTCCGGTGAAGCGCTTGACTTCTCCCTTGGTTGGAGTGATGATTACATCTGCCAGGTTGCCGGCGGTTTTCTTAAGCGAGATCTCAACCCTGGCGTTAATAAGGAGACCTTTTGCCTGGCAGGAAATCCTTACGTTGCCCTTTTTGTCGGTTGTCTGGTTATAATCAGATACTGTCAGTTTGTTGGTATTGTTGTTATCTGCAATGATTGCGCCCTGAAGAATGATATGGTCCTTTTCGAAAGCCAGAAAGTTGGCGTTGTCAGTGTTGTCCGAGAATATTCCCTCGGTCTGATAGGTACCAACAATAATTACAAAATCCTTTGACTCGATTGTCTCAAGGGCTTTTTCGAAAGCTGCGAGTGCGGCTGCTTCCCTTTCCGCTTTCTTGTCCTGTCCGGATACGGTCATAAGAGCTGCGCAGATAAAACAGATGGCCAGTAAGAATTTTTTCATGTTGAGTTCAGATTATTATTTCTTAAGCAAAATTACTATTTATCGGATACAATAAGCGTGCCCGGAACATAACAGGATTAAATTTATACCCTGAACCGAAGAAAATATTTCGCAGATGAAATACAATGGAAAAGTTGTGATTGTTACCGGTGCGGGCCGGGGTATTGGCCGCTGTGTGGCTGCAGAGTTTGCTTCCGAAGGAGCTAAAGTGATTCTGGCTGAAAAGGATGCGGCTAAAGGAACTGAGGCCGGGCGCCGGATAGTGTCCGGCGGTGGCGATGCATTCTTTATCCGGACTGATGTCAGCATTCCCGGAGAGGTCGCAGCTATGGTCAGACAGACTTCTGAAAAGTACGGCAGGATCGACATTCTTGTGAATAATGCAGGATTTGGTATATGGAAGTCGCCCCTTGACCTATCACCGGAGGAGTGGGATGAGGTTATAAATACAAATCTGCGGGGGACATTTCTCTGCACACGGGAGGCTGCAAGGATTATGAAGGAGCAAGGCGGAGGGTCAGTGATAAATATTGCCTCCACCCGTGCGTTCATGTCAGAGCCCGGCTCTGAAGCTTACGCCGCCTCCAAGGGAGGAGTGGTGGCTCTGACCCATGCGCTGGCCGCATCACTGGCGCAATATCAAATCAGGGTCAACTGCATCAGCCCGGGATGGATTGAGACAGGTGATTACGATTCACTCAGAGATGAGGATCACAGCCAGCACTTCTCAGGAAGAGTGGGGCGTCCGGAGGACATCGCCCGGGCGTGCCTGTTCCTTGGCAGTGAAGGCAATGAATTCATCAACGGTGAAAACATAATCATCGACGGCGGCATGACACGAAGAATGATTTATGCGCCATAATCACCAAACTAGTTACTGAAAACCTGCCTTCGTGACAATTCTTTTTCTACTTTTGCAGCCCAAAGAAAGAAGCATACGGAAGATATCAGAAACATTGCCGTGATAGCGCATGTCGACCACGGCAAGACTACACTTGTAGACCGCATCCTGTTTCAGGTAAAGCTGTTCCGTGACAACCAGGTCATGGGTGACCTGATCCTTGACAGCAATGACCTGGAGAGGGAGAGGGGGATTACCATCCTCTCAAAGAATGTATCAGTCAGATACAAAAACGTCAAGATAAACATAATTGATACCCCGGGCCATGCCGATTTCGGCGGTGAGGTGGAGCGGGTACTTAATATGGCTGAAGGTGTTCTCCTCATTGTTGACGCCTTCGAGGGGCCCATGCCTCAGACCCGTTTCGTGCTGCAGAAGGCACTCGAGCTCGGACTCAAGCCCATAGTGGTTATAAACAAGGTAGACAAGCCCAACTGCAAGCCGGAGGAGACACAGGAGAGTGTCTTTGACCTGATGCACAGTCTTAATGCCACCGAGTACCAGCTCGATTTCCCGACTGTCTTTGGTTCTTCGAAGCAGGGATGGATGGGACCTGACTGGAGCGCCCCGACGACAGATGTCAGCTATCTTCTTGACACCATAATAGAGCATATCCCGCCTGCCAGGGTGGCAGAGGGGACACTTCAGATGAGGATTTCGTCACTTGACTACTCATCATACCAGGGACGCATAGCCGTGGGCAAGATAAGCAGGGGGACCCTGGTCCCCGGAAGCCAGGTGGCGCTGATCAAACGTGACGGTTCCTCCACACGGAACACTGTCAAGGAGGTTTATCTGTTCGAAGGCCTCGGCAAGGAGAAGACAAAGAAACCTGTTCCGTCAGGGGAGATATGCGCGGTTTTCGGCATGGAGAACTTTGATATCGGTGACACGATATCCGACGTGGAGAATCCTGAAGCCCTTCCTTGGTTCAGTGTTGATGAGCCAACGATGAGCATGCTCTTTACATCAAACACATCTCCCTTCTTCGGCAGGGAGGGAACGCTTGTAACTTCGCGTCAGCTGAGGGAGAGGCTCTTCAAGGAGACTGAAAAGAACCTCGCGATGCGGGTGGAGGAGACCGATTCGGCTGACACCTTCATGGTATACGGCCGGGGCATTCTTCACCTCTCGATACTGATTGAGACCATGCGCCGTGAGGGCTTTGAGCTGCAGGTGGGTCAGCCCAGGGTTCTCATCAAGGAGATTGACGGCGTCAGGCATGAGCCTATAGAGGCGCTGACAGTACAGGTGCCCGAAGAGTTTGCGGGGAAGGTCATTGACCAGGTGACCCAGCGAAAGGGAGAGATAGTTCATATCGAAGTCAGGAATGACCGGGCACATATAGACTTCCGCATTCCTTCACGTGGAATCATCGGACTGAGAAACCAGGTGCTGACAGTGACTGAAGGGGAGGCAATAATGGCCCACCGCTTCGATGCATTCGAACCCTGGAAGGGGGAAATGGCCGTCAGAAGAAACGGTTCCCTCATTGCCATGGATACAGGCACGGCTGTAGCCTACGCCATTGATAAGCTTCAGGACAGAGGCCGGTTCTTTATTTTCCCGGGTGAAGAGGTTTATATGGGACAGGTGATAGGGGAGAATACCCGCATGGATGACATAGTTGTAAATGTTACAAAGACAAAGAAGCTAACCAACATGAGGGCATCCGGATCGGACGATAAGGCAATACTTACTCCACCGGTACGATTCTCACTTGAAGAGGCGATGGAATACATCGCCGCCGACGAATACATTGAAATCACCCCCAAATCTATGCGCCTTAGGAAAGTCATGCTGGATGAGAACGACCGCAAGAGGGCCAAGATGAAGGCGATGTCATCAGAGTAGAAATAAAAAAACCGGCAGATCTCTCCGCCGGTTTTTTTTCTCAGCCTTTCGGTTCTGATTATTTGCGACCTGTGCCGGTACCCTTAACAGTAGCCGGACGGTTGGTCCTTACGCTCTTGGCTGCACCCTGATTTTTTGTGCCAGTCTTGGCCTGCTTCATTGATTTCTGGGCTTCACCCTTCAGTTTTGCCTGCTCCCTGACCATTTCACCAGTGCCTTCGCCTGCCTGAGCCTGTTTGGCGGTCCCGCTTACTGCAGCACCGTGATTCTGTGTCCTGGTCTGCGTCTGTGTCATGATCGGATCACCGCTCTGCACCTGCTCCTGAACCTGGGCCTGCTGTTTGGCTTCAATCCTGAGCTGCTTCTTTGTTTTTGCCTGAGTCTGGATGGGCTCGGTAGTCTGTGCCATTACGCCAGCACTTATCAGAAGTGCTATTGCGCCTAAGAGAATTTCCTTTTTCATTTTTGTTCTGTTTTTGGTTTATAAATCAGATAACAGGTCAAAAATAAGTCCGTGAAAATGAAGCTATAATGAATTTACGGGGAAAAAGAAAAAAAATTGTGTCCCTTTACCGGGTTCTGACAGGACTCTGACAGCAATATTATGAAAATCAGCTATCGACTTGGTTATGGCGAGGCCTATTCCAGTGCTGTTTCTGCCAGGGTTTGGCCTGTTGCTGAATCGCGTGAAGAGCCGGTCGAGCTGCTCTGCTGACATTCCTTCACCGGTATCACATACAGAAACCTCGAAATTGCCCGCATTCAGTTTGCCGGTTATCTCTATTTTGCCTCCCTTAGGTGTGTGCTGGACGGCATTGTTAACAACATTGTATATCATTGAAAAGAGGAGTGATCTGTTGGCATTGCCAACCGTATGGCTGCAATCACAGGTGAGAGTGACCGCCACCTCACCATCCTCGGCAATGGGAGAAAGTTCTTCCGTTACTTCCCTGATCAGCCCGCAGAGTTCCACAGAATCTTCCTTCAGGTACTGATGGCTTTCAATACGTGCGATCATCAGCATGGAGTTAACAAGCGCCTTTAGCCGGTGGAGTGTTCTGAGCGACTCCTCAATTCCGTTTTCGGTGACAGGGTCAAGGTCTTCGCGGAGAAGCAGGTTCTCAAGCTTGCTGCGAAGGACAGACACAGGGGTCATCAGCTCATGCGAGATGTTCACCGTGATCTCCTTTTCCTTGCGGAAGAGCTCCCCTATCCTTTTCATCAGTTCCCTCAGGGTGCGGTCAAGCCTGATGAAGTCCTCAGTGGTTGTAATGAGTGGTTCTGCCGTTTCGAAGGAAGTGGAGTCAGCTGAATCCACTCCCAGCCGGCCGGTTATGATCCTCAGCGGTTTAAGTACACTCGAAGTGTAGCTGAGATCCGAGATAAGCGTCACTGTGATAAAGATGGCCAGAAAGATCAGTATCACTCTCCGGATGTTCCTGGCTGAGTAGGTTATGCTTGAAAGGCTCTGACCAATCTCGAGCAGATAGGTTTCGCCGTCTATCCTGAGGGAGTAGTGGAGTACCCTGTAGTCAATGGTCTCCTCATCTATGATCCTTTTGGTAACGTCAATGTAGTTCCAGTCATCGCCGGCGGTAGTTCTTTCAAGGCTTATGTATTCCTCCTTAAGGATATTGTAGCTTCCGAAGCCACCGGCGCTGTCAGATGTGATGAATGGGCCGGTACCAAACTCAGATATGAGACTGATAACCTGTTCCCTCTTCTTTATAAGTTCATTGTCTGTCTGCCGGATATTGATCCGTTCAATGATCAGGGGCAGAAAAGCGATAAACAGTGCTGAGAAAACCAGTTTGGAGAGCAGGTTGAAAAGCGCGAGTTTTGTCTGGAGTTTCATCATGCTCCTGTAGCCGTTAACTGCCGGTGCTAACCCTGTAGCCAACTCCTCTTACCGTTTCCAGCCATGGTGTCGGGGCATGGGCATTCAGTTTCCTGCGAATATTCTTTATGTGAACGTCAATGAAATTGCTGTCGTACTGGTCATCAAGGGTATTGCCCCAGATATGCTCATAGAGCTGGTGCCTGGCAAGGACCTTGTTACTGTTTATTACCAGGTAGTAGAGCAGGTCAAATTCCTTTTTTGTGATCTCAACCTCTACATTTCCGTTCATCAGCTTTCTTGCAGCGGTATTCATTACAAAATCCCCCAGTGTTATATCCGGGGAGGCGATACGGAATTTTCTCCGTGCAACGGCCATGATGCGGGCGTGCAGCTCTGCCAGGGCGAAAGGTTTCGGAATATAGTCGTCGGCGCCCAGGTCAAGACCTTTTACCCTGTCTTCCACTGCACCCCGGGCAGTGATGATGATGAAGGAGACATCGGTACTGAGGCTCTTGGCCTCCTTAATCAGGTCAAGACCGTTGTAATCGGGCAGCCCGAGATCAAGAAGGATAAAGTCGTAGAGGTTCACTGCAATCTTCTCTGAGGCATCCCTGCCTGTATGCGCCATGTCACAAAGGAAATTTTCCCTCTTCAGGAAGAGGGCTATCTCTGTTGCAAGGCTTTTTTCGTCTTCTACTATCAGGACGTTCATAAGCCAAAGTTACAAAATCCTGAAGAAGATGCTTACCATCAGCAGGAATCCCCTGGTGCCTGATGATCCGGCATCGGAGTAGAGAGGAATGACATAACACGGTTCGATTTCCAGTGTAAAAAGGTCATAGCTGAAGGCTACAGGCAGGCCGAAATCGATCTCCATCAGCCCGAATGTCTCGTTATAGTAAGTGCCCGGGGTTGTACTCTGGCTGTACTGTCTCCATGGTCTGTACCCGGGAGAGACTGAGGTTTCGGTCACACCTCCGGTTGTCTCAATGGTTACCATGTCGCCAATGAGGATATTCACATAGGGATCGAAGGAGAAGAATGCCTTATCCCTTGCAAATGAAGGGGTCTCAAAATACCTTGAATGCCTGGTCTGGAGATAAAACTGGCTCCCTCCGGCAAAAAGGCCGCCGACAGACACCTTTGAATAGAGTATCCTCCAGTCAAGACCCAGGGTGGCATCGGCATAGGTGAAGTTGCTGAAGAGCGTGTCCCTGAGCGACGCCGCAACATTGTAATGTGAAAGCCCTGTGCTGATGTCGAACCATGAATTGAAGGCGTGGCTGAAACTGAGCCCGAGACTGTAAAAGGCGGTGAAAGGGGTGAAATTGCCTACAGTGTAACCGGTGGCGGTGAGATAGAGTTTATCCCTGAAACCGTAGGAAGCGGATGCATAACCGAAACCGTTGTCCTGTGACATGGTGGTACCCAGGTAGAGCATGTTGTTTCCGTAGCCGGTGCCTGCGTAAAACGAATGTAAGGAGCTTTTCCCTGCGGAGGCAATGGAATCGGCATATGTAGCGGATGCTGTTGCATCAGGAGAAGCGACTGTGGCCACCTGTGCGGGAAGTGAGTCATTTGCCTGAGCTGAAGCAGGTTGTGCATTGATGCCGGGCAGTGCTGACTGCAGCATCATAATGCACCCGGCTGCACAGGCACGAATCAAATTTCTTTCCATAGTTTGTGAATATGCTGTCTGTTATCTTTTACCCGGGCCTCTTGCGCCACCGGGTTTTCCGGCACCCTTGGGAATCCTTGAGCCTGATGGTCTTTCAACGGAAGCAGGACGGGCTCCCCGTGCCTTGCTCCAGTCAGGTCTTGCACCCTGTATCTTCTTCACACCTGCAGCGTTTGAACCCTGTGCCTGAGCACCGGCAGTCCGGGTATTGTCAGCCTGAGACTGTTGGCCTGCCTGGTTCTGTTCCTGGTTTCCGGTCTGATTACCCTGTGCAGCCTGGTTCTGAGACTGGTTTCCCTGCCCATCCTGGTTCTGTGTCTGGTTACGGTTCTGGTCAGCCGACTGGCCTTCGCTCCGAACCTGCTCCTGCTGCTGCTCCTTCTGCTGAAGTTTGACCTTCGTGGTATCAGCTACGACAGGATTCTGCTGTGCAACAGCCAGACCTGATGAGATAAGCATCGAGAATGCAATCGTGATAATATTCTTTGTAATTTTCATGATCAATCTTTTATCAAATTCCGTTATGTTCACAACCGAAAGGGCAACTTACCTGATTTGCAATTTATTGAACTGATACACAGCAAAATTATGCAATCAAAAATGAAGAAAGGATGAAAGAATAAAATTTTCTTAAAAAAAATAGAAGTGTATATATTACATTTAAAATATTGTTTAACTTGCATACTTGTAAAGAGGCGAGAAACCCTTTGCTGAGACCGGAAGGAGTAGAATTGCTGAGGAAAGGCGACAGCGGCGGGCAGGATAAATTCAGAAACGCATACCTTATTATTTATAACTTAACCTAACAACGAAAGAATCATGTTACTACTTGACTGGATCGTACTGGGGGCTTTTGTCCTCGCGTTGGTGGCGTTTATCGTGGTTTCAATGCGCACGAAGGACAAAACCTCCACTGATTACTTTCTTGCCGGACGTGACGCCACGTGGATTGCCATCGGTGCGTCGATCTTTGCATCCAACATCGGATCGGAGCACCTGGTAGGCCTTGCCGGTGCGGGAGCCTCCTCGGGTATGGCAATGGCCCACTGGGAGATGCATGGCTGGCTTATACTTCTTCTTGGCTGGCTCTTTGTGCCCTTTTATGCCCGCAGCGGGGTATTCACGATGCCGGAATTCCTCGAGAGGAGATATAATAAGGCGTCGAGATCAGTATTGTCGATCATTTCACTGGTCAGTTACGTCCTTACCAAGGTAGCGGTAACGGTTTATGCCGGAGGTGTTGTATTCAAGGATGTTTTCGGGATAGAATCAATCTGGGGTATTGACTTCTTCTGGATCAGTGCCATCGGACTTGTTGTAATTACCGGTATTTACACCACCCTGGGAGGGATGAAGGCGATTCTCTGGACCTCTGTCTTACAGGCTCCGGTGTTGCTTGCCGGTTCTATTGCGGTTCTTATTGCCGGTCTTATCAAGGTTGGCGGATGGGACGAGCTCATGCATATTTGCCGTGCTGTTCCCGTTAACGAATACGGTGACACAATGACTCAGCTCATACGTTCGCCCAAGGATGCCCAGTTCCCGTGGACAGGTGTTCTTCTCGGATCTGCAATTATAGGATTCTGGTACTGGTGTACTGACCAGTATATTGTTCAGCGTGTGCTTTCGGGGCGCGATCAGACACAGGCCCGCCGCGGTGCCATCTTTGGTGGTGCTCTCAAGCTGACCCCTGTTTTCATTTTCCTTATCCCGGGCATGATTGCCTACGCTCTCAATCAGCAGGGTGTAATTCACCTGACCAGTTCAGACTCGGCGTTCTCAACCCTGGTCAAGGAGCTTCTCCCCATGGGATTCAAGGGGCTCGTAGTGGGCGGTATTCTGGCTGCCCTCATGAGTTCTCTTGCATCACTGTTCAATTCATCTGCAACGCTCTTCACAATTGACTTCTATCAGAAGTACAGGCCCAATGCCCCTGAGGCACAGCTTGTGAAGGTTGGAAGAATAGCCACGGTTGTGGTAGTTATTCTTGGCATACTCTGGATACCTGTCATGAAGGGTATCGGAAAGGTGCTTTATGCCTACCTGCAGGATGTTCAGTCGCTGCTTGCACCCGGTATTGCAGCTGCATTCCTTCTCGGCATTCTCTCGAAGAAGACTACGCCTGCTGCCGGTCTTACAGGTCTGCTTACCGGTTTCATAATCGGCATGCTTCGCCTTGGATTTACAATATTCAAGGGCTCGCTTGATCCTGACGGCACCATTTATCAGGTCTTCGTCAGCACCAACTGGCTGCATTATGAGATCATCAACTTCGCCATTGTGATAGTAACTATGATAGTTGTAAGTTATTTCACTCCGAAGATGGATGAGCGAAAGATAATCGGGCTCACTCTCGGTTCGGCCACCCCTGAACAGAAAGCTCTTACACGTGCCAGCTGGAACAAATGGGATGTGATATCGTCTGCAGCGATCATAGCTGTCATAATAGTCTTCTACGCCTATTTCTGGAATTAACAGGTTTTACTTATTTGATATTAAATACGAAATGAAAAAGGAAAGTATCGAACTTTGGTTCATAACGGGAAGTCAGCATCTTTACGGAGAGGAAACACTGAAGCAGGTTGCTGCCGATTCAAAGGCTATTGCAGCGGCTCTGGACAAATCGGATCTTATTCCGGTCAAGGTAGTGTTCAAGCCGGTATTGACAACTGCCGATGCAATTACAGCAATCTGCAGGGAAGCAAACAATACTCCGGCATGTGCCGGAATGATAGCCTGGATGCACACCTTCTCGCCTGCAAAAATGTGGATATCGGGTCTTAAGAGGCTTACCAAACCACTGTTACATTTCCATACTCAGTTTAACCGTGATATCCCATGGAATGAGATTGATATGGATTTCATGAATCTGAACCAGTCGGCCCACGGGGACCGTGAGTTCGGATACATTTGTTCGCGTCTCAGGATGGAGCGCAAGGTGGTTGTCGGCCATTGGCAGGACAAAGAGGTACTCCGTTCAATAGGAGTATGGTCACGCGCTGCCATGGGGGTACAGGAAGGGCTTAACCTCAGGGTTGCACGTTTCGGTGACAACATGAGGGATGTTGCAGTGACGGAAGGCAACAAGGTCTCGGCACAGATCAGTCTTGATTATGAGGTTCAGGGTTATGGCATCGGAGACCTGGTTGATGCAATCAATAAGGTAACAGACAAGCAGATATCAACGCTCATCAAGGAGTACGGCGATGACTATAAGGCTCCGGCAAAAGTCCTGGCATCTCCCGCGGTAAAGGAAGCGGCACGTATTGAAATTGGTATGAGGGCATTTCTTGAAGATGGCGGATTCAAGGCATTTACCACCAATTTTCAGGATCTTCACGGGCTGGTTCAGCTTCCCGGACTGGCAGTGCAGAGGCTCATGGCTGACGGTTACGGTTTCGGAGCTGAAGGCGACTGGAAGACTGCTGCGCTGGTACGCATCATGAAAGTGATGGCTGAAGGGCTGAAGGGTGGCACCTCGTTCATGGAAGATTACACATATCATCTTGATCCCAAGAATATGGCCATCCTCGGGGCCCACATGCTTGAAGTTTGTCCCTCAATTGCTTCGGGCAGGCCTGCACTGGAGGTGCATCCGCTGGGTATTGGTGGCAAGGATGACCCGGCCAGGCTGGTCTTCAGGACAGGACTGGGTGAGGCTCTCGCTGCTTCCATGGTTGAGATGGGAGACCGCTTCAGGCTTATCGTAAGTACGATGAAAGTGGTTGAGTGTCCGGCAATGCCGAAGCTTCCCGTGGCAAGCGTTCTATGGAAGCCTTACCCGGATCTCAAGACCGCAGCAACTGCATGGATATATGCGGGCGGAGCACACCATACAAGTTTCAGCCAGGCCCTCACGGCCGAACATATGGCTGATTTCGCTGAGATGACGGGGACGGAGTACGTGTTGATTGATGAAAACTGTGAAATCGGACAATTCAGGAAGGAGCTGAGGTGGAATGACCTGTACTACACACTGAACAAGGGCCTATGACACACATTTATTCAAAGTACCCGAAGCATTATCTTGCAGTTGACTGCATCATCTTCGGTTATGACATTGCCGAGAAGGAACTCAAGCTTCTCCTTATCAAGAGAAGCTTTGAGCCTGCTCTTGGTCAGTGGTCGCTAGCAGGTGGATTTGTCGAGGAGAACGAAAGCCTTGACGATGCTGCCTGCCGGGTACTCTGCACGCTGACAGGTCTCTCGGACCTTTATATGGAACAGCTCTATACCTACGGTGAAGTAAACCGTGATCCTGGTGCAAGGGTTATCTCCACAGCCTATTTCGCCCTCATCGGGATTCATGAACTCGATCCTGAGATCCGCAGGAAGAACGGCGCCCACTGGCGCTCCATATCAAACCTCCCTGACCTGATCTTTGACCACAGGGTTATGGTTGACAGGGCACTGAAGGAGCTGGTGGAGAAGGTGAAGGTTTACCCGGTGGGTTTTGAACTCCTTCCCGAGAAGTTCACCCTGGTCCAACTGCAGAATCTGTATGAGGCTATTTACCTCAGGCAGGTTGATAAGCGAAACTTCAGGAAGAAGATCCTTTCTATGGAGCTTCTTGACAAGCAGGATGAAAAAGAGAGGGAGACCTCCAAGAAGGGGGCCTGGTACTACAGGTTCAACCTTGAGAAATACAAGGAGCTTGCCAGGAACGGGTTCTTCTTTAACCTGGCTGTCAGTTGAGGTAGCAATCGGCCCGGCAAACAGAATCAAACAATAACTATCATGCTTGAACAGCTAAAGGAAGACGTTTTCAAAGCCAATCTCGATCTTGTCAGGCATGGCCTGATTATTATGACCTGGGGCAATGTAAGCGGTATAGACCGTGCATCAGGACTAATGGTCATCAAGCCTTCGGGTGTGGCTTATGATGAGATGACAGCCTCTGATATGGTTGTGACAGACCTTGATGGCCATGTGGTTGAAGGGGCGCTCAATCCCTCCACCGATGCTCCCACACACCTGGCTCTGTATAAGGCATTCCCGATGATAGGAGGGGTGGTGCACACCCACTCCACCCATGCCACGGCATGGGCACAGGCGTGCAGGGATATCCCCTGCCTGGGTACAACGCATGCGGATTACTTCTATGGACCTGTACCTGTTACCAGGAAGTTGACGAAGGAGGAGACTGAGAATGATTATGAGTATAACACGGGTCTTGTCATTGCCGGAGCACTTGAGGGGAGAGATCCCATGACCATGCCGGCAGTTCTGGTGGCCTCGCACGGCCCGTTTGCATGGGGATACACACCTGCCGGGGCCGTTCACAACGCAGTTATACTGGAAGAGGTGGCAAGGATGGCATTGCTCTCAGCAAGCCTGGCTGAGACGAGGGAGATAGAGAGGCATCTGCTTGACAGGCATTACCTGCGCAAGCATGGCAGCAATGCCTATTACGGTCAGAAAAAGAAATAATCAAAAGAGAAACATGCATAAGTATACTATTGGAGTTGATTTTGGAACCCTGTCGGGAAGAGCGGTAATTGTTGACACAACTACCGGTGAAGAGGTGGCAGTAGCCGTCCATGAATACAGGCACGGGGTGATGGATGAGAAGCTTCCGGACGGGACTCCGCTCGGAGTTGACTGGGCGCTGCAGCATCCTCAGGATTACCTGGATGTGTTCAGAGTGACAATACCTCAGGTCATGAAGATGGCGATGGTGACACCTGAACAGGTGGCGGGTGTCGGGATTGACTTTACTGCCTGCACGGTGTTGCCTGTAAGGACTGACGGCACACCGCTCTGTTTCCTGGATGAATTTAAGAACAGGCCCAACGCATGGATAAAGCTTTGGAAGCACCATGCGGCACAGGATGAGGCTAACAGGCTCAATTCAATCGCTGAGGAGCGGGGCGAGAAGTTCCTCAAGCGCTACGGAGGCAAGATCTCTTCCGAGTGGATGATACCCAAGATATGGCAGACGGTCAATGAAGACCCGGAGGTCTACGATGCCGCTGACCGTTTCATCGAGGCAGCCGACTGGGTGGTGTGGCAGCTGACCGGCATTGAGACCCGCAATACATGCACTGCAGGATATAAGGCGATATGGCACAAGCATGATGGCTATCCTTCGAACGAATTCTTCAGGGCACTCCATCCCAAAATGGAAAAGCTTGTCGACGAAAAGCTTTCGAGAAAACTGCTTCCTGTCGGCACGAAGGCCGGGAACATTACTGCGGCAGCGGCAAGGCTGACCGGATTAAGGGAAGGTACTGCAGTGGCAGTTGCAAATGTTGACGCTCATGTCTCCATTCCTGCAGTGGGAATAACCACTCCCGGCAAGATGCTCGCCATCATCGGCACCTCTACATGTCATATGCTGCTGGGTGATATTGAAAAGGAAGTACCAGGTATGTGCGGAGTGGTTGAGGATGGAATCATTGAAGGATTTTTCGGTTATGAAGCCGGACAGAGCTGCGTGGGTGACCATTTCCAGTGGTTTGTTGAGAACTGCACTCCGGCGGAGTATAAAGCTGAGGCCGATGTCGCCGGCATGGACCTGCACTCTCTTCTGACAGAGAAGGCAGCAAGGCTGAAGCCGGGAGAAAGCGGCCTGTTGGCCCTCGACTGGTGGAACGGAAACAGGTCAATGCTTGTTGACGTTGACCTCACCGGGATGATTGCAGGGATGACCCTCGTTACAAAACCTGAGGAAATATACCGTGCACTGATTGAGGCTACAGCCTTCGGCACGAGGATGATCATCGAAACTTTCGAGGAAAACGGCGTTCCCGTCAGGGAGTTCTATGCTGCCGGCGGTATCGCCGAGAAGAATCCCTTCGTGATGCAGATCTACGCTGATGTCATTAACAGGGAGGTAAAGATTTCCGGTTCACCCCAGGCTCCGGCGCTGGGCTCGGCAATGTTCGGTGCCCTGGCAGCAGGAAAGGCGAACGGCGGCTTTGACTCCATAAAGGAGGCAGCAGCAGTGATGGCCAAGGTTAAGGACCAGACCTACAGGCCGGTGGCAGAGAATGCGGCTGTATATGACAGGCTGTTCGCTGAGTACCGGTTACTGCACGACTACTTTGGCCGCGGTGCCAATGACGTCATGAAGAGGCTCAAGACAATCAGGAAAGAGGTAAAAGGCTGATGAAGTCCAACAACAGGATAACCCCGGCATCGATGCTGCCGGCACTGCTTGTCTGCGCCCTGACATTCATTATATCATCATGCGGCAACGGCACCACCGGACCGGTGAAGGAGCAGACAGGCTGGCTGGAGTCACCCGCATTGCAGGCAGTCACAGTGAATGACAGCTTCTGGAAGCCGCTCATTGAAAGGAACAGGACAGTAACTATCCCCTATGTCTTCGGCAAATGTGAGGAGACAGGACGTATTGACAACTTCGCCGTCGCAGGCGGGTTGAAAAAGGGAAAGCACACCGGTGAGCGGTATAATGACTCTGATGTGTTCAAGATCATCGAAGGGGCGTGCTGGTCGCTCCTTGAGACGCCGGACCCTGAGCTCCGCCATTACGTTGACAGTCTGGTGATGCTGATAGCCGCAGCCCAGGAGGATGATGGTTACCTGTATACCACCCGTACAATCGATCCGGTGAACATGGCGCCGGGAGCAGGCAGAGAGCGGTGGAGTGATGAGCGTGTCAGCCACGAGCTCTACAATGTTGGGCATATGTATGAAGCTGCCATAGCACATTACCTGGCAACCGGGTCGAACAAGTTCCTGAACGTGGCCCTTAAGAATGCGGAGCTTGTAGCATCCGAGTTCGGGTGGGGGCTGCGCGAGGTAGCTCCCGGGCATCAGGAGATAGAGATAGGCCTGATAAAGCTCTATGAACTGACAGGCAACAGCCAGTGGATGGAACTGGCACGTTTCTTTATCGACGTCAGGGGGAAACAGGATGAATATCAGAGGCATCCGGCCGGCTCCCGGTTTGAGGTTTACAATGACTCTGTTTACCTGCAGATGCACCTCCCGGTGCTGGAACAGAAGGAAGCAGTGGGACATGCCGTCCGGGGAGCATACATGTATACGGCCATGGCAGATCTCTCCAGGGTCACCGGAGAGAACAGCTATCTTGATGCATCGAATGCTATATGGGAAGATGTCACCGGCCGGAAGATATACATCACGGGCGGCATCGGTTCGAAGGAACACGGCGAAGCCTTCGGGGAACCATATGAGCTGCCCAACATGACCGCCTACACCGAGACATGCGCCTCTGTTGCAAATGTTTTCTGGAATCACCGGCTCTACCTCGCCACAGGCGAAGCAAAGTATCTCGACGTGCTCGAACGAACCCTCTATAACGGGCTGATATCTGGCATAGGGCACGACGGCTGCAGTTTCTATTATACCAACCCTCTTGAGTCCGACGGGCACTACGAGCGCGCAGGATGGTTCGACTGCTCATGCTGCCCCGGAAACGTGGCGCGATTCATGCCGGCATTGAAACAGTATATCTGGTCAGAGACGGCCGCGGGGATAAACCTGAACCTGTTCATCGGTTCGACGGCGAAGCTCAGGACCCCGGCCGGTGAGGCTGACGTAAGCCTTGAAACTGATTACCCCTGGGATGGCAATGTAAAGGTTACAGTCAACCCTGCCAGTGAGATGAGCAGTTTCGTTTTCGGAATCAGGATCCCGGCATGGACCGGCAGCGCCCCTTTTGCCGGAAACCTTTACAGGTATGTCACTCCGGCATCCGGGAAAGTAGCGATACGTATCAACGGAAAGAAGGTCAAGGCCTTGATTGTAAACGGATTTGCCCTGCTTGAACGGGAGTGGAAAAGTGGCGACGTTGTTGAGATATCCCTCCCGATGGAGCCCCGGTTTATCAAGGCACGGGATGAGGTGATGGCTGACAGCGGAAGGGTGGCAGTCGGAATGGGCCCGGTTGTCTATTGCCTGGAGGAGGTTGATAACGGCCCGGTGCGAGAGGTTACAGTGGACCCTTCAGTCAGGCCGCAGTTCACATTTGAAAAAGGATTGCTTGAAAATGTCGGTACCCTGAAATTCGCAGTTACCGATCCGTCGGGAGTCCTGAAGGATGCAAAGGCAGTCCCTTATTACTTCTGGGCCAACAGGGGCAGGGGGGAAATGGCAGTCTGGATTAAATCAAAACAATAAAAGAGCATGAAATTAACGGGAAGAATCACAATTCTGGCGGCTGCGGCAGTGATAGCCATGGCATCATCTTGCGCCGGCAGCAAAGAGGAGGGAAATTATCCGATCAGGCCGGTGCCCTTTACTTCGGTCAAAATGACCGACAATTTCTGGGCCCCACGCATACTCAAGAATCACGAGGTGACAATACCTATCGCCTTCGGATACTGCGAATCCACAGGCCGTATAAAAAACTTCGAGATAGCCGGTGGTCTTGATACCGGGAAGTTTCAGACTATTTATCCGTTTGACGACTCAGACGTAACCAAGATCATCGAGGGGGCAAGCTACTCGTTGCAGACATATCCTGATCCTGAGCTGGAGGCTTATCTTGATACCTTAATACATAAGATTGGTCTCGCGCAGGAGGATGACGGCTACCTCTATACAAACCGTACAATTGCAGAAATGGGTTATGGGAAGCTGCACGACTGGGCAGAGGGCAAGAGATGGGAGAAGACTAACATTCTCAGCCATGAACTATACAACCTCGGACACATGTACGAAGCGGCAGTGGCACATTACCAGGCGACGGGAAAGAGGGACCTCCTAGATATAGCCATAAAATCAGCTGACCTTGTTGACAAGGATTTCGGATGGGATGCATTTGTAAGCTATCCCGGGCACCAGGTTATAGAGATGGGCCTTGTAAAGCTCTACAGGGTCACCGGAGAAAAGAGATATCTTGACCTGGCTAAGTTCTTCCTCGATGCACGCGGTACCCGTGAAGACGGAGAGGAGTACTCGCAGAGCCACAAGAAGGTTGTTGATCAGACAGAGGCTGTGGGCCATTCAGTAAGGGCAACCTATATGTATTCAGGCATGGCTGATGTTGCTGCCATACTTGGTGACGAAGCGTATGTCAATGCAATTACAAAGATATGGGAGGACCTGGTGCACAGGAAGATGTACATCACCGGAGGCATAGGGGCATCGGGTGGCAACGAGGGTTTTGCTGAACCCTACCACCTGCCCAACATGTCAGCATACTGCGAGACCTGCGCCTCTATAGGAAATATATTCTTCAACCACAGACTCTTCTCAATGCACGGGGAAGGAAAATACTTTGATGTGCTTGAGAAAACACTCTACAACGGTGCATTATCAGGAGTAAATCTGGCCGGAGACAGATTCTTCTATCCCAACCCGCTGGAGTCGAGTGGTCAGCATGAGCGCTCTGCGTGGTTCGGCTGCGCCTGCTGCCCGTCGAATGTCTGCAGGTTCATTCCTGCTATACCGGGATATATATATTCTGTTACCGATAAGGATCTGTATGTCAATTTGTTTGCTTCAAACAATGCTGATATCACTTTCGGAAAACACAGAGTTAAGGTCACACAGGAGACTAATTACCCCTGGGAAGGCAAAGTCAATATGACAGTAGATCCTGAGAAGGCGGGGAAATTCACCGTTCGGATCCGTATCCCGGGCTGGGCACGTAACGAGGCTATCCCCGGCGGATTATACAATTTTGCAGGAGAATCGGATCAGAAACATTCAATTGCCATTAACGGAGAACCTGTTGAAACTGCGATTATTGAGGGTTATGCAGTCATTACCAGAAATTGGAAGGCCGGTGACAAGATTGAACTGGATCTGCCCATGCCGGTAAGGACAGTACTGGCTGACGAAAGGGTGAAGGATGATGAAGGCAAGTTTGCTGTTCAGAGAGGTCCGCTGATGTTCTGTGCCGAATGGCCTGACAATTCCGGCGGACATATCCTGGGACTGGTTGTTGATGAGAATCCGGAATTCAGCACTGAATTCAGGGCTGACCTTCTCAACGGTACGCAGGTCATAAGCACCAGGGCCAGGGAGGCTGCAAGGAACCTCGACGGATCGATTTCGCTGGGTGAATACGGTGAACTGACATTGATCCCATACCATTTGTGGAATAACCGCGGTGCAGGGGAGATGAAGGTGTGGCTGCCTTTCAGGGAGACCAGTGCCAGGCCTAAGCCTGCACCGACTGTTGCATTTACGAGCAAGGTGAGTGCCAGCACCCCCAACAGGGCTCTCTCAGCAATCAATGACCAACTGGAACCATCCAATTCAAATGACCATACATGGCCTTACTATCATTGGTGGCCCAAAAACAACGGATGGGAGTGGGTCAGGTTTGATTTTGCCAAACCCGAGAGAGTCTCAAGGGTAAAGGTATACTGGTTTGACGACGGTCCGTTTGGCGGTTGCCGGGTACCTGACGAGTGGACGGTTGAATATCTGAGCGGCGGCAGTTGGAGAAAGGTGGCAACGGCCTCCCCTCTGGCTGTTACAAAGGACGCCTGGAACATCGCTGAGATGAGTCCGGTAACGGCTTCAGGTATCAGGATTAACGTCCGGCTGAACAAGAAGTTTTCTTCAGGTATTCATGAAGTAATCATTGAGTAACAATTCGATAGGGTTTGATTTAAATCGTTTGCAGGATATGTTTTAGAACATACTGCCTGTATCGAAAAACGGCTATCTTGCATCAGCTATAAAAAAGTGTAAATTTTACATTTAACTAGCTTTAAGTTCGGGGGAACAATCTATTTTTTTATTCAGTTTCCGGAGCAGACGGCCATAAAGTGTAAAATGTACACTAGACTAGATAACTAACTAATTATTAACCAGGTTTTTTAACGGAATGAACTATCCTTTATGAAAAGAAAATGCAATTCAAAACAGGTGATGTATGCCCGCAAAGGAGCAGGCATTCATCTGAGGAGATCGCTGATGTCACTGCTGGTGCTGTTCCTGGCCATCAATCTGCATGCGCAGACCAGGCAGCTCAGCGGTGTGGTTAAGGATCCGGCCGGTGAGACGGTTCCGGGTGCAGCTATCAGGGTGCTGAACACCACGAAGGGTGTGGCCACTGATGTTGACGGACGTTTTGTCCTTACTCTCGCCCAGGGCGAGAATGTAATCCAGGTTTCATATGTAGGTATGAAGACCCAGGATGTGAATGTACAGGGCAGGTCAAGCGTGGAGGTTGTTCTCCAGTATGACATGCTTGGCATGGAAGAGATTGTTGTTGTTGGTTACGGTGTCCAGAAGAAGGGTGATGTGACCAGTTCTATCTCCAGTGTGAAGGCTGATGCCTTCGTCAAGGGAGCTGTCAAGGATGCAGCGCAGCTGATCCAGGGCAAGGTGGCCGGTCTTACAATCTCGAACCCTTCGGGAGACCCGACATCGAATGCGCAGATCATGCTTCGTGGTATCACCACACTTTCAGCAAGTACCGAACCGCTGATTCTCATTGACGGTGTCCCGGGGAGTCTGTCGACAGTGGCGCCCGAAGACATTGAATCAATTGACGTCCTCAAGGACGGTTCTGCTGCTGCTATCTACGGTACCAGGGGAACCAACGGTGTTATAATCATCACCACCAAGGGTGTCGGTCAGGATATCAAGCCTACTGTTGAATACAATGCTTACGCGACGGTCCAGACCATAGCCAGGAAGATGCCCTTCCTAGATGCAGAACAGTACAGGGAGCGTATGGCGGACGTTCCGGGTTTTGTGGATCTTGGAAGTTCTACTGACTGGGTTGACGAGATAACCCGTACACCGGTCAGCATGAACCATAACCTCACAATGAAAGGCGGAAATACCAACTCGAATTACACGGCCTCTGTTAACTACCGTTACTGGGAAGGTCTTTTCATAAGGTCTGACAACAAGCAGGCTTCGGGCCGAATAGGCATCAACCATACAGCTCTGGACGGTATGCTCAAGATGAGCTTCAACTCAATCATCCGTGACCGTAATTACTGGACCGGTGGTGACGGCTACAGCTTCAACAGTTATGTCTACAGGCAGGCAATCATCCGCAACCCGACAGACGCAATTTATGATGAGAACGGGGTATGGCAGGAGCGTCCCACCTACTTCTATGACAATCCGGTGGCTTACATAATGGAGTCAGACGGTCTGAACAACGAGAGGGAGATCCAGATGAACGGCAAGGTCACACTTACCCCCTTGAAAAGGTGGAACATCAACCTTCTTATTTCGAACAATACCTATAATCAGACCCGTGGATTCTCGCAGACGAAAAAGCACGTTTCCACAACGAAGAGCGGCCGTAACGGATACGCTTCCAGGGGAACCAGCGCCAATCAGAGCAAGCTCCTCGAGCTTACATCTGACTATGCTCACACCTTTGGGAAGAGTAATGTCAACCTCATGGGCGGTTACAGTTACCAGAACAACATCTACGAAGGTTTCTATATGACTAACTGGGACTTCCCGACCGACTTCTACAGCTACAACAGGATGCAGAGCGGTGACGCTCTAACCAGGGGTGAAGCTACCATGAACAGCAGCAAGAGCGAGAATACACTTATCGCCTTCTTTGCCAGGGGAAGCTACAATTTTGACGACAAATATCTTCTGATGGCAAGTCTCAGGCATGAAGGCTCATCCAAATTCGGAGCCAATCACAAGTGGGGTACCTTCCCTGCAGTATCTGCTGGTTGGCGTATCAGTCGCGAGGCTTTCATGTCAGATATAAACTTCATCAGTGACCT
>AMWB02142577.1_pt3 | contig 74654 bp, 63 predicted proteins | sample 200311 | NCBI WGS metagenome assembly AMWB02 (sample SAMN02737377, study PRJNA173069) | bioreactor metagenome | biome: anode biofilm in microbial fuel cells | place: USA: California | collected 2010-12-16 | reverse complement strand
CGGTTACGGCGACGATATCGGCCAGTACCGCCAACCTGCCGGCATCGCCTGGGACCAGGCCAACGGCCTCTATTTGGTCGAAAAAGTGGGCGCTCGGGTTCAGAAATACCAGTGGCGCTGATTAACATTATTCCCATATCCGACAGTGGCTTAATTCCCTACTTCAAAGTAGACTAATAATAGAGCATTTGATCAAAGATTATTCTTGACAACTTTGCTCTTAAAGGTATCTTTTGGTCATGATAAAAGGGTGATACAGGTTTACCTGACACCCCTGGAAAACGGCAAGTTTAGGCCAAATGACTGCAAGAGTTTGTGAACATAATCACAATACCGGTGGACCTCAGAAGGATGGATTATCGACCGTTCTGGCCCGCTGTATCGCCTATTTCTGCCCTGCCAACGTGGAGACACTTAATCTTTCATACGCATCGAATCACGCACTGCCTTGCAGTGAAAGGAGGAGCCCGGAATCTACGGCATCGTCTGGTTTGACTACGAGTAAACGCAACTTGTCTTCTTTTGAGGTATTTGTTTAAAGGTAACACGCATGAAAAAGCTACTTGCAATCGGAATCGCTCTGATGGCTCTGACTGGCATCGCGCTGGCCGGTGACTATCACAAAGGGGCCACCCTGGCCTGCGAAGAGTGCCACGTCATGCACTACAGCACGACGCACGGCTACAACGCCAATGGCGGCGGTATCACGACCCCGCTCGGCAGCCACGGCCCGTATGAGTACCTGCTCCGCAATGACATCAACGACCTGTGCCTCTCCTGCCACGACGGAAGCAGCTTTGCTCCCGATGTGCTGACGGCTAACGGTGGTGTTGTAACGGCTAACGGCCGTCTGGCTGGTGCTCTCAACCGTGACAACACGGCCCCGTATTTTGATGCTACCGGTCACACCCTTGGCTCAACCGCGACCGCTCCGGGCGGGTCGTGGGCGAACGCCGATGGTATGAACTGCGCCGACTGCCACACCGTGCACGGCCGCACCCCGATCTCCTCGTCAGTTGACCCCAAGGGCTCCTATCGCAACCTGAGCTCCTACGTCAACTACCCGGCGACGACCGCTCCGGGCCTGTCGTATGCAGTCGGAACCAACGATCTGACGAAGGATGTGTTCGAACTGAGCGCCGCCATGGGGGGCAATCACTACGACTACACCAACGTCGACTACAACGAGCCGATCACGAACGGTTCGCACTATGCCGACTTCTGCAAGCAGTGCCACACCAATTTCCATGGCACGGCCACTGATGCCAACATGAATGATGGCAGCGAGTGGCTCCGTCACCCCACCGCCGACGCGGACCTTGGCACGGGGCTGTCGCCTCGTTTCACCGGCCGCGCCTACCGCGTGAAGGTGATGAGCGCGACGGGCCAGTGGGGCACGTATGGTGCCGCCTGGACCGGCGCTCCGACCGACCTGACGCCGAGCTGCATGTCGTGCCACAAAGGCCACGGCAACCAGAACGCCTATGGTTTGATCTACGCCACCGGCGCAGCCAACCTGGGCGAGGAGGGCGACGGCACGCGCTACGCCAATCTGTGCCAGCAGTGCCACTCGCGCGGCCTCTAATCGACGATTGATCGGACGCAAGTCCGATTGGCGCGCATACAGGAAGGAGAGGCGTCTGCCTCTCCTTCTTCTTTTTTCGCCGCTCTGTTACTCTCACCGTGCTACAGCACGACAACGGGGACCCGGCATCACCGAATCCCCGTGGCGAATGACATTCGCTTCAAGTCACAGCGGGACTGATATTACTTCTTGCTGACGATCAGGTCTTTGCGACCGAGATGGAGCTTCTCAAAGCTGGCCTGCGAGATGACATAGTACCAGTCTGCGAAACGAGCGTTGAGCTCGTCAACGGTTCGTCGGGCGTTCTGCAGATCGGTGCCCCATTTGTCATAAACGTCCCCAATCACCTTGTTTGCCCGCTCCGCCTCGGTAAGGAGGCTGTCCGGCTTGCCACGATACGATTCACTCTCCGGCTTCTTCGGCTCCGGAAGCGCCTGGGGATCGAAGGCCGCGGTTACGAAGAGATATCGATTGGCCGCCGCTCCGGCCTGCCCCTGCGCCGACCCCTCCTCGATACCTGCCGTTACCGCAAGTCCTGACCCGTACAGTACTTCACCGAACCGGAGAACATAGCGAACTCCCAGCCGCGTCCGAACCTGCAGCTCTCCTTCATTGGACAAGAGTTGGCCGTCTCGCGAGATGAAGAACCCTTTGCTCCGGAGCGAGGCCACATCCGCCGGCGTGATCTGGTGCTGTCCGGATGAGCTCTGGAGGCTCTGTGACAACCCTGTCGGTTTCGGCCTCACCCCCACTATCGAAAGCTCATCGATCGCGCTCAGCAGCCCCTGCATGCGTGCAGAATCGACTTGTTGGCCGGCGCCTGCCCGGTTCCCTCTCCACTGGCCGTCTTTGAGCGTCAAAACAAGATTGTCATGCTGGTCAACCGAATACGTCCGTTCGTTGATCGTGTAATCCTTCAGCGTCACCTCGTCGATCTGGCTCTTGGCAACCTTGAGAAGGTCCTTCTCGATCCAGTCTTCAAACCGGCCGGTCAGATCGGCCCGCATCTTTACCGCATACACCCGCTTTTCGGTCGGTACCCGAACGAACCGCCCCCCTTGCATTCCTTCGACCGGGTTTCCCACCACAAAGTCCGCCAATACCGAGCCATCGGCGCCCTTCATCGTAACCCGGGTGCCCCTTCCCGGCTTGCCGGTCGTCATTTCGTCAAGCGGATCCAGCACGCCAAATGAGGGGTAGTCCGCGATATTTTCTGACCGGTAGTCATCTTTCTTGAGATCAATTATCCCGGCCGCCGTCTTTGCCAACCGATCCTTGGCGTCGGCAGGATAGTTGTTATGCGATGGGATCACCCAGCGTCCGCCCTCAAAGCTCACCTTGAAAGGAGTAGCGGTACTCGTTGTTGGATCTACGGTTACGATTTCAAGAGAAGTCGCTGTATTGGGATCGGTGAAGCCCGGGAAGAAAGGCATTCCCTGATCCGAGAACGCTTCCGGAGTGATCCGTCGAGGTGCCGTAATCAGGGCGAGCGCGGCCAGAACGATTGCCGCACCGATGAAAATCAGGGTCTTTTTGTTCTCGTGCATGGTCTAACTCCTCAATCTCCGCGCGGCCAGCGCCCCTTCTCTCTCCCGCCGGCGTCGCTTGACAAAGATCACGATCCCCAACGCGCAGGCCGGCAACGGCGGCAACAACACCGCCATGGTCCTGATCCGTGCCTGGATCGTCCGCACCGACGCCTCCATGTTCTCTTTGCTTTGCTGGATAGTGGCCTGTTTCTTGGCGTCAATGTTCGCCTGCGTCACCTCAAACCGGCGGTTCTCCACTTCCTGCAGATTCTGGACCATGATCGCCTTGGTCTGGGCATCCAGATCGGGCCGATTCTGAACCTCGGCAACCTTCTGGTTCAGCCTGTTCCGCGCTTCACCTAGGGCATTCTGTGCCTCGGCCTCTGCCTGCTTCTCTTCTTCCATGCGGCGCTCTACAAACTCGCGTGTCTGGCGCTCAACCGTTTCGAGTGTCCGGTACTTCACCCGTTTGCTCCGAAGTGCCACGAAAGAGCTGTCGCCGGCCAGCTCGTCGATGCCGTTGAGAAAGAACGTGACGTTGTCGAAGTTGAGTCCGGCGATCCCCTGTTGCCGTATTCTGAAGAACTGCTCCGAAATGAAGTCCGCGTCCGCGATCACGATCGCATTCACGGACTCTCCGGTAGCCGGTACCGTGGTACCGCTGATCCTCGCGGCCAGGATGTACGAGTCGTTGGCTGCCTGACGGCGAATATTCCGGCTGATCGACATTCCGAAGAAACTGCGTTGCACGACCTGCTCCCAGCGAAGCATGCCGGATACTTTGCCGGTCCGAAGAAGCGGTCGGAACTCACCCTGGTTCTCGATCGCCTTGTAGATGTACCCCGGATACATCAGCACGACCTCCTGCAGGTCTTTCGTCGCCAGGTCATCGGGGGCAAACGGCTCGGCCTTCGGATTTCCTTCGGCCAGAAAGATGATCTCGGGCGGAAGCTGCGTCAGGTCCGGATGGGGGTTATAGCTGTCCCAGACGAGCTGCGATGACTTCCAGGTCACCCCGAGCTTGGCCAGGAACCCCTCGATATCCCCCTTCTCCTTCTGTTGCTGCATGTTCTGCTGCATGAATGGATTGCTTTGCATGTTGGCCGGCAACAGCGGCGACAGATTGACATTGAACATCGGTAAGGGATCGTCCACAATCATCGTCGGATGCCCGGCCAGGACGTACCGCGCCAGGTGATCGAGCTCCGGCTGCGTCAGGGTCGACGGCATGATCGCAACGAGCACGTCGACACTCTCCCTGATAGAATCCGCAGCCGAAACCTGCACCACTTCATATTGCTTCTTGAGCTCCGCCACCACCGACCAGGCCGGACTGCTGTTCATGGTTTCATAGTCGAAGCCACCGAACAACTTGGCCTCTGTCTGCAGGATGCCAATCCGTTTTCGCTGCGTATTGGCGGCGACGCGAATCGAGCGCGTGAGCTCATATTCCGGCGAGAGGCCGCGATCGAAGAATGGAATCACCTCCTCGCGCGGACCGCTCGTAAACGCCACGCCCAGGAACACCTGGGAACTGCTGGTGCGAGCACTCTCGGAGGACACCACCTCCTTCGACGTGATGCCGAACTTTTCCCGTGCTTCCCGTGCCCGATCGCTGAACGGTTCGGTCTCTTTGATCGCTACCTGCACTTTGGAGCCGCCCAGCGCCTGAAGCTCTCGAAGCGTGCTGAGCAAATTGGCGCGCGTCTCAACATAGGCACGCGGTACCTCCGGACTGATGTAGGCCTGGATCAGGACCGGGCGATCCTCCGGCAGATCCTCGATCAACTGCCTGGTCTCAGAGGAGAGCGAATGCAGCCGCTCCGCCGTCGTATCAAGACGAAGTCCCGTACGACTGATGAGCACGTTTAAGCTGATGGCGGCGATCACCACCGCCACTCCTCTCACCAGGTGGTGGACCCAGTACCGGTATCCGCCCGCCTCGCGCGGCCAGTGGCGACGGCTCAACAGAACGACATTCAAGTAAAGAAACAGCCCGCCAACTGATGCGAAATAGCAGAGACCGGACAGGCTGATTACACCCTGAGCAAAGTCGGTGAAGGATGCAGCCACTCCCAGCGGGCTGAGCCAGCGCTGCAGCAGGTCGCTTACCACGACCGTTTCCGAGTCGACGAAGATGAATACCGAGCAGAACAGAGCTCCCAGAATGAACCCGACCGTGAGATTGCTGGTCAAGAGCGAGGCCAACATTCCCACCGCCACCAAGGCGCTGCCGATCAGCCAGAAGCCGACGTAGTTGCCCAGGGTGAGCCCCAGGTCCGGCCGTCCGAGCCAGAACAGGACGAACACGTGGCTGAGCGAAAGAATCAGCGAGGCTGAGTAAATCGCCACTGTCGACAGGTACTTCCCCAGCACGACCTCAGGATCGGAGATCGGCAGGGTGAGCAGCAGTTCGTCGGTCCCCTGCTTTCGCTCCTCGGCCCAGACATTCATGGTCAGCGCCGGAATGAAGAACAAGAGCAGGAACGGGAAGTACCTGTTCAGCTGATCCAGGTTGGCCAGGTTGTCGGCAAAAAACCGCTCCTGCCAGAACGCCGCCGCCGCACTCAGTAAGATGAAGAGCGTGATGAACACATAGCCGGTCGGACTACTGAAGTATGACTTCAGATCGCGGCGCATGATCGCCGCCACGGCGGTCCAATTCAGTTTCATCGCGCACCTCCCGCGGCTTCGCTGGGTGACCACGCCGAGGGCGTCGTCAGGCGATGAAAGGTCGCTTCGAGTGATTCCTGGCCGGTGAGCGCCGCCGGCGTGCCGTCAAAAACGAGCTTGCCTTCGTGAACGAACAGCACCCGCTGGGCAATCGCCGTGACCTCTTGTAGTATGTGGGTCGACATAAGAATCGTCTTGGTCTTCCCGAGTTCGAGAATGTTGGTGCGGAAATCCCGGATCTGATTGGGGTCGAGCCCGGCCGTCGGCTCGTCCATGATGAGCACGTCCGGATCGTGTAACAGCGCCTGGGCGAGCCCTACCCGCTGGCGGTAGCCGCGCGAGAGCTTGCCGATCGGCTTCTCCAGCACATCCCCCAGTGCGCACTGCGCGACCACGGCTTCAATCCGTCGTGACAACTGGACTTCCGCCAGACAACGTGCCTCGCCGAAGAAACGTAATAACTCAAGGGGAGTCATATTGTCATACAGGGGGCCGTTTTCCGGCAAGTATCCCAGGCGTCGTGATGCCTCCAGCCTGCTGGAGATCACGTCGCAGCCGGCGATCGACGCACTCCCCTCACTGGGTGATAAAAAACCGCTCAGGATCTTCATGGTGGTCGACTTCCCGGCTCCGTTGGGGCCGAGAAACGCCACAATCTGACCGCGTGGTATGCTGAATGAAATGTCCTGGATGGCGACAAAGGGTCCGTAGTACTTCGACAACCCCCGCGCCTCGATCATCGGTTGCGCTGTCTGCTCCATTCTGTTCCCTCGCGACTCTTGTTCGATTGTGATGACGCTCGCGTCATCTTCGGCCGGACCCGGCCAAAGCGCGAAGCGGTCGGAAAAATAGATGGGTTCGGCCAGCCTGTCAAGATGCCCTCTTCCGACGCCAAGGGCCGGCCTCCCACCATCTTCCCCCCTTATATTCGTCGGGGGCCGATGCGGTTCCGCCCCGACCTTTCGGCCATCGCCCGCCGCTCAAGGATGCCGGCGAGTCGATAACGCCCAATCAGCCGACGCCCAAACAAACGGCGCACTCGTCGATGAGTGCGCCGTAACACTAGCAGGGGGTGTCTCGTGATGACTACTCGCGCGGGCGTTTCACATCCGTGTGAGTCGCCTGGCTCTCCTTGGACCCCTCCCTGTTAGCCGACTCCGACGAAATCCGCTTGTACCACCGCGGATGGTGATGCTCGCACGACTCCACCGTCATCTGCCCGGTTATCCACGTCAGTGACATCGGATACTGATCCGGGTGGAAAATCACGAAGAAGAAATGGAAGACCGCGATGGCCAGCGTCGCCAGCCACGCTTCGTACAGGTGCACCGTTTCGGCTATCTTGACCACCCACGGCGGGAGGAAGCTGGTGAAGAAGGTCGGAAACCAGAGAATGAATCCGGTGAGTGCCATGACGATTGTCCCCCAGACCAGCGCCCAGTACTCCCCTTTTTCCGTGTAATCATACTGGTCGAACTGCGGGCGCGTCTTGGACATCCCCAGATAGTACTTCACGTTGGCAATGACGTTGGTGAGATCCTCCTTCACCGGCCAGAGAGCCCGCAACTCCTGTTTGCCGCGGCGCGTGAAGATCAGGAAGATGGCATGGTGTAACGATATATAGATCAGGAACACCGCCGCAATGCGATGGATCACGGAACGAACATCTTCATAAATCCCCAGTACATTGAGTCCTTTGACCCACCAGGCATTGGGATACCGAAGCGCGAACCCGGTGATCACCAGGGCAATGAAGGCGAATGTCAGAACGAGATGCTGGAACACCATGCCGGCCGTAAACCGCTGCACCGTGGGCATCCCTTTGTTCTGGCGGTGCTTCTCAATCACGAAACGGCTGACGATGATCATGTTGTGGGCCAGCATCCCTCCGATGATCAGGATGATCGCGATAATGTAGATATCCCTGACCCAGGCGTCGAGAGTGCTGAATTCCGATTCCGCCGTGTTGTGCGAATACGAAGTCGCAAAGGCCAGACTCGCCTTCGGGTGACATCGCTGGCAGGTCTTGGTGATATTTTCCTTGTTCACGGATGAAGCCGGGTTGGCGCTCGGCAGAATCTCGTGCGCTGTATGACACGACGCGCAGTTGGCGGCCTTTACCGACCCGCCCTTCACCGCCAGGCCATGATATGAGTCCTGATACGACGAGAACTTCCCTTTCGCCAGGCCGTATTTCTCCACAATCCGCGGGTCGTTGTGGCACTTGGAACAGACATAGTCGGCAATATTCGCGGAATTGACCGGCGACTGGGGATCGTTGATCTCGAGAATGGAATGCTCTCCGTGGCAATCGGTGCAGTTCGGAGCATCGAGAATACCGGCCGCCAGTGCCTTGCCGTGAATTCCCCGGCTGTACTGGATGTAGATATCGTTGTGACACTTCGAGCAGGTGCTCGGAATGTTCATCTTATTGACCAATGACTTGGAATCGGACGCCTTCTTCAAGTCGTGCATCCCGTGGCAGTCATTGCAGGTCGCTGCCGAGCCGATTCCTTTGGCAATCCCCTCGGCATGGATCCCGCGCATGTAGCGATCAAAAGAATTAGCGATCCGGATGTCCGGGTCGCTCTTCAGAACGATCTTGGCGTGGCACGACGAACAGGTATACGGCAGGTTCTTCGGCGATGCCATCGAGAGCGGATCGGAGTCCGGAAGGATATTGTGCTTCCCGTGGCAGGAGGCACACGTCGGCGCATTTGGATTGTCCTGCCGAGCCGTGCCGTGGGCCGACGTCAGGTATACCTGCTTGATCTCATCATGGCACGTGCCACAATCGACCTTGGCGACTTGCTCCTTGTGCGGATAATCCTTGGTACCGGCCAGGTCGGCGTGACAGTCGATACAGGACATCCCCTTGTGAATGGAGGAATCCAATGAGGTCTGAAAAACAGTTATGGAAATCGTATCGCCATGCAGACCCATCCCGGTCAACCCGGACTCGGCGTGACATGCCAGGCAGGACTGATTATCGTCCTGGCCCGATACACTCCCGGCGATCGCCAGCAACGCCCCTATGATCAACAGCCGCCATATTCTCATCTCGTCACCTCAACTTCGCTCCGGGAGCCGTCCCGCGACTCCGCCACTCACCGTCTCTCGACACTATCGCGTTATGGCCAGAATTATCCCTGGCAAAACGTTGTGAAAATTAGAACAATCGGGACCCGGTGTCAAGACTGAAATAGACCTACATGACTATCTTGGGGCGATATTGTGGGAGATTACGCACCGAACGGTACGGATTCGCGGTTTCGCACCACGGTGATGCGAACGATAGTGAGCACTATGGCGTCATGGGCTGTCGTATCGACGCACGCGAAGGCGCAACCTGATCCGACGCCCGCTCCCCTTCCTCACGCCGCCGCAGGAATACCACCATGCTGCCGATCAGAATCAAAATGGCGCCGGACCAAACCATCGAGATAATCGGCTTGCGGGAAATATCGAGCACCAGCTGCTCGCCGGAACCGGCTTCGGTGAGGCCGGGTATGATCAATGACACTGCTCCCCGATCGGCCAGGACCTGGTCAAGTTCGATGCTGAATGGCTGACCCTTGATCGTCACCAGGGCCGCTTCCTGCGCGACACTGGTTGAGCCGTCCGGCGCCACCTTCTGAGCGATTGCCGGCGCTACTTGCCGGATCGAGTCCCCCGCCGCCACTTCCAACTTGGCGGCTACACGCATTCCGGATTCCGAGGAGTCGCCATGCACTCCGGACATCTCGAAGCCCAGAAACCGAATATCCATGCTGCCTATCCGCTTGGTCTCCCCCTTTTCGATAACGAGCCCCTGTGACGGCTCGCCTTCTTCAATCTGTTCAGGTGCCAAATACAAGTCATACAGCAGTGATCGATCGACATACGGCTTGCGCATAATACCCTGCATGCGCTGGGAGAAGTAGAGTTGCGGGCGGACCTCCCGCTCTTGGCCCCCTTCCCCGAGTGACAGGATGATCTCGTTGTTCGGATAATCCATGTCGTGCGCCATTCCCTGATACTGAATCGCACGATCGAAGGCCGTGCGGCTCTGGCCTATCGGCAACACGACCTTCTCGCTGGTCGAGAGCGCCGATGACGCCAAGATGCCGATCAACATCAGGCCGAATCCAAAGTGCGTCAGGTGCCCTCCCATCAACTTCCAGCGATCCGGGAGATAGCCGGCCAGGGCGGCCAGATTGGAGACGATCGCCATGGCGGACACGGCAAAGAACAGGATGAACAGCGGATTGGTCACGCCCAGCCAGAGACAGGCGGCGATCGTGCCGGCCAGGGCGACAAGTGCCGGGGCCAGGGTGCGAACCAACACCCTCTTGAGCAAGAACATGAACAGCGCACTTCCTACCAGACTAAAGAGCACGGCGAACACCAGGTCTGCTCCCAGGATCAGATAGAACAGGCCAAATCCGAGCAGGAACGCGACCCCGGCTGCCAGGATCAGCTTGACACTCCAGCGTGACGGTCGATACTCTGAGAAATCTGCCGCTGGTGATACGGCCAGCAAGAACGCCATGAGAGCGGCCAAGGGCAGGGCAAAATCGTTATAAGTCGTCACGGCGGCGGCCCGCGGTTCGGCCCCCACGAGACGCGTCAACAATGGAAGCGACGTCCAGAACAGAACGACCAATCCAAACAGCGTCAGCAAGCCCATGCCCGCGAACAGAGAGAACTCCCGGCCGTAGAAGTTGTAGTTGATCGGTCCGGAGGGAATGGCGCGGGCACGCCATCCGAACATCACCACCGTCAGCGCCACGAAGAACACCATGAACCCGATCAGCAGGCCATTGATGCCGAGATCCGTGAAGCTGTGAACCGAGAAGTCCGCCAGGACACCACTGCGCGTCAGAAAAGTCCCGTAAACCACGAGCAAGAAAACAAACGACGTGAGAAGCAGGTTCGTCTTTCGGAGCGCCTGTGACCGTCGCTCCAGAATGAGGCCGTGCACCAGCGCCAAGGAAATCACCCACGGTACGAACGAGGAGTTTTCCACCGGATCCCAACCCCAGTAGCCGCCCCATCCGAGCGTTTTGTAGGCCCAGAATCCGCCGAGAATGTTCCCCGCCCCCAGCATGAGCGCCGTAATCACCACCCAGGGAAACACCCGCCGCAGCCAACTGCCGAAATCGTTCAGGATCAGCGCCGCCATGGCGATGGCGAACGGTACGGCGGCCATCGAGTAGCCCACGAAGATCACCGGCGGATGAATGACCATCCACGGATCGCGCAGAAGCGGATTGAGCCCCATGCCGTCCGGCGCCGCCTCCGGCAGAAGCGCGAAAGGTGACAGCCGGACGAGAATGGCCAGAAAGAACAGGTTAATGACGCTGTAAACGACCATCCCCCAGTTGCGGTACTGACCACCCTTGTTCAGGATCAGGTAACCGAACAGCGCGTTGAACAACAGCCACAGAAGATAGGTGCCCTCCTGCCCTCCCCAAAACGCAGACACAATATAAAACGTCGATTGGGCCCGCTCCGAGTATTCGAAGACATACTTGAAGGCGTAGTTATGAGAGAAGAAGAGGTAGTAGAGGTATGCTGCGGCCGCAGTCACCAGCACGGTGAAGAGCAAATACGCTCGAGCAGCGAGGCGCTCAAAGGATTGGTCTCCTGCAGCCAGACGAAAGAAGGCAAATCCAGCCACGACATTGGCGGCCAGCGCGCCCAGTATCAGTAATTCACCCGGAATATGTGCGGTCATGCTTTAGACGCCGGACTTGGCCATTCCCTCATCGTGCTTGGTAGCGTCCTGGTACTCCTGCCCTCCCTCGCCCTGGTACTTCGACGGGCACTTGACCAGCATCTGCTCGGCGACGAATACGCCGTTCTCCGTTTTCCCCTTCAGCACGACCGATTTCGCCTGATCGAAATTCCCCGGCACGACACCATAGTACATCACCGGCATTCGTGGAGCGGCTACGGTGTCTTTCGCCTCGGCATCGAACACGGCGAATTCCAGTCGCTTCTTGTCGGAATTATAGCTGACGGCCGCAAAGTCGATCTTCCCCATCACCTGCACGGTCCGATGACTCTTGATAGCTTCATCGAGCGACACATACTGCACGGTGGTCTTCAGAAACGCCGAGGCACCCCAAGCGAGGAACACGACGATAATGATCGCGCCAATGATATACTTGGCTTTCATGACTTGTGCTCCTCGAGCCTCTTTACCTTCTTGTCCAGCCGGACCAGGAAGACAAACAGCCCCACCCATACCAGAAGTGTAACACCCAAGGCAACGTAGTTACCGTCCATACTTAGTCTCTCTCCGCGTGTTGGCGAGCCAGCGCCTGAACTCGATTCGACAGTGTCAGCATCCACACAAACAATACGCTGAACAGAGCCAGCGATGAGAAAAAGATCGTCCGCACCTGCGGACCCATCGTGAATCTCAGATTCTCGTCGATCACCGAATCCTCGGGGTGCAGCGACGGCACGACGCGCGGCACCACGAAGATCAGGAACGGCACCGTGACGAACGCGAAAATCGCGTATACGGCCGCCAGACTGCCACGCCGTTCTTCCACCTCGATTGCGCCCCGCAGCGCGAAATAGGCGCCGTAAATCAGCAATAGCACGAAGATCGAGGTTTCGCGCGGATCCCAGTTCCAGAACGACCCCCAGGTGACCTTGGCGAACAACGACCCGGAAATTGTGGCCAGGAGACAGAATACGAAACCCAAAGCTGCCGCCGAGGCAGCCCGGTCATCGTAGTGAATGTTCTTTGTTCGCAGATACATGATCGAGTATACCATAGCCACTGCAAAGGCCACAACACAGAGCCAGGCCTGTGGAATGTGGTAGTAAAAGATACGGCTCGCCTCGCCGATCTGCGCCTGCGGCGCAGGAGTCAGGAAGCTGCCAATAATCATGGCCGCCATGCCCACCAAAAGGACTAGTTTCCACCACATAATCTTACTTACCTAAGATCGTCCGTCGCCAGTATCGGCGATCCAGTTCGGCAAGATACCGGCAAAGCCCGAAAACGCAACAATATTCATTCGCTTTGGACATTTTTTCACAAGCAAGGGAGTTGCACCCATGGCCATTATAACACAACTGCCACCGGCCAGGTTCCGCTATTCTGCAGATTGATGGCCACTTACAGACCTAAACTGAAGTGGTACAGTCCACTTTGGAGCACCCCCAAAGGTACACTCAGCTTTTCCTGATTGCGCGATTTGTGCCCCGGCAGGATTAAGCCCGATCAAAGCACGGCATTCCTCTTGACAAGATTCCCTTGCTACGCTAACCTTGGAGTGTCCAATAGACGGGCGGCTTAACCGGCAATCCAGATTTTCAGCATCACGAAAGCGTTCACGTCGTTCGGCTGCCTCTGTCGGCATAGGTACGGGAGTGGTTATGAGGGCTAGGGTAATTGATATCAACGAACGGCTTGTCTACCTGCAAGTCGATCAGCAACTGAGATTCAGGACCCCTTATCTGGCGATCGAGGCCGGCGGCAATCTGCAGCGCAGAGACGACGTCGATTTCGACTTCACCGAACATGATGGTCGCGCCTGCGTTGTCATCAGAAACATCGTTCATCCGACTCACGACGTCTGAGCCGCGCGCCCAATTGTGGTCTCCTCTTCCCCGCTAGTGCGGCGGTGCATTGCTAATCGCCCCGCTTTGCACAAATAGGCAATTCCCTCACCGTTGACTCTGCGCTCAGTTCTGTGTATACTTCCGCGCATTTTGATGGCGCTCGCACCGATTTGCCCGAATACTGCGGCACTTCGGACGACGCGTTCGCAAGCTAACGGAGGATGATAATGTCGATTCAGCGCATAGGGCTGATTACCAGCGGCGGTGACTGCGGTGGGCTCAACGCGGTGGTCAAAGGCGCGGCGCAGATGGCCACGCGAAAGGGCGCTTGCTGCGTGGCTATCCCCAACGGCTACGCCGGGCTGTATAACCTCATTAATATGGACTCTCTGGTTGAACTCACCCCCTCTCGCGTTGACACCTTCAGCATCGGGCTGGCCGGCTCGGAAGCCGGGCACTCTCGCGTCAAAATCTCCAAAATCAAAGACCCGAATAAGTTCCAGCGAATTCACCAGGGCCTCGCCAAGTTCAATATCTCCGGGCTGGTCATCAGCGGTGGCGATGATACCGGGGGCGTTATTCTCGATCTGGATGCCGAAGGCATCCGCTGTGTTCATGCCCCCAAGACCATGGATCTGGATCTGATTCCCTACAGCGTCGGCGGCGACTCGACCATCAACAGGATTTCCGATTTTCTCCGCGATCTCAAGACAACCGGGCGGACCCACAACCGGATCATGGTCATCGAGGTTTTTGGGCGTTATGCCGGCCACACGGCCTTCCGGGGTGGCGTCGCCGGAGAATCCGATGCCATTCTGATACCCGAAATCCCCGTCGACTTCAACGAATTGTATCGGCACATGAAAAAAGTGTACATGAAGCGGATCGAGGAAAGCGACATCAAGGCCGGAACCTATACCATCGTCGTGGCCGAGGGACTCAAAGATGCCTCGGGGCGCGAAATGTATGACGATGCCGCCGGACTGGACTCGTTCGGTCATAAGAAACTGGCTGGCGCCGGAAAGTTCGTCGCTCAGGAAATGACGCGGATGCTGAAGGCGGACCCGGAGATTCGCGGCTTCATGGAAAGCCAGGGGATGTTCGTGGAGGAGCTGAACGCCATTCCGGAAGTCCGCGTCATCGTGCCCAGCCACCTGGTACGATCCGGTTTCACCTCGGCCTATGATGCCAATTTTGGCATGGAGGCGGGCGCTTGCGCAGTCTGCCTCCTTATGGATGGCGTGACCGGCGTTACCGTCACGGGGTACCACGATGGCCGGATACACTATATGAACATCAGGGATGCCATAAGACAGCGGTACGTGGACCTCCGCCAGGTTGCACTGTACGAACAACTTGGGTTCTGTTTCGGGCGAGTCAGGCAGGAATTCCAGCCCGACAAGCAGCCCGTTTCCGGCCTCATCGAGCGTATTTACTAGTCGACTCTCTTGGTCGTCCGGATTCTTATGCCCCGCTCCTTCAGCAGGGCTTTGGTCTGGCCGATACAGAGCTTAGTACTTGCGTTTCAGCAGGTTTTTGGTATACTATACATCGCTCAGTTTACTCGCGTATAGATACTCCGACCTGCCGCGCCAGCCGGGCCAATGCCGATCGGCTGGAGCGCAAGTGATTGCTGGAAAAACGGAACACTCTGAGGCACATATGTTGACAACGCCAGTTCGCGTGATGTTTGCCGCGTTCGTGTGCATCCTTGCCCTTGTCCCGATCGCCGTGGCCGGCCCGACGCTGCGCGATGACCCGGGAACCCCCGACTCAATCGTGGTCGACTCGGTAAGAGCCGCCCTTCCGATCAACCCGGTGGTCCCAATTCGGTTTTATAACGATGAACCGCTCGGCGGCCTGGAATTGACTCTCCGCCACACCAGAACCGATATCGCCATCGACTCTTTCTCTTTCGTGGGCGGCCGGACCGTGGGTTTGGGAGCCTTTCAGGGCTTCTCGGTCGACACCAACATCATCGTTATTTTCTGTGTCCCATCATCGGAAATGATCCCTGCGGGGTCCGGCCTTTTGGGGACCATGTACTTCCGGTATACTGGTGCCCTGAGCCCCCAATTGCTCACCATCGACACCGTGACCATCGTTATGGATCAGATTGAACGCAGTACGAGCTTCTCGGATGCCTCCTATGTCCCGTTCGTTCCGCAGTTCAGAATGGGCTACATCGATTTCCAAACCTCCTGCTGCGTCGTCACCAGAGGCAATGCCGACAACTCACCCGATGACGTGGTTGACATCGCCGACCTGGCCTTTTTGATCGACTACCTGATGGACTTCCCCGGTGCCCAGCCACCCGCCTGTCCTGAAGAAGGCAACGTCGATGGTTCGGCCGATGGTACCATCGACATCTCCGATCTGGCCTACTTGATCGACTGGCTGATCCTGGGACTGATCCCCGAACTCCCCGCTTGTCCGTGACCTCTGTAGGGCCGGCTGAAAGATGGAGCCACAGAGCGGAATCGAACCGCTGACCTGCTGATTACGAATCAGCTGCTCTACCAGCTGAGCTACTGTGGCTTACAGAAGCATGGGGCCTCGGTGAGAACCGAAGCCCTCCAAATCTATCCTCAAGCTGAAGATTGTCAACTGGAATTATCGGCGCTTCGCCGGCAAATTCAAACGACCGGCCTCATTGTGTGTAAATAGTGAAGGTCACCGCCAGTTCCGGCCGCTCGGTTACCTGCGCCCTGACCGTCGATGTGCCGCCACCGAAATTCCGAAAACTGGCAGCTGCCCGGCCCTGCCAATCGGTGGGCACGTTCACTTCCTGGGGCGCAACGGGACCTGCCGGTCGAGCAAACACCTCGCCATTGCCAGACACGAGAAAGAACCTAATCTGGTAGTTGCGAAGATTCTTCTTGAGACCGTCTTTCAGTTGGACGACCAACCGGTGATCCAGCGTATCGTACGCCGAGATTGTCTGAAAATCCCCCGAGACCTTTTCGAAAGTCCAGGCACCGGCGTCGGCAACCGGCCCCGTACTCCCATCGTCACTGCCGAAACTGACCAGCCCGAGCACCAACACGAACGACACACTGACCAAAAGACGCCGAATGGCCATCAATGACTCCAATACTAACCAAGCCGCCGAACAAGACCTACGACCTTACCGGCAATGCGGAACTCCCCGGATCGTCGGCCCACCAAAATCGGCTGGAATGCGTCGTTCTCGGGTTGCAGGCGCACCTGCTTTCCTTCAGGGTAATATCGCTTAACCGTCGCCTCACCGTTAATCACTGCCACCACGATGTCCCCCTTCTGGGCGACCGTCTGTTTGTTGACCACCACTAGGTCGCCGTCCAGGATCCCCGCCCCCATCATGGAATCGCCAGTCACCTTGAGGCTGAAGCAGTCCCCCTTGGGCAGAAACGTCTGATCGAGCGAGATTTCCCCTTCAACATTCTCCACGGCATCAATGGGCAACCCCGCCGGCACCGATCCGACCAGGGGAATTCGTCCGGCCTGCCCGGCCAGCGATCGGGTCAGGTGAATGCCACGCGATACGAACTCCTGTTTCTTGAGATACCCTTTGCGAATCAACGCAGTCAGATGGGTTCGGACCCCGTTGGTCGACGTAATGCCGAATCGTTCACCGATCTCCCGAATTGTCGGACTATGCCCACGCTGGGTGATCTGCGCTTCGACAAACTCGAATATGCGCCGCTGTTTGGTCGTCAGTTCAGCTTTCATATGTCATACCTGATTTTAACCTACTGCTCATTTGTACAGCTGTCAAGGAAAAAGCCGAAGGATAAATCTATGATGTGATAATGAAACGGGCGGCCCGAGAGGAGCCGCCCGAAATCGATAGCATTGACGCCGCGGGGATACAGGCTAACCCTCGGCCTCCGATTGCGCCTTGGCCTCGGCAATGACCTTCTGGGCCGTCTCATGCGGCACGTCCTCGTAGTGAGAGAACGCGGCCGAGTAGACGCCCTGACCCTGGGTCATCGAGCGCAGGTCGACCGAATACTGGTACAGCTCGGCCTGCGGGACCGTCGCTTTGATGCGCTGGTTTGTCCCATCGGGATCCATGCCCTGAACCTTCCCGCGACGAGCCGACAGGTCCCCCATGACATCGCCCGTGTATTCGCTGGGGACGAGGACCTCGACATTGTAGATCGGCTCCAGCAGAACCGGCTTGCAGTCCATAAACCCTTCCTTGAACGCCATCAGGCCGGCGATCTTGAAGGCCATATCGGAGGAATCGACATCATGGTACGAACCGAAGAACAGGGTGACCTTGACATCGACGACCGGTGCTCCGGCCAGACCGCCATGTTCCATCTGCTCGACCACACCCTTTTCGACAGCCGGAATGTACTTGCCCGGAATCACGCCGCCCGTGATGGCATCGACAAACTCAAAGCCGGCTCCGCGGGTATTCGGCTCAATTCGGATATGCACATCGCCGTACTGGCCCCGACCACCGGACTGCTTCTTGTGCTTATACTGCTTCTCGATCTTCCCCCGGACCGTTTCGCGATACGGAATCTTCGGCTTGACCAATTCGACACTGACCCCGAACCGCTTCTGGAGTTTTTCGACCAGCACTTCGATATGCGTAGAACCCTGGGCCCAGAGCACAATCTGCTTGAGTGCGGCGTCCTGAACAACGCGGAAAGTTGGATCTTCCTCAGCCAAACGATTGAGGCCGGTCCCGATCTTCTCCTCTTCCCCTTTCGCTTTGGCCTTCACCGCTACATCCATGACCGGGTTAGCGTACTCGACCGGCGGCATCGTAACGCCGAAATCCTTCTCCGAAAGCGTGTTGTTGGAATGGCTGTTCTTGAGCTTCACCAGCGCTCCGAGGTCACCGGCCACGATCGAATCCACGTCAATTCGGTTCTTCCCCTGGAATGTGTACACGTGCGCGATGCGCTCGGCGGTCTGTGTCTGCTGGTTGTAGAGGTCCATCCCGGAGCGGATGGTTCCGGACAAACACCGCAGAAGCGACATGTCGCCGAGGTGCCCCTCCGACAGCGTCTTGAAAAGGAACGCGACCGTCTTGCCGTTACCCTCCGGCTTCAGCTCAATCACGTCGCTGGTTCCTGTCTTGACCACCTTGACGGCCGGCATTTGGGCCGGCGACGGCAGGTACTCGGCGACGAAGTCCAACACCGGCTTGACCCCGATATTGCGCGACGCCGACCCGAACAGCACCGGGAACAATGTCCCTCGTGAAATGCCGATTCGGAGTCCTTTGAGGATTTCCGCTTCCGTCAGCGTGCCCTCGGCGAAGAACTTCTCCAGTAACGAGTCGTCGGCCTCGGCCGCCACTTCGATAAGAGCGTCCCGAAACGACTGTGCGTCGGCTTTCAGGTCAGCCGGAATCTCGATGTCACTGGACTTGCCGTTGGCGTCAAAAGTGTAGGCCTTCATCTTGAGCAGATCAACCAGCCCCTTGAAGGTCTCGGCCTCACCGACCGGCATTTGAACCGCGACCGCGCCCTTGCCGAAGCTCTTCTGGATCGAGTCAAGGGTCTTTTGCCACTTAACGTTTTCCTTCTCCATCTTGTTGACGAAGAAAAAGCGAGCCAAACCGGTCTCCGGCATGGCGCGCCATTGGAGCTGAGTGCCGATTTCCACGCCAGCGACTGCATCCACAAGGATTCCTACTGCGTCGACCACCTTAACGGCCGACTGGAGCTCCCCCATGAAGTCGGTATGACCGGGGCAGTCAACCAGATTGATCTTCGTGTCCTGCCAGATGCTGGCCAGGAGCTTAAGTGAAATCGAGGTTTTCCGGGAGATTTCCGATTCTGTGTAGTCTAGTAGCGACGAGCCATCATCCACCCGCCCGATGCGGTTGTTCAGGCCTGTCGCAAATGCGATAGCATCCGCGAGACTGGTCTTGCCACAGCCTCGCTGACCTGCCAGGCAGACATTTCGTATTTTCTCTGTCGCAAACTCCTTCACCGGGAGACCTCCAAATCTACAGTTGCGGCCGTTGGGCCGAAAACGTCGTTTTCCACAACAAGTGGTCGACAATACAAAAAAGCCGGGCCCAAGTCAAACCATTTTCAACCCCTAGATGCCTGCCCGCCAGCGACCTCGGAGCCCCAAGAGAGAGCGATTTCACCACAACCGGAGCCGGATGCCTCAAAACAAAAAGGCCCGCAATTGCCGCGGGCCTTATGACAAACTCAGAAATGGATCAGCTATCAGGCCTTGGCTTTGACTACTTCCAATTCAATATTGATCTTTACCTCGTTGCTCACAACCAGTCCACCATTGTCCAGAGCCTTGCTCCAGGAAACGCCGAAGTCCTGGCGATTGAGCGCCCCGGTGGCCGTAAATCCCGCCCGCGTACCGCCGAATGCCTCGACCGTACCGTTGAACGTGCAGTCGAAGGTCACCTCTTTGGTAACCCCGCGCATCGTCAGGTCGCCGGTCATCGTGAAGCTGTTGTCCGCGCCTGCGGTGATCTTCTTGGACTTGAAGGTCAGGGTCGGGAAGCTGTCCACCGCGAAGAAATCCGGAGAACGAAGATGACCGTCACGTTTCTCGTTGTCAGTCGTGATCGACTTGGCCTGAACGGTAAATTCGACTGTCCCGGCGGCCAGGTTCTTTCCGTCAAAAACGATCGTTCCGTCGAAATCCGTGAACTTGCCGGACACATTCGAGATAACCATGTGCCTGACGCTGAAGCCGATCTGGCTGTGGGCGACATCGATACCCCAGTTCTGAGCGAAAGATGCAGAGGCCGCCAATAGCGCTACCAGGAGCGCCAGACTCAAGCGTTTCATCATCGCAGTACTCTCCTTGTTCGTAGGTAGTGAATTTGCTCGGTTCTGGGATATAAACACGGCGACGGCCGATTGGTTCCGGGCCGCCGGGCAGAATCAGGACTTCGTGGAACGCTGCCGAAGTGTCTCGAACAGACATATCCCCGTCGCCACTGAGACATTGAGACTCCCCACCGAACCGCGCATCGGGATACGGATCATGCGATCACAATGCTCTTTGGTCAGCCGGCGGAGTCCGCTCCCCTCAAATCCCATGACCAGCGCCAGCGGCCCGGTAAGATCGGTGTCCCAAATAACCGACTCAGCTTCATCATCCGTGCCGACCATCCAGACCCCCCCCTCCTTCAGCTTGTCGAGCGCCCGAGCCAGATTCGTAACCTGCACGAAAGGGACCCGGTCGGCAGCACCGCAGGCGATGCGCCGGACCGTCTCCGTTAATGGCACCGCCCGGTCGCGGGGAGCCACCACCGCGGTCACCCCACCGACATCAGCCGTGCGCAGGATCGCGCCGAGATTATGCGGATCCTGTACGCCATCCAGAACGATGAGCAGCGTACGACTTCCTGCACGCGCAACCAGATCGATCAGATCATGTTCATCGAGCGTGCGCGCGGCCGCGCCGTGGCCGGCATGGCGGTGCACTCGGCGACCGCCGGATCGCGGATTCTGTCCCATGGCAGAACGATAGTGCAAAGTGACGCCGCACACAAGCACCCGATGCAACCGAGATCCCGACGGCGCCTGCAATGCCTCTCCGGTGTGGATTGTGTGTGCGACTGTCCTCTTTTGGCTTGACCGCCGGGCGGGCCAGCCCTATACTGTGCTGGCAGGGCTTTCGCTGCAACGTTGACCTGGCAACCTTTTGGGGGCATGAGGACAGACGGCTCGATGCGGGCGTCTCGATACAACCTGTTCGTGTCATCGGAAGATGGCTTTCATTTGGCGTTCAATGCCGTGGCAGCTGCTCTTGCCGAAGTGGATCCCCCATCCTACCAGCGCATTCAGAGGATCTTGTCCGGGCAGTGTGATGTCTCGGATCCTGCGGACTTGGCGCTCGTAGACCAGTTGACCGAGGCCTCGTTCGCCGTTCCGGACGGGCACGACGAGATTGCCTGGCTGAAAGCGCAGAACCGCCTGCGGCGATTCGGTAATCGCACCCTTTTCCTCACCATCGCCCCTACCCTTGCCTGCAATTTCGCCTGCGACTACTGCTTCGAAAGCCACGGCGGCGCCCGGATGAAAGCCGAGACCGTCGCCGCGCTGCTCGAATTCGCCGAACGGCATCTCAAAACCGCCGAAGGACTCGCCGTCACCTGGTTCGGCGGCGAGCCAACCCTGTGTCTGGATATCATCGAGCGGGTGCAATCTGCCCTGGGCGATGCGGCCGGCCGTTATAATGTTCCCTGCCAGCCGGCCTCAATCATCACCAACGGCTACCTGCTCGACGGCTGCATGGCCCTGCGGCTCCGCGAGGCCGGCGTCACCGTCGTTCAGATCACGCTTGATGGACCGGAGCGGATTCACGATGTGCGACGTCCTCTGCGCAACGGTGGTGGTTCCTTTCGACGCATCGTCGATAATCTGCGCGAATCTTCCGAACACCTCAACATCGTGGTGCGGGCGAATATCGACAGCGCCAATATGGGACAGGCGCATGAGATCATGGAGGCGCTCGATGATTCCGGGGTGCTGGACAAGGTGAACGTCTACTTCGCCCAGGTGACCGCGCCCGGATCGGCTTGCTCCGATATGCGCGGACGTTGTCTCACGACCGAGCAGTTCTCCCGCCAGCAGGTACAACTATACCGCGACCTCGTGGATCGGGGCTACTATCGCATCGAGTATCCGGCGCTTGCGCCCGGTGGCCACTGCGGCGCCGACAGTGCCTACAGTTACGTGGTAGGCCCCAATGGTTACCTTTTCAAGTGCTGGGAAGAGCTTGGGCTGGCGGCCACTCACTCGATCGGCTCCCTTCATGCCGCCGAACCAAGTCCCCAACAGCGGATGAATCTTGCCCGCTATTACAACTGGGATCCCTTCGAAAAGCCCGGTTGCGTCGCCTGTGATATACTCCCGATTTGCATGGGGGGCTGTCCTCACCAGGGTCTGGTTGAGAATGATTCTGACCATGGCTCTTGTTCTTCCTGGAGATACAACCTCCGGGATATGCTTCTGTTGAGGTACCTGTGTCACAAACGAAAGGAGGTGACTGCATGAAGTTTATCGAGAAGCCCAAGACCGCTCAGGCGATCCCGTGCCCGTGCAAGGGAAAGATGTTCTACATCATTCCGTGCTGCTAAGCTCTTGAATCACAGTACGCAGGGCGCCTTCCACACTATTGGGAAAGCGCCCTGTGATGGACCGGTCTTTCTTGAGGAGTCATGGACGAAGAACCGCACAACCGATTATTCGGCTGGGGTATAACTGATCGCTGCAATCTGGCGTGCCCGCATTGCTACAGCTCGGTGCTGACAGCTACTCCGGACGAATTAACGACCGCCGAAACCCTGTCAATTATCGATGAACTAGGGGCGCTGCAGTTCACGATCATCGGCTGGACCGGCGGCGAACCTCTTCTCCGGCGCGACCTGGAGGAGCTGATCGCTTACGCCAAAGACAAGTATCAGATTCGCTCCGGAATAACCACCAACGGCGTGCTCCTCACCGCAGCACGGGTCCGAACACTCAAAGCGGCAGGTATCGCGGCGATCCAGGTGAGCATCGACGGTGCTACGCCGGAGACGAATCGACGTATGCGACTGGCTACGGATACACAATTTCACAAGGCAGTCGAAGGTGTGCGGGCCTCCAAAGAAGCCGGAATTCCGACTCACATGGCCATGGTGCTGGGCCAGGATAATCTCGACGAAGCACCTCAGTATCTGGAGTTCGCTCGTTCCCTCCGGGCCGATTCGGTACGATTCTGCGGCTACGTCCCCTGGGGCGGCGGCGGCCTCACCGCGGTGAAGCACCGACTCGCCTTTACCGCCAGACTGGCCGATCTCCACGCCATGATAGAGCGTTTACAGACATCTCAGGACCCAATTGTCATGCTGGACCCGGGGTTCGGACCGCTTCCTCCGGACTACGGCTTTCACGAGTGCATCGCCGGTATCGACACCTGCTATCTCAAGGCCAACGGCGACCTGTACCCCTGCACGGCACCTCTGGGTAAGCAATTCTGCGTCGGCAATATCCGCCGACGTTCGCTCTCGGAGATGTGGCACGATCCCTTGATGCGCAGCCTGGCCGAATACGATCGCTCGAACATTCATGGCGCCTGTCGTGGCTGCGAGCTCTTCGAAAGCTGCCGTGGGGCCTGCCGGGGCGCCACGTTTGCCCATACCGGAGACCTCGACGCCTCGTTTCCTGTCTGCCTCAAACGAGTCTGATTACTGCCGAAGAGTCCGTCCCTCCTCCTTCTCAAGCCAAAGATCACCGACCACCTGGTCCGAAAAACCCCTACTCCCAAGTACGCTTAACCTGCTCGCGGACAAATCGATACATTTATCCCAGTTTTTGTACCGAAATTCACAAAGGATGACAATCCGATGACAATTCGGACCTAATTTGTTGTATCTCCAAGTCAGTTTGTTGGTGTAAGTGACAGAAGGACACAAACGGGAATGCAGTTCGGAATAATCGGTACTTCAATTTGGCAGCAGAACATGCCGTTACTGGAACGGCTGACTATCCCACGCGAATCCCAGACGCAACTGCTTGAAGAGCTGAAGAGCAAACTGGGGCTGGACGAACTGGTGTATCTCTCCACCTGCAACCGAGTCGAATTCATGTATGTCACCGCCGGCGACCAGCCAGATGGACGCCTTCTCCACCGTCTCATCGACTTCTTCTTCGCCGGACGCCAGGATGTCGGCTTTTTCCCCAACGACTTCTATCATTTCACCGCCCGGGAAGCCATAACACACCTCTTCCGGACCGTGTCGTCGCTCGAATCACTGGTGGTTGGCGAGACTCAGATCACCGGGCAGTTCAAACAGGCGTATCAAGAGGCGTCCGAGCGCGGACATGTTGGTCCGATGTTGGCCGATTTGGCCGAGGAAGCGCTGCAGGTGGCCAAGCGAGTCAAGCGCGATACATCGCTGGGGGTGGGAGCTCTGTCCATGGCATCGCTGGCCGCCAATGAACTGCAGGCCCATCTGGAGGGCAAGTCGACTGCCGTCATCGCGCTGGTCGGCAGCGGTTTGATGACGCGAAAGCTCGCCAAAAACGTGCAGGATGCCGGACTCGGACGCCTTCTGTTCGTAAACCGCACCCTGGAAAAGGCCCGGGCACTGGCCGACGAGTTCGGCGGCAGGGCAGTATCGCTCGACGATTTTCGCGCCCATCCGGCCGAGGTCGACGCGATTATTTCGGCCACTGCGGCGCCGGATCCGGTCTTCGATGCCCATTTCCTTGCGGCTCTTCCCCACTCCGGCTCGCGTGTGCTCTGTGTTGACTTGGCGATCCCGCGCGATTTCAGCCCTGAGTTCGACCATGATCCCCGTGTCCTGCTGGTCGACATCCCGGTCCTCAAGAGCCGGGGCAACGGCAACCTCCGTCAGAAATTCATCGAGGCCACCAAGGCAAACGAGATCGTCACCGAGGCCGTCGCCAGATACCTGTCCGACCGTATGGAAGTCTCTCTGAAGCCGATCTTTCACGACAGCTACAAAGAGTCAATCGAGCTGGCCAATCGGGCGCTCAACGATCTGTTCGCGCAAAAGCTGAGCGGCCTGGAAGATCACGAACGGGAAGCCGTGACTCGCTTGGTAACCAAGCTGATCGGCCACTCGTCCTTCCAACCGGTGCGCTTGCTTTCGCAACGACTGGCACAGACGCAAAGCGGCCTCTGCCTGAACGAGCTCGGCGGGGTCCAGTAGTCTCTCATGAACGACAATCATCTGATCATCGGATCCCGAGGATCCGATCTGGCTCTCTATCAGGCCAATTTCATCCGCGAATTGCTGGAACGCGAGCACGGCTGCTCCGTCGAAATCAGAATCATCAAGACCGCCGGCGACAGGATCGACAACGTCGCCTTCGACAAAATGGAAGGAAAGGGGTTCTTCACCAAAGAACTCGAGGATGCCCTTCTCGCTTCCGAGATCGATCTCGCCGTTCACTCGCTGAAAGATCTGATGACGACCCAGCCGGAGGGGCTGAAACTCGGCGCCGTCGGCTATCGCGCGGATCGGCGCGAATTGTTGCTGATCCGGCCGTCAGCTCGCACGGGATCGGGGGTCATCCCGGTTAAGGCGGGTTCAACCATCGGTACCAGCGCGGCGCGCCGCAAGGCCCAGATCGCCTACCACCATCCGGAGCTCCGCATTGTTGACCTTCGCGGAAATGTCCCCACGCGGGTACGGAAACTCCGGGACGGGCAATTCGACGCCATTCTGATCGCTGCCGCCGGCATTCGCCGACTCGAACTCGACCTGGTCGATCTCGAAGTCGTCGAACTCGATCCCGAGTTGTTCCTTCCGGCTCCGGCCCAGGGGATCCTGGGAATTCAGATTCGCCGCAGCGACCCCAGAGTCGAATCCGTCGTGTCCAATCTTGGCTCTCGCGACGATGCCGTAGCGGCCCGCCTGGAGCGCGGTCTTCTGCAGAAGTTCGATGCGGGCTGCTCGCTCCCGCTGGGCGTGCTGTCCGATCGGCAGGGGCATCAGTATCGCCTGAAGGCGGTACTGGGCGTTCGCGACGGTGACGGGTGGGCCGGCCTCAAGCGGGCAGAAATCCTGGGCACCGATATCGAGCAGATAATCGAGAGCGCGTATGCTGCTCTTCAGGAGGGCTCGCCTTGCTTCGGGTAGGAATTACACGCTCACTTCCGCAACTGGTTGAGCTGATCCCGCAGGGACGAACCAGGGGAATCGAAATCGTCCCCTTGCCGATTATGGCCGTTCGTCCCCGGCCGTTCGAGTGGCCGGCGGCCATCAACGGTACCGGGCCGGACTGGGTCGTGTTCACGAGCCAGCATGGCGTGGAGGCGTTCTTCCGTCGCCTGGCGCAACTTGGTCGCGCCATACCGATGACGACGAAAATCGCAGCAGTCGGCGTACGCACCGCCGCTGCCCTCGGTCAGTTCGGACGAACGGCTGACGTCATCCCGGAGGAGGCCTATGGTGTCCAGTTGTTCGAGTTGTTGCTGCGCCGCCACATCGTCAAACACCAGCGCGTCGTTTATGCACGAGGGGAGGAGATCAATTTCGACCCTGCGCCCCTGTTCGAGCGACACGGCATTCCCTATTTTCCGATCATTTGCTATGAAACCGAGGCCAAAGCCATAGCGCCGGACCTTCCGGCTTCTTTCGGCGACGGCGACTACATGCTGTTCACGGCCCCATCGGCCGTGCGCGGCTGGCACGCCCAATATGGCGCGCCTGGCTGTCAGTTAGTGGCAATCGGCCGCACCACCGCACAGGCAATGCAAGGGTTGGGCTGGACCGGTGTTCGGATTCTCCCGTCCCCCACCGTCAGCAGCATTCTGGAGTTTGTACCATGGAAAGAATAAACCGACCGCGTCGTCTCAGGCGCACTCCGCTCATTCGCGATCTGGCCGCCCAGACAACGCTCAATCGTTCCGGGTTGATTCAGCCGTATTTCGTTTGCGATGGTTCCGGCATTCGCGAAGAAATCAACGGCCTTCCGGGAATTCAACGGGAATCGGTGGATCGCCTCGTTGCATCAGTTGGCGAAGACGTTCGACTTGGCATCAGGAACGTCATGCTGTTCGGCGTCACCGATCGCAAGGATGCACTGGCACATACCTCGTACGATGATCGAAATCCGGTCATTCTCGCGGTCAAACAATTGAAGGACAAGTTCGGAGATGACCTGTTTGTCAGTGCCGATGTCTGCCTGTGCGCCTACACCGACACCGGACACTGCGGGGTTACCGTCGATGGTCGCGTGGACAATGACCGGTCCGTCGACATCCTCACCCAGATGGCCCTGGCGCTGGCCAGGGTCGGTTGCGACTGCGTCGCGCCGTCGGATATGATGGATGGCCGGATCGCGGCCATTCGACGAACTCTCGAAGCCGGCGGTTATCCCGAAACGCTGATATTGGCCTATACCGCCAAATACGCATCGGCCTATTACGGCCCGTTCCGCGAGGCCGCCAAATCGGCTCCCGGCAAAGGGGATCGCAAAGGGTACCAGATGGATTTCCGCAATCGCGCCGAGGCGCTGCGCGAGTTGGCGCTGGACACCGAGGAAGGAGCGGACATAGTGATGGTGAAGCCGGCTCTCCCCTACCTGGATATCATTGCCGACTTCAAGGCGCACAGCCAATTGCCGGTCGCCGCTTACAACGTGTCCGGTGAGTACACGGCGGTCAAGTTGCTCGCGCAGGCCGGCCTGGCGGACGAAAAGACCATGGTGATCGAAAACCTTACCGCCATCACCCGGGCCGGGGCATCGATCATTCTCACGTATCACCTGAGGGACATATTGAAACATGACTGGCGCTAAACTCATTCTGGATCGGTCCCGCAAGCTGACGGAGTTGGCTTCCCGGGTCACCCCGGGCGGCGTCAACTCGCCGGTGCGTGCCTTCAAGTCGGTTGGCGGGACACCGCGCGTCATCGACTACGGCGAGCAGGCGTGGCTGGTGGATGTCGATGGCAATCGCTACATCGACTTCTGCTGCTCCTGGGGACCGCTCATCCTTGGCCACAGCGACCCGGATGTCATCGCCGCCGTGAAGCATCAGATCGATCGCGGCATGACCTTCGGCGCCTCGACCGAACTGGAATACCAACTGGCCGATTTCATCGTGCGTCATGTCGATCCGGTCGAGAAGATTCGGTTCGTCTCTTCCGGCACGGAGGCGGTCATGTCGGCCATCCGGCTCGCGCGCGGTTTCACCAAGCGGGACCTGATTCTCAAATTCGAGGGGTGCTACCACGGCCACAGCGACCATCTGCTGGTGAAAGCAGGCTCTGGCCTCGTCACCTTCGGCCAGCCCTCCTCGGCCGGCGTTCCGGAGGCCATCACCAGTCACACGGCCGTCTTGCCGCTCAATGACGAAGTCGCCCTGCAGTCGTTTTTCAGGGAACATGGCGACCGCCTGGCCGCCGCCATAATCGAGGGGATACCGGCCAACAACGGCCTGCTCATTCAGCGACATGACTACATCAGACTGCTCCGCGCGCTGACCGAAAAGCATGGCGCGCTGCTCATCTTCGACGAGGTCATCACCGGTTTTCGTCTCGGCATGGGAGGCGCCGCGGCATACTACGGCATTCGCCCGGACCTGCTGACCTTCGGGAAGATCATCGGCGGCGGGATGCCGGTCGGTGCCTTCGGCGGCCGCGCCGACATCATGGATATGCTCTCCCCTATCGGTCCCGTGTATCAGGCAGGCACGCTCTCGGGTAACCCGGTCGCGATGGCAGCCGGACTCGCCACGCTCACCAAACTGGCCGATGGCAAAATCCACTCACAGCTTGAGGAACGGAACCGCCGCTTCGTCGGTTCGCTCATGCAGAAACTCTCCGGGAGGACAGTCAATATCGCCGGCGTGGCGTCAATCTTCTGGATCGTCTTTCAGCGCAATCTGCCGCTCGGCGCCGACGGAATTGAAGCCGACGGCATATCGCATTACAACCGAGTCCACGAACGAATTCTCGATGCCGGAGTCTATATTCCGCCCTCAGGGTACGAAGTCTGCTTCCTGTCCGCCGCCCATACCGATGACATGCTGGCCAGGGCCGGCGATGTCCTGGCCGAAACCATCGGCCGCGAGGCACACGCATGGGTATAGCCAACAGCCCGTTCCTGGCCGCCTGCCGGCGTGATAACCAGGGACAGATCCCAGTCTGGATCATGCGGCAGGCAGGACGCTACCTGCCCGAGTATCGCGCGGTTCGCGAGAAAGTCTCCTTTCTGGAGTTGTGCCGCACTCCGGAGCTCATCGCCGAAGTCGTGCGGCAACCGGTCCACCGCTTTGGGCTCGATGCCGCCATTCTGTTCTCCGACATCCTGACCATTGTCGAACCGATGGGAATCCCGGTCTCTTTCCCTGATGGCGGCCCGCAACTCCAAAGCTCGGTGTCCGACCCGGCCGCCGTCAAGCGGCTGCATGTGTTTGACATGGAGCGCGAAGTGCCGTTCGTGGCTGAAGGGATCCGACGGATCAAGACGACCCTGCCCGATACCCCGGTCATTGGCTTCGCCGGCTCGCCGTTCACGCTGGCCTGCTATCTGATTCAGGGGAAAGGCTCGCACAACTTCGATAAGGCCAAGCAATTCCTGCACAAGTTTCCGGAGGCCGCGGAAGAGCTGATCGCCCTTTTGGTGGACGTCACCACCAAGTATCTGCAGCTGCAAATCGATGCCGGTGCCAATGCCATCCAGCTCTTTGACAGCTGGGGCGGCATTCTCTCGAAGGATGATTACTGCGATTGGTCCGCCCGTCCGATCAATGAGATCTTTCGCGGATTGCGCGGGCGCGATATTCCGCGCATCCTCTTTGTCAATAACCTGGCCCCCTACATCGACATCGTACGCGATATCGAGTGCGAAGTCGTCGGCGTCGATTACCGCATGGACCTGCAGGAGGCGGCCACGGCACTTCCCTCCAAGGCGATTCAGGGGAATCTCGATCCGGCGGTCCTGTTCGGCACTCCGGAACGGGTCGTGCAGAAGACGACGGAGATTCTGGAGAGTCTCGACTGTCACGACCGCCTGATCTTCAACCTGGGGCACGGGATTCAACCCGAGACACCAATCGCCTCGGTTGAAGCGCTCGTGGCCACCGTCCACCATTTCCGGGGAAGTCGATGAACCTGCCGAGTCTCGCGACCACCGTATCGCTTGATCTGCTCCGCAAGTACGATCGCTCCGGCCCGCGCTACACCAGCTACCCGACCGTCCCAGTCTGGAAAGAAGATATCGGACCGGCTCAGTACACGGCAGCTCTGACGGCTGCGGCTACACGCGTCGATGAACCACTGGCGATCTACTGCCACATTCCCTTCTGTCGAAGGCGGTGCTACTACTGCGGCTGCAATACGGTCATCACCAACAACGCCGCCCGCGTCGAGGGGTATGCCAACTTCATGCGCCACGAAATCGACACGGTAACCAGTCACCTTGGAAAGCGCCGCAACGTCAGCCAACTGCACTTTGGTGGCGGTACCCCCACGTACTTGGATCCGGCCTGCTTTGACCGCGTTCTGGAGAAGCTGTCGGAGCGATTCCGCTTTGTCGACGGCGCTGAACGCTCGATCGAAATCGATCCCCGCGTCACAACCGAGCAACACCTCGTCTTCCTGGCCCAGCGCGGCTTCAACCGCGTTTCCCTCGGTGTTCAGGATTTCGATCCGAGGGTGCAAGCCGCGGTGGGACGGATCCAATCCTACGAGCAGGTGGCCGGTCTCATCGAGCGTTGCCGTGCGCTGCAGTTTCGAGGCATCAACATCGATCTCATCTATGGACTGCCGCTGCAATCGCCGGAGACCTTCGCCCGAACACTCGACCTGGCCCTCCAACTCCGGCCCGATCGCATCGCGGTCTATTCATTCGCCTATCTGCCCAAGAGCATGCCGCACCAGAGTGCCATCCGTACCGAGGACCTGCCGACCACCGAAACGAAATACCGGTTGATCTCAATGGCCATTGAGCGTTTCACCGGCGCCGGCTACCGACAGATCGGCATGGACCACTTTGCCCTGCCCGAGGATGAACTGGCCGTAGCGCAAACCGATGGCCGCCTGCACCGGAATTTCATGGGCTACACCGTGCAATCGGCGCCCGAAATGATCGGCTTCGGCATGTCGGCTATTGGCTACGTCGACCAGGCGTTCTTCCAGACCGTTTCCAAGCTGGACAGCTACGAAAACGGTATTGAGCGGGATGGTCTGGCTATCTATCGCGGCTTGAAGCTCACCCACGATGATCTGATTCGCCAGCATCTCATTTCATCGCTCATGTGCAATTTCCGCCTCCGTTTCGATAGTCTGGAGGCGAAATTCGGCGTTTGCTTTGACGAGTATTTTGCCGAGGACGCCAAGTCGCTGCGCGAGTTCCTCGAGGACGGGCTGTTGACGCTGGCGCCTGATGAGATTCAGGTCACCCCTCTGGGGCGCACCTTTGTCCGAAACATCGCCATGGTCTTCGATGCCTACCTGAAAGACTCCTCCGGACCAAGCGCACCAACTTTTTCACGGACGATCTAAGGGACTGCCATGCCGACTCCGGACACCTGCGCTATCCTCCTCGCCATGGGTGGGCCTGATTCCACGCAAAACGTGAAACGGTATCTGTTCAACATCTTTTCTGACCGCTCCATCATCCGCCTGCCCGGCGGCCCTCTGCTGCAGCGCCCATTTGCCCATTTGATTTCATCACTCCGTCAGGCCAAGGTGGCGGAGCATTATGCCCGCATCGGCGGCGCTTCACCGTTGTTGCACTGGACCGAGACGCAGCGCCGGCAGATCGAAGAGCTGCTGCAGCCGACGCTGCCGGCTTTCCGCTGTTTCATTGGCATGCGCTACTTCGAGCCGACTATCGGACAAGCCATTCAGGCAGCGCAGGCAGCCGGATTTCGTCGCGTCTGCTTTGTCCCGATGTATCCACAGTACAGTCGCGCCACTACCGGCTCCTCGATCGAAGAGGTCGGCCGACACCTAAAGAAGTATCGCGAGATCACGCCGGTCTTTGTCAAGGACTACCACGATGATCCCGGCTATATCGCCCTCCTTCGGCAATATATCGACATGAACATCAAACCGGGAGAAACGCTGTTCTTCTCGGCCCACTCGCTGCCGGAGAAGTTCGTGCTGGAGGGGGACCCTTATGTCGATCAGATAAAACGAACCGCCGAGCTGGCCGCCAACGGACGAGACTACATCGTGGCCTTCCAGAGTCGGACCGGCCCCGTAAAGTGGGTTCAGCCCGAAATGGTGGGCGAAGTTCGACGCGTGCTGGCCAACCGCCTGACCGGTCTCTTTATGGTGCCGATCAGCTTCGTGTGCGATCACATCGAGACCCTCTACGAGCTGGATATCGAGTTGGCCGAGACCATCGGCCCGGCTCTCGCCGCCCGTATCAGGCGTATGCCGATGTTTAACGACGATCGCCGATTCGCTGAGATGATCGCCCACCTGATCAATGAAAGAGTGACGGCGCATGGCCCGAGTTGATGTCCTCATTGCCGGGGGCGGCATTTCGGGACTGGCCACGCTTCACTTCATTGCGAGCCGCCACCCCCGGATGACCGTACGACTCGTCGAGACCGAGCCGCGCCTCGGCGGGACTATCGGCACTGACCTGGTCGATGGCTTCAGCTTCGACTGGGGACCAAATGGATTCCTCGATCGGGAACCGCTGACCCTTCAACTCTGCCGAGAACTTGGCCTCGACAATGAACTGGAACCGGCCAATCCCAACGTCAGCAATCGCTTCATTCTGCGCAAAGGAAGGCTCCGGTCCGTGCCCATGAAGCCGGCGGCTTTTCTGATGGCTGATATCCTGAGTCTGCGCGGCAAGCTCCGGGTGATGATGGAACCGTTCGGAGCCAAACGCCCGGATGGAGTCGATGAGTCAATTTACGATTTCGGACGACGTCGGATCGGCCAGGAAGCCGCCGATTACCTCATTCAACCCATGGTGTCGGGCGTCTACGGCGGTGTGGCGACCAAGCTGTCGCTTCGATCCTGCTTTCCGATCATGTGGGAGATGGAATCCCAATATGGCTCGCTGTTTAAGGCCATGATCGGCAGGGCGCGCCAGGCCCGCAAAGAGGGCAGGAAGTCGGGCGGGCCCTCCGGACCCGGCGGCTGGCTGACCTCATTCAGAGGCGGGCTCTACCCCATTATCGATGCGTTCCGAAAACGGTACGCCGAACAGATTGACACCGGTGTAGGCGTGATCGAAATCACTCGGCAGGGTCAGTTGTGGAAAGTCCTGTTGAGCAACGGCGAGGCACTCGAAGCCACCGCCGTCGTCCTGGGAGTCCCGTCGTACGCCGGCGCTTCCATCGTGCGCAGTGTATCGCCGCACCTCGCCGACTCTCTGGCAGCTATCCCCTATGCCCCCATCGCCGTTGTTTGCACCGGATATGACGCCCCTGCTGCGAAAGCACCTTTGGATGGTTTCGGCTTCCTCGTGCCTCAGATAGAGAATCGCCGGATCCTCGGTTCGATCTGGACCTCCTCCATCTTCTCGAATCGTGCTCCCGACGGGATGGTCCAGTTCCGCACCATGATCGGCGGCGACGGCGACCACCAATCAGCGGCCTTGAGCGACGCCGAACTCCTTGCCATCGTCCAGACCGACCTCGAAGCGATCATCGGCCTGACTCACCCTCCCAGAATCAGCCGCATCTACCGGTGGCAGCACGGCATCCCGCAGTTCCGGATCGGGCATGGTCAGATCATGAACCGGATTGAGACTGAATTGAGGCGTCTGGGAAATCTCTACGTTGCCGGCAATGCCTACTACGGCATTGGACTCAATGACTGCGTAAAGCAGGCGTTTCGCGTCGCTCAACAGATATAGCGACATTCCCTCCCAAAAAACGAGCCCCCCAGCTGTGGCCGAGGGGACCCATAACGTGAGATAATTGTCTTTGAGAGTTGCGCCACATTTGCCACACTTCGTGGCGGGCTCGGTTTACTGCCCACTGGCACTTGTCTCTGTTATCAAAATAGATACGTCACCCTATATTGTCAAGCTATTTTCCGAGGTGGCCCCCCAGATCATCTTTAGATGAATACGAAGGGGAATCTGGCGCAATCTATGCACTTGACTGTCGTACAGTCGGTTACGCGCCCTTCCTTGAGTGTTTCTTGACCTGAGTCGCCCGACCCGGCTCATTCGTATAATCTACAGTCAAAATCAGCCCCCTTCGCGCCGATAATGGCAGTAGCGGGAGTCGAAAGGAGCCCAAATGCGCCCGGCAGCGACTGTATCGTTTATCATTCTGGCCATCGTGATGCTGGTCGGCCAGCCCATGGCCAGCGATTCCGCTCGTCCCGCTTCGTCGGGCATGACGCTCGAGGCCAAATTCTGGCTGGCAATCGGCGACTATTTCAAGGCGCCTGAACAAGAAATCAGGGTTGTCCGGACCCAGCGGATACCGGACGAAGAGCTTGCCGTCCTCTTCTACCTCTCTCAGCGGGCCGGGGTCACCGTGCAGGCCGTGATCGATCTCCGCAAGGCCGGCCGGTCCTATGCCGAAATCACCGACCTGTTTCAGCTTAGCCCGGCGATCTTCTATGTCCCGATCAAAATCGATCCGAGCCCCCCGTTCGGCAAGGCCTATGGTCATTTCAAGGCCAAGTCGAAGTCCGACTGGAAGAAGATTCAGCTTGCCGATGACGACATCATCAACCTGGTGAATTTGCGGTTCATCTCAAATCAGTGCAAAGTCGCACCGGATGATGTTATCAAGCTCCGGACTCCGTCCAAGAACTATGTTCAGGTCCTGGATGAGACGGTCAAATTCGCCGCCGAGGCCAAGCGCAAGGCCGATGCCCCGAAAGCGCTGAACTACGCGGATAAGAACAAAGGGCCAAAGCCCAAATAGACGGCTGGGAATCACCGATTCTCGTTGCAGAAGGGCCCGTGGCGAAACCTCGCCCCGGGCCTTTGAAATTAGCTGTCTAGTCGCGTTTCGGGAATGCTACACCAGGAAGCTGACCATCACCGCCACCCACATAATCGCCGTTGCGATAAATCCTGCCGGGCGCCCGTTCCCCACGAACAGCGCCAGTGCCGAGAACACCAGTGCCACCCCGAGCTTGGCGGTTATCTTGATCGCGGGATAGTAGTGCACGGCCTGCGCCAGCATCATGAGGCCGGCCAACAACGCCGCCAGATAGATCAGCCAATATGGCTGGCTCGGCTTCGATGGTGCTCCCTTGTCACCGGCCATGGTCGTACCCCTTCAGGAATGACTCTATACCAGCGGTGATCGCGTGCGCCACCGACCGCCGAAACTTGTCGCTTTTTAACATCGCCTCCTGCTCCGGTATGATGATGAAGGCGCACTCGACCAGGATAGCCGGATACTGCGTGGGGCGATTCACCGCGAGATTGCCGTGGAACAACCCATAGTCGTTTAGTCCGGTCTCGTGAATCAACGCTTTCTGCACCGCCTTGGCCAGGTCGATCGAATGTGGATGATAGTAATAGGTCGACACGCCGTTGTTGGCATACGGATTGACGCCATCGGGCAAAGCGTTGTTGTGAATTGACACAAACAGATCGGCCTGCTTCGCTTTGGCGATCACCGGCCTCTCCGCCAGCGGCAGGTTGCGATCATCCGGTCGCGTCAGAATGACCGTCGCGCCACGCGCCTCCAGCAAGTCCCGGGTTGCTTTGGCCAGGGCAAGGTTGGCTTCCGCCTCGGTCAGACCAGTGGGACCGGTCGAACCCGGCTCCTTGCTGTGCCCCGGATCGAGGACAATCCGCTTCCCGCGCAAACTGTGCAGGTCAGATGGCGGCTTGAGCAGCTTGAAGTAAAACGTATTCCCTTTGTAGTAACTGTCATATCCCCAGATGTCCTGCGAGAGCGTGAGTCGGAATTCATACAGCCCTTCATCCGGCTGTGACCATGTGGCCAGCTTCACGAGTGAATCGCTGAAGTCGTAGCGAATCCAATCTGTATTGCTGGTGACATCGAACAACTGAATCCTGATAGTCCGCTGGTCCTCTTCGATCACGCGAAACGGGTGAATGCCCGCCAAAGGAAACTCCACCAGGACACTGTCCCGAAATCCATACGTGCGAACCGACTTGAGCGACGATCTGGGAGGAAGTATCCCGCGACTAAGCTGTTCGACTGCCTTCTTCTCCACCCATCCGTACTTTCGCGGCGCCAATTGAAGTCGATACCAGTCCCCTTCCGCCCCGACCGCCAGCGTCACCAGCCCCTTCGGCTGAAAGATGCTCCAGTACCCCTGCGATGGCGCCACACGAATGGTGGTAATGGAGTCGACAAATCGCACCGCCCGCGGATATTCCGGGTCATTCAGCGAGACCGCATACCCGCTTTCGCGCGTGAACGTCTTGACTCCAAGGCGCGGTTTGGCAAGATGATACTGGATCTTCTTCCCGGTCACTGCCAGACCGCACGGTACATCGAGGAAGCCCGCGTAGATGCCGCGCACCTTCAGCGAGTCCGGCACGGCGCCGGCGCCGAACAGTGCTTCTCCCCAGTACGGCTGCGTCTGCGGCATCATTTCGCTCATAGGGACCGAGTCGGCCACGCCGTCAATGGAAAACCACCCGGTGCCCCCCGGGGTCCCCAGAAAGCGCACCGCCAGTGTCTGCCCCGAAGCGAGCACCAGATCCCCTTTCGGCGGTTGATAGTCCCCCTCGATTCTCAGCGTGTCTTCGGGCACGGCGCTCAATGGCTTCGCAACCTTCACCACCACCGATCCCACAGCCAGCGGCGTCCCGCTCGGTCGCTTCTTCCCGGCCAGCGCATTCTTCGTGAATGCCTCAACCTGAAAAAGAAAGTCCCCCGATCGGATCGGCACGAACGCCAGGAAGCCGCCATCCGGGTGCACCGATACCGGCTGGCCATTCACGATCAGCCCGAGTTCTTTGGCCCGGGACAGCAGCGAGGCGGGAATATGACCCAGAATAAACGTCGAGTCCAGCGCGGTAACTGTCTGATCCGGTTTCGGATATACGATCGTTATCTCGGGCGGTTGCGCCGCCATGATCGAAAACCAGATCGTCACCAGGACAACCGGCACCAACAACAGCTTACGACTGAACATACTTGTCAAACAGGTCCCGTTTCAGTTTCGGACCGCCAATTATCTCACGATCCACCTGTATCAGCTCCCGCTGATAGGTGATCCCGGTGGCGATGTCGTTCTCCAGCAGGAGGGGGCCGTCGAGATCGCAATAATCGGCCAGCGACGACATATACACCGACTGGGCGATTCCTACCGATGACTCCACCATGCACCCCAGCATGACTTTCTTCTTGTCCGCATGAGCCTGACGCGCGATCCGCGTCCCCTCCAGAATCCCCCCACACTTCTCCATCTTGATGTTTATGCCATCGACAAAGTCGCGATACCCCTCATAATCCCCGAAGACATTCAGCCCCTCATCGAGAATCAACTCAACCTCGGGCGTGTTCTTCTTGAGATACGGCCATTCCTTTGCGTTCTCCGGCTCCGTCGGCTGTTCGATCAGCGTCACTCCGGCCCGGGCCAGATGATAAATCATCTCCTCCGCCTTCTCGCACGACCAACCCCCATTGGCGTCCACCCGAAATTCCCGGTCGGGAGAATCGGCGATCACCGCCAGAAGTTGGCGGTCCTCCTCATGCCCCATCTTGACTTTTATGATGCCGTGCGTGGATTCCCTGATAGCCTGCTCCATGACCTCGATCGTATCGATACCGATGGTCAGCGAACTCCGCACGCCCACCGGGGTGCTGAGCTCGAGCAGTTCCCACGGATACCGGTCGGTCTGCCCCGAAATGGCGTTGAGCACCATGCCGACCAGGGCCGAACGAGCGATCGGGAGAATATCGAGCCGACCAAGCTCGTACATGGTATGAAGATCGAGCGACTTCTGCGCCTTCAGGAATTCGATCCCCCTGCGCACATCAGCTTCGATCAACTCCACCGGCGGTCCGTAGTACACGGAACCGGATGCCTCACCACTGTACCGGTTATTGAGAATCGTCACGATATTCGTCTTGACCTCGGCCGCTCCCTTGGCGACGGCGAATCTCTTCTTCAGCGGCAACGCCACTCGGGCAACATCGATTTCCACTACAGAACTCTCCGCGCCTGATTGAAATCCCGATCGAGATCGGCTCGATAGTCAGGTCTTTCACCGTCCAGTGAATTGATGCGCACACCACCACCGGAGACCGACGAGTGAATCAGGCGTCCCTCCGCCAGCGCAATTCCGACATGTCGATTGAAGAATAACAGGTCGCCCGGATGAATCTCTTCCCTTTTGATCTGCCGGCCCACCCGGACTTGGTCCTTCGTGTCACGCGGCAATGCATACCCGAAACGGGCGAAGATTGCCCGCACGAAACCGGAACAGTCGTACCCGGCCGGACTAACCCCACCCCAGAGATAGGGAACTCCCAGGAATCGCTTCGCTTCGCGCAGTATCTGCCCGGCCGTTCCGCTGGCGGCGATCTCTCGCACTGCGCTGGAGCGTATCAGCGCCTCACCACCATCGGGTAACTCGACCTTCGAGAACCGGGCTCCACGCCGACCGATCAGCAGGCGGGTGCCATAGTAAACGAAGTGTGGCGGCTGATCCCGATTGGTCGTACTGGCCAGTGCCGCCTGTGGCGACACTACCACCCACCTGGCCTTTTTCAGGTAGTGATTGTACCGCGTCTGGCTGATCTCGCTGAGGAATCTGTGGTCGAGCCAGCCGCTGTAGCCGTCGGGCTGCCGTACCGCCACGAACCGGTCCCGACTCTTGCCGACCCGCACCAGGTCGCACCAGAGCAGCTGGCTGACCCGTTCGGAGTTGTACTTCGGCTCGGCCCAGAGATCGAGCACATTCGTCGTAATATACGCGTTTTTCATCGGCCGAAGATTAGCTCCCCCTTGCACCGGCAGCAACAAAAAACCAAAAAGAGAGGGCCGGACGATTCCGCCCGGCCCTGGTGGCTGTTCGTTGCGTTGCTTCCGGCTAGCGCTGCTTCACGCCGGCCAACACCCGCTTAATCCGCGCAAGCGCTTCCTTGATGTTCTCGATCGAATTCGCATACGAGAACCGAATATACCCCTCGCCGTATTCACCGAAGGCCGTGCCGGACAGACAGGCGACACCGGCCTCCTCCAGCATCATATCGGCGAACTGCTGCGACTTGAGGCCGGTCCCGGTGATATTCGGAAACACATAGAATGCCCCCTGCGGCTTCTTGCACGTGATACCCTCGATAGCATTGAGGCCATCGACTATCACCTCCCGCCGGCGGCGGAACTCGGCGATCATTTTGTCGACATCGTCCTGCGGTCCGCGCAACCCTTCCACCATGCCCCACTGGGAAAACGTGGCGGTGGTCGAGAAGTTGTTGATCGCCAGGGTGAAGAAATACTGCGCCAGTTTCTCCGGCATCGCCGCAAACCCCAGTCGCCAGCCGGTCATGGCGTAGGTCTTTGACATGCCGTCGATACAGATCGTCCGCTCCATCGCGCCCGGGATGGCGGCGATCGAATGGAATTCACCCTCGTAAATCATGCGGGAATAGATCTCGTCGGACAGAATCCAGAAGTCGTGCTTCTTGGCCTCGCCATAGATCGCCTCCAGGTCCTCCGTGGTCAGCACCCCGCCGGTCGGATTGCAGGGGGAATTGAGGATGACCATCTTGGTCTTTGGCGTGATCAGCTTCCGAAACTCGTCAATCTTGAATCGGAAGTCGTTGTCTTCGCGCAGGCGCACCGGCACCGGCGTGGCGCCCACGAACTTCACCACCGAGCGGTAAGGCGGGTACCCCGGATTCGGGACGATCACTTCGTCTCCCGCGTTGATCAGCGCCACTACGCCGCAGTAGATGAACGGCTTGGCGCCCGGCATCACCACCACCTGCTCCGGCGCAATCTTGACGCCGCGCGTTTTGCTCAGGTACTCCGCCCCCGCCTCGCGCGCTTCGGGGATTCCGGCCGAGGGAGCGTAGTGGGTCTGCCCATTCTGCATCGCCTTGACCGCGGCATCGATGATATTGCGCGGGGTGTCGAAATCCGGTTCGCCGATCTGGAGGTGGATAATCGACTTCCCCTGCCGCTCCATCGCCTTGGCTTTCGCCAGGACGACATACGCGCCCTCGGACTCGAGCTTCTGAATTCGTTCGGTGTATTGCATGCGTGAATTCCCTACTGTATCTGAAGAAGTTGCTTTGCTTGCTCTGCTATGTGCTCGGCGGACAGTCCGAACCGCTTGATCAGTTGCCATGGTTGACCCGACTCGCCGAATCGATCCTGCACCCCCACCATACCGAATCTGGGCTTCGACTCTGCATCCGAGTCCGTAAGAATGGTCGCCGCCACCAGGTTCCCCAGACCGCCAATCTGGTGTTCCTCGGCGGTAAGAATTGCCCCGGTTTCCACCGCTGCCCGGCGAATCGCCTCGCGATCCAGCGGTTTCAGCGTGTGCATGTTGAGAACTCTCGTCTCGACATTGAATTCGGCCTTGAGAATATAGGCGGCCCGCAGCGCCTCCGCCAGTTCCGGACCACAGGCAACAATCGTGAGGTGCTCCCCTTCGTTCTGGTACTCGCCGGCCGGATAGATGTCAAAGGCATCGACAAACTTCTCGGCCACCCGCCGCAGACGGTACAGGTTTGCGAAACCGAAGAGACAGGGACTGTCCGGATGAGTAACCACGGGTGTCGCCTCGCGGGCAAACCGAAGATACTTCGGCCCTTCGACCTCGAACAGCAGCGCGCGCGTCATCTTCTCGGTCTCGATCGCATCACAGGGCGCAGCCACGTGCATGTTGGGGAGGCCGCACATCGCGAACAGTGCTTCCAACTCCTGGTGCGTCGCGCCGTCGGGACCGACCGATACCCCGCCGTGAGCCCCGACTATCAGCACGTTCAGATTGGCGTAACAGACTGAAATCCTGAGCTGGTCCAGGTTGCGGGCCGCCGAAAAAACACCATACGTGCCGAATACCGGGATCTTCCCTTCCCGAGCAAGGCCTGCAGCGATCGTCGTACCGTTCTGCTCGGCAATTCCGACCGAAATGAAGCGGCTTCGCCGCTCCGGGTGATTCTTGTAGAAATCACTGATGCAGATCGAATCCGAAATGTCGGCCCCCAGACAGACCACCCGCTCGTCATTCCCGTGTTCGTCGAGCGCTCGCCCGAACCCCATGCGGGTGGGGTCCATCTCCACCTTCATCTGCTCGTCATTATTCCACCAGTAGCTTCGCGAAAACTGCGGCATACCGTCCCGGATTTCTGCTTCCACTAATTGGTGATACTGCTGTCCGATACCTATGAGCCGATCAATATGCAGATCGCCGGCCAGCCCAAGCTCTGTGAGTACTTGCTCCGCCTGCTGGCGATTGGGTGCTTTGCCGTGCCAGCCGACCTGATTTTCCATGAATGAAACTCCCTTCCCCTTCGTCGTCCGTGCAATGATCACCACCGGCTTGCCGGTCTGGTTCTGATTCCGTGCCCGACTCAGTGACTCTACAACCTGCTGCATGTCGTGGCCGTCGATTTCCACCACCTCCCAGCCAAAGGCACGGTACTTCTCCGCCAGCGGTTCGATATTCATGACATCTTTCACTGCGCCGTCGATCTGCAATCCGTTGGCATCGATAATCCAGATCAGATTGTCCAGCCGGTGATGGGCAGCGCTCATGGCTGCTTCCCAGACCGACCCCTCCTGTTGCTCGCCGTCCGTGGATATCGCAAAAACCCGATGTGGCCGGCCATCGAGCTTGGCCGCCAGCGCCATTCCGACCGCTACCGAGATCCCTTGTCCGAGCGATCCACCCGACATCTCCACCCCGGGCAATTCGTGCCAGTGCGGATGCCCCTGGAACGGCGCCCCCAGCTTGCGGAGCTTCATCAATTCTTTTTCATGGAAATAGCCCGAAACAGACAACGCCACATAGAGTGCCGGCGCCTTGTGGTTGGCGGACCAGACAATCCGATCCCGGTCCGGCCAGAACGGATCGCGCGGGTCGTGCCGCGCCACTTTCAGGTAGAGTGCGGCGGCAATATCCATAACCGAGAGGGTGCCCCCCGAATGCCCCGAACCAGCCGAACAAAGCGCGAGTTCATTGAGCGCCCGCATATAGCGGGCACGCTCCTCCAGATCGGCAACACCGTAATCGCGCATTGGCTCGTTGGTAGCCGAATCAATGAGGGGCACGGAACCTATCCTCGTCAAGATCGATCATTGGCCGGTCGCTCCATTCTGCACCGGTCCAATTAGCTCAATAAGTGGCCGTCTGTCAATCGGTTTGGCCGATCAACCGATGCCAGAGGCGAATCGCCTTGCGCTCGAGTTCCTTAGGGGTTCCGCTGTTGAGAATAAGGTGCTGTGCCCGTTGAAGATAACGACGATATGGCATTTGTGAACGTATTCGAGCTAGGGCGTCGGTGCTGGACAGCCCTTTGGCCACTAACCGCTGCAAACGCACCTCTCGGGAAGCATGCACCAGCACCACCGTTTCCACCTCACGGTCCATGTGCCAATCCAGCAATAATGCGGCATCAATGACCACGGTCCGGTTGCGCTCCGCGACTCGCACCTGCCGACGCAGTTCTATCAGGAGATGTGGATGGACGAGTCGATCCAGCGTCCGCTTGGATTTCTTCGAGGCGAAAGCCAGTTCAGCCAATCGCCGGCGATCGATCTTTCCGTGCTTGCCAAGTATACTCGGTCCGAAAGCGCGGACCAGTGCCTGGCGAAGCTGCGGTTTCCCCTCCACCACCTGCCTGCCGATCCGGTCGGCATCAACGACAACTGCCCCCAGCTTCCGGAACAGTGCCGCAACGGTGGACTTCCCGCTTCCTATCTGACCGGTTATGCCAATGATCATTCTGCTGTCGCTATTTGGCCTCCAGCCAATTATCACCAACACTGATGTCCGCTGTCAGTGGAACCTTGAGGTCTACTGCGTGCTCCATCCCCTCCCGTACCAGCTTCCGCACGGTGTCCAGCTCACTCTTATGGACGTCGAAGACCAGTTCGTCGTGCACCTGCAGCACCATTTTGGACCGCAGCCCCTTCATTTCCTTGTGAATTTGCAGCATGGCTACTTTGATGATATCCGCCGCCGTCCCCTGGATCGGCGTGTTGATCGCCGTTCGCTCGGCGAACTGCCGCACCGCGAAGTTCTTGTCGTTGATCTCGGGCAGGTAGCGCCGGCGGTTGAACAGGGTCGTCACATACCCCAGCCTGCGCGCCGATTCCTTCGTCTCTTCCATGTACGTCCGTATGCCGGGGTACCTGTCCAGATAGGTGTCGATAAACTTCTGCGCCTCCGCCACCGTCATCTGTGTCTGCTGCGTCAGGCCGTAAGCCGTGACACCGTAGATGATCGCGAAATTGCAGGTCTTGGCAACCCGACGCTGGGAGGACGTCACCTGTTCGAGCGGCACCCCGAACACCTCGGCCGCCGTACGGGCGTGGATGTCCTCACCCCGCTGAAACGCCTCGATCATGGTTCTATCGTCGGCGTAGTGGGCCAGAATGCGCAACTCCACTTGCGAGTAGTCAGCCGACAGCAGGATATAGTCGCCGTCGCGCGGGATAAACGCCTTGCGAATCTCCCGCCCCTCCTCGGTCCTGACCGGAATGTTCTGCAGGTTCGGATCGGTGGAAGAGAGTCGCCCGGTGGCCGCTATCGTCTGGTTAAACGATGTGTGCACCCGGCCGGTGCGCGGGTTGATCATCCGCGGAATCGCATCGACATACGTACTCTTCAGTTTCCCAGTCTGCCGGAATTTCAGGATCAGCGCCGGAAACGGATGAATCTTGGCCAGTTCCTCAAGCACCGAAACATCGGTCGAGAATGCGGTTTTCTTGGCGGTCTTCCCTTTGTGCGGCAGGTTCAGCTTGTCAAACAGGATGTGCGAAAGCTGCTGCGTAGAATTAATATTGAACTCCCCGCCGGCGATCTGGTAGATCTCGGTCCTCCGCCGATGCAGTGTCTCCTCCATCTCCAGCGAAAGCGCCGCCAGGAACGCTTCATCGACGCGTACGCCCGCCTCCTCCATCCCGGCCAATACCGTAACCAGAGGGAGTTCGATGCCATAGTAGAGATTCCCCAGTCCCGGCTGCTCCAACTGAGGCGCCAGCAGCGTCCGCACGCGATACGTGAAGTCGGCGTCTTCGCAGGAGTACGCCGTGGCGGCGGCTATGCCCACGGTATCGAAGGTCTTTTGTCCTTTGCCGCTCCCGATCAGATCGGTGATCGGCTGCATCTGGTGATCGCAATGCTTCAGCGCCAGATAGTCGAGCGAATGCTGCCGTCCCGACGGATTCAGCACGTACGACGCCAGCATCGTGTCGAACGATATCGGCGCCACCACGATGCCGTGTTGCTTGAGCACCTGATAGTCGTACTTGATATTCTGGCCGAATTTGCCTACTGACGGCAACTCCAACAGCCCCTTCAGAAGAGCCAGCGCCTCGGTGCGTGGGAGATTCTTTTCCGCGTCCTGCGTGTGTCCCAGTGGAACGTAATACCCGCGCCCCGGCTGATCGGAAAGCGACACCCCCACCAGCGCCGCCTGCAGCGGATCCAACGAGGTCGTCTCGGTATCCACTGCAATCTCCCGGCAGGACAGCAGTTGCTGCACCAATTCGCGAAGCTCGTCCAGACTGGAGATAGTCCGGTAGGCTGTGCCGGTCTCCCGCTCCGGGATCTTCATCTGCTCAGGTCCCTCAGCGCCACCCAGCTGCTTGAGCAGAGAAGTGAACTCCATCTCCATGAACAGCCTCTTCGTGGCCTCATAGTCGATCGGCCGACGGGCCAGCGATGGCAGATCGAATGGTATCGGCACCTGCGTGTGAATGGTCACCAGTTCCCGGGAGAGAAGCGCCAGATCCCTATTGGCCGTCACTTTTTCGCGAATCCCTTTGGCCTTAATCTCATCCGGTCGCTTCAATATCTCGTCGAGCGACCCAAACTGCTCCAACAAGGCATCCGCCGACTTCGGCCCCACCCCCGGCACGCCCGGTACATTGTCCGAACTGTCCCCCATCAGCGCCAGCTTGTCGATCACTTGCTCGGGATAGACGCCGAATTTGGCCTTCACTTCCTCCCGCCCCAGCCGCTCGGGCGCCTCAGCCACTTTCTTGGGACTATAGATGCGCACGGCATCCGACACGAGTTGGAAGTAGTCCTTGTCGCCGGTCACACACCAGACCTCGAACCCGGCCGCCTCCGCCGCTTTGGCGATTGTCCCGATGATGTCGTCCGCTTCAAACCCGGCGAGCTCGAAATCTGGAATATTGAGCGCCCGTACCGCTTCTCGAATACGCGGCAACTGCACCACCAGCTCTTCCGGCATCTTGGCGCGCGTCGATTTATAATCCGGATACCGCTCATGCCGAAACGTCGGCTGCTTGGAGTCAAAAACTACCGCCATGGCATCGGGATTCTCTTCTCGAAGGATCTTGAGCAATGATGTCACGAACCCGAAAGTCGCCGAGGTATCCTCCCCCTTGGAATTGATCAGCGGATTACGGATCAACGCAAAGTAGGCTCGGTAGAACACTGCCGATCCGTCGACAAGGTACATCCGCTTGCGCATGTCGCTCATCGGTATAACCCGTGCGTTACGATTTCCTCGGCCACGGCCCGTGGCACCAGTCGAGTCAACTGCCCCACCGACGCCCCGGCCGCCACGATATTCCTCACATCACTCGACGATATATCCACCAGCGAGGCCGTCACGCACGTAAGACACTTCGCCGGAACACCATAGTCACCGTTGAGGTGCACTCCCGGGCGGGCCCCGACCAGAAGGTCGACTTCCTTCACCAGCTCTTCGGGATGGTACCAGCCGGAGAGCTTCACCAGATTGTCGGCACCGAGAATCAGGTGAAAGCAAATCTGCGGGAATCGCCGTTTCATCTCCCGGACAACGTGGAGCGTGTACGATGGCCCTTCAAGGTCCGCCTCCACGGTACTGACGACATATTCGGGATTGGCCGCTAACGCCAGGTCGAGCATCTTCACGCGCTGTGAGAAGTCCGCCAGGCACGGTCCCTTGCGATGAGGCGGATTGAACGAGGGAACAAAGAAGATGCCGTTCAGATCACACCGAGCCATCATGTCGCCGGCCAGCGCCAGGTGCCCCAGGTGCACCGGATCGAACGCTCCCCCCAGTAATCCCCAATTGCTCGCCGGCTCAGGAACCCTTTTGAACGCTGGTTGAGTCACTACTCACCTGATCGCCGATTTTTCGCAGGTAGGCATCGGCCTTGGCAACCCGCTTGTCCTGTGGAAACTCCTGTCGGAACTGCAGGAACTTGTCTCTGGCCGCGGTCGTGTCCCCTTTACGAAGCGAAAACTCGGCTCCCTTGAAAGCACAGCTCACCGCCAACTCCCGGGCCTTGGGTGCCAGCTTGTGGTCCGGAAACACCTGGGCGAAATTCGAAAACTTGTTCTTGGCTTCGTCGAAACGTTTCAGGACACTCTCCTCGCGGGCCATTTGGAAAATCGCCAGCGGCGCGAATTCCGTATCGGTGTAATCATCCGCGACCTTCTGATAGTAGATCTTCGCCGCTTCGGAGGCGGCGACATTGGAGTACACCACGCCGCAGCGGTAATACTTCCTGGCCATCCGGGTGCGCGCCACATTCAGATACTTCTTCACGTCCGGAACCAGTTCGGACTCCGGTCGGTCAACCAGGAAGTCCTCGAACTCCTTGATGGCGGCTTCCAGTTCCGATTGATCGAGTCCCGAACTCTCGGGCGTCGCCTCGAAGCTGCATACCGCTTTCATGAATTGAGATTGTATCGCATACGGCGAAGCCGGATAATTGATCAGCAGACGATTGAATTCAACCCCGGCCAATTCGTAATCCTTGTTGGCGAAATACGAGAGCGCCAAGTGGTACTGGGCCGTGTCGACGATCGTGTTTCCCGGGAAATTGTAGACAATGGACTGAAATGACTCCACGGCGGCCACATATTTCTTCTTCTCGTATTGCTGCTTCCCCCTTTGGAACAACTCCTCCGGTCCCAGGTTCGACAAGGTCTGCTTGCCCCCGCATCCGGCCAGCACAGCCATGGCGATTGTCACCAGGACCAGCCCCTGCACCAATCTTCCTCGTTGTATCACGCCCGGTAGGTCTCCTTGAGTCTTTTGTACGTCTGCATCACCTTCTCCACATACCGCCTGGGCAGTGGCCGGTTCTCCTTGATTATCCCCTCCAGCTTCGTCTCGCCGATATTATACGCCACCAGTGCCTTCTTGAGGTCTCCATATTTGAGAATCTGCTCGAAAAGGTAATACGTGCCCAGCTTGATATTGCTCTCCGACTCCTGTAGGGTCGAGGAGCCGGCCCAGGGAATCCCGGCCCGATCCGCCGCGCTCGCTCCCGTCGAGGGAACCAACTGCATCAGGCCCGTAGCTCCTTTTTCCGACACTTGGTGTTTCTTGAACGATGACTCGGCGATAATCACTGATACAATGAAGAGCGGATCATAATGGTACTTCTTGCTCTCGCTGTATATCACATTCGTCAGGTTACCCACCTCGTCATCGGTGAAACCGATCTGAAAGTCATCGATCGCCTTGTAGAGCTGGAGCTTTTCCTCCAGTTCGGTGATTCGCTTCTGCTGGAAGGCCACCTGCTTCTCGAGATCGAATTTGTTCTTAACCAGATACAGCGCCAACGCCGACTGCACCAGGTAAATCAGCAGCAGCAGAAACGCCACCGGCTTGGACAAGTAAATTCCCAGTTTCTCAAAGTGAATCATAGCTCACTCCTGTCTGAGCGTCCCGACAAGGTCATATCCATCGACCCCGTCGATCACTACGCCGACCAGATCGCCGACTGACACCTGCCCGCCGCGCACCAGCACCTCCTGGTCGATTTCCGGGCAGTCACCACCCGATCTCCCCACCGCCGTGCCATCGGCCTCCACCCGGTCAATCAGCACCACCAGTGTCTGGCCAATCTGATCCTGGTTGTGCGCGAAGGCGATCTCCCGCTGGATGGTCATGAGTTCGTCCATCCGGCGAATCTTGATTTCCTCGTCGACCTGCTCTCCCATTTCCGCCGCCGGCGTATCGTCTTCCTGCGAATAGGTGAATACCCCCATGCGGTCAAACCGCTGCTCGGCCACGAACTCCCGCAACTCCTCGAACTCCGCCTCGGTCTCACCGGGGAAACCGACGATAAAGGTCGTCCGAATCGTACACGACTTCCCTCGTTCCCGTATGCCGGCCAACAGCCGTTCGATGGCCGGGCGGTCCACCTGCCGCTGCATCGCCCCAAGTATCCGGCTGTTGATATGCTGCAGGGGCAGGTCAAAATACGGCAACGTCTTATTGTCCGCCAGCAGGTAATCGATGACGTCCTCGTCCAGCTTGGCCGGATACAAGTACATGAGCCGGATCCATTCCACGCCGGCGATCTTCTCCAGTTCGCGCAGGAGATCGATAATGCCCGGCCGCCCTTCCAGCCCATACCCGTACATCGTCGCTTCCTGTGATACGAGAATCAACTCTTTCTTGCCGTTGCGGGCGAGAAACTCGGCCTCGCGTAGAATACTCTCCACGGGGCGACTTCGAAATCTCCCGCGCATGAGCGGTATCGCGCAGTACGTACAGCCGCGATCGCAGCCATCGGATATCTTCACGTACGAATACGGCAGCTTATCAGCGATGAAGCGGTTTCGCCAGCTCAGATACCCCAGCTTGCGGGGCTCCATCTTGATCGTCGTGTCGGACTTGCTCGATGTCGTCACCGCGCGCGCAATGGAATCGAGCGCCCCCAGGCCAAACGTCCCGTCGAGCTCCGGCATCCCTTTGAGCAGCTCATCACCGTTTCTTTGCGCCAGACAACCGGAGGCATACAGCGTCTTGAGCTGGCCGTCTTTCTTGAGCCGCCCGAGCCGCAGCAGTTCGTTGATCGATTCCTGTTTCGCCGGAAGAATGAACCCGCAGGTATTGACGATGACGGACTCCGCCTCCTCGGGCGTCGCCGCCGGCTCGTGCCCCTCATCGATCAGCCGCGCCGAAATGTAGTCGGCGTCGACATCGTTCTTCGGACAACCCAGCTTGTGAACAAAAAACTTCATGTGCCTACAATCTCACCCGTTCTACCGAGTCCGGAAAATCCGGGACAAAACGTGACTCCGCGCAGGTTTCGCTGCTCGACTGCTTCAGGAGTTCGATCCGCACCCGCTCTTCATTCACGTCCAGATACTCAAACCGTTCGATCGTCAGTGTCTTCTTGTTGATCACGAGATGCATCGAATCGGGGAGATTCTGCATCCGACCAGTCCGTTTTACCAGCCGGTATTCAGAATCAGCCTTAAGTATACGCGTTTCGAAGAATTCGTCAAGCCTGGTCAGGTAGGAGACTTCCTTGCTGAAGGCTGTCGTCGAGTCCACCCTCTGTTCGACCACCTGGTTTCCCGCAGCGCTGTAGGAGTACAGGGTCCGGCCGTCGTTGAGATACGTGTCCTCGCCCACCGTCACCCGGTACCGGCCATCAAACGCGATATATGCCTCACCGTCGGTCGTATCGGTCTGCCTGAAAATGCTCGACTGCAGAATGCTGCGAAAGACGAACCGGTTGCAGCCCGCCCGGGCCATCCGGGCCTTGATCTCGTCGAACGTATCTGCGCGGACGCCAGCCAACGGCGCCAGGCACACCACCAGCCCAAGGATTAGTGAGAGTTTTCGCATATGTCTTATACGAAACGTCCCGGGTCTCAGTTTTGTTCGGTCTCGGACCGAACTGGGGCCGGGCTGTTGCCGAACAGCGTTTCCAAGTAGCTCTTATCGACAATCACTTCTCGCGCCTTGGAACCATCGAACGGCGACACGATTCCGGCCTCCTCGAGCTTGTCGATCAGGCGGGCGGCCCGCTGATACCCGATCCCCAGTCGCCGCTGCAGGAGCGACACCGACCCTTGCTTGTGCCGTACCACGACATCGCACGCCTCCCTGAACAGCGGATCCCCGAGGTCCACTTCGGAGTCGCCGTTGTCTGCCGATGTCTGCGAAATTCCGTCCAGCGCCAGCATGCCGATCCCCTGGTCGCGGATAAAGGTGACAATCCGATCGGTTTCATCGCTCGACAGAAACGCCCCATGCAGACGCATCGGCTCCGGCTGCCCGGCGCTCAGGAACAGCATGTCTCCCGAGCCCAGCAACTTCTCCGCGCCATTGGCGTCGATGATCGTCCGCGAATCCACTTTCGAGGCCACCTGGAAGGCAATGCGGGCCGGGAAATTTGCCTTGATCAGCCCCGTGATGACATCTACCGAGGGGCGCTGCGTCGCCAGGATCAGGTGGATCCCCACGGCTCGAGCCATCTGCGCCAGTCGCGTGATCAGCAATTCCGTTTTCGATGATGTCGATGACATCATCAGGTCGGCCAGCTCATCCACAAACAAAACGATATAAGGGAGTTTGGCTTCTTCGGTCTGCTGCTTCCGATTGAAGTCTTCGATATTTCGCACCCCGGCCGCGGCCAATCGCCGATACCGACTTTCCATCTCGACCACCGTGTCGGAGAACACCTTCTCGGCCTGTTTCGGCGTCGTGACCACCGGTCTGCCGAGATGCGGAATGCCCGAATAGACGGAGAGCTCGAGCATTTTGGGGTCAACAAATATGTACCGCACCTGGAGCGGGTGGAGACGGTACAATATCGAGGTGATCAGCGCGTTCATGCAGACCGATTTGCCGGATCCGGTCGCACCCGCAATCAACAGATGCGGCATCCGGGTCAGGTCGGTCACGAACGGCTTGCCGGCGATCGTCTTCCCCAACGCCAGCGGCAACCGAATCTTGGAGTCCTTGAATTCATCCGAACTCAGGATATCTCGCAAAAACACCTTCTGGGGCACCCGATTGGGAATCTCCACCCCAACCGCCGCTTTCCCCGGTATCGGGGCTATAATCCGAATTCGCTTGGCCTTCAGAGCAAGCGCCAGATCGTCGGACAGATTCACGATCTGGTTCACCTTCACCCCCACCCCCGGCTTGAACTCGTAGCGGGTGATGATCGGCCCCGGATACCGTTCAATAGTCCCTTCAATCGAGACGCCAAACGTCTCAAGTGTTTCTTTAAGCATCCGGGCCGTAGCATTTAGCTCGTCGACAGTTACGGATGTCTCGGTCGTGTCGTTTTCGTCTAGCAATTCGAGCGTCGGATACTTGTAGTTGAGCGAAGAAATCTGGACCGCCTCCGCCGCTTTCTTCATGGTCGTCTTGCGCTTTGAGGGTCGCTCCGGCTCCTCGGCGTCCTCTTCCATTTGCGCCTCGAATGCCGCCTCCGACACCTCAGCCCGCGACACGGCCAACTCGTCCGTGAGCAGCTCGTCAAACGCCTCGGGCGCAGGTTCTTTTTTCGGCCGCTTCTTCTTCCCGCTCCTCGCAAGCCACTTGAACGAGAACAACGCCACAAACCCGCCGGACAGCCATTGCCCCAGCCGTTTGAGCGGTGAAACCCCAGCCTTCCTCAGTTGCCCGAGCAGGAATGGCGTAAAGTAGGTGTACAAAATCAGCAGGACGAGTATCACTCCCCCCAGCACCACGTAGGTACCCAGCGCTCCCAACAGCTTCACCACCACCCGCGTCAGCAGTTCCACGGTGTAGCCGCCGAGAGCCCCCGTATCCTCCCCCATCAGCGTTCCGGCGATGAACTGCACGTTCAGCATCATGGTGGCCAACACCGCCACCGAGAATAACAGATAGACCCGAATCGGCAGCTTATCGGCCAAGTCTTCGGAAAATAGTCGGAGGGATAACGATCCAAGGCCGAGCGGAATGAAGTAGGCCAGCCAGCCCATCAGGAAGTACAGCAGGTACGAGAAATACGCCCCCACCATGCCGGCCTGGTTGCCGAAATTGATCTCGAAGGGGCTGGCGTTCAGATCCACCTCTCCCCGTATCCGGGCGTCATCCATACCTCGATGAGTGACCAACGAGATGAGGATGAACAGGGCCAGCACCGCCAGCACTGCTCCCACGGTCTTCCGTCCTTTATGCGATTTCTTCCGAGCCATAGTAGTCCTCAAAAGTGGCGTCTGGACGGCCAAAATGCAATTAAAACAAAACAAAAACGGGCAGGAGATGCGCGATCCCCTGCCCGTAATCCATCCCATTCGTTATCTACTTGCGAATCGCTTCCTTGAGCCGCGTCCCGGCCCGAAACACCGGCACTTTCGACGCCGGGATGGTGATTGGCGCGCCGGTCCGTGGATTCCGCCCCGTCCGGGCTTTGCGCTTGGACACGGTGAACGTGCCGAAACCGGAAAAACTGACTTTCCTGCCCGATTTCAACTGCGCCGTGACTCCACTCATGAACGTCTCCAGTGCCTGGGTCGCCTGTTTCCGGGTGAGACCGGCGCTGGCCGCGATCATGGCAATCATATCATCCTTGGTCATAGGAATTCCCTTTCCTAAGCATGTGGCGGTTCCTGTTAACGCAATTCTACCCAACATAGTACAATCATATACAAAGCTGTCAACAAAAACCGATGTCGTGCCGGCACGCCCTGGCATCTCCGGCTACCGCCGGAAGAGCAGCGAGCCGCTGGTCGGAGACTGGGAATTGTCCAGCTTCAGCGCCGGGATCGCGAGCACATACAGCCGGAATCCGTACCCGTGGTTCGACCCGGTCGGCACCCACCAGAATTCCCCCCGCCAGCAGTGCAGATCCTTGCCGATCGACACCTGGTTGTTGATCGTCCCCCGCCCCGTGAAATCATAATACTGTGAGTACGATACCTCGGTGGTTGGCGTGAGCCGGAAATCCACGCTGAACTGAATGTAACTCGACTTCGTGAACGCGCTTCCCCGTCCCGACTCGCTATACGCATAGGTGGCCGACAGATTCCACCCACTCTTGGAACTCTGCGTCGCGCTGGGTGTCGGTGCGCTGCCCGGCATTGTGGTGCTGTCTCGCGGCACTCGCCGCGGCGCTACTTCGTCGAACAAGAACGAACGCCCCGAGAACCCGAAGGTCGTACTCAACCCGAAACTTTGGAGGAACGGCGACAACAAGTGCAGCTCTTCCGTCTCCGGGTGGTAAAACGAATGCACCATCGACCCGTTCAACCGGATGTTCGGCAGCACCGTCGAACTGAACGTCGTACTCAGGTTCGACAGCGGCTTCTCCGATTTTTCGAAATCGTAGCTGGCATTGCTGCTGATCGACAGGAGATCGAGCGACTGCTCCGTCTCCCCCTCTTTGACCCGCGCCTGATACACCTGGCTGAGCGAAAACGTCATCAGTGACGAACGCGAGGAGTTGCCGAACCCACCCACGTATCCCCGCACCACCGGCTCCGGATCGACCTTTGGGGAGAACCCATACGATACCGATGGCGTCAGCACCTGGCGAAACCCCACCAACCCCAGCATATTCGGGTACACCGTTCCGTACAGTTTCGTCGACAAGGATACCCCCGTGCTGTAGGCGTACGTGCGGTAGAACTTCGAGGGATCAATTCCCAGTGTGTCCGATTGGTCCGTCCGGTACACCTTGCTCCAGTTCTCGGAATAGGAAAACGATGGGTTGAAGATGAAGTACCTGGCGATCGTCACGGGCAGCGATGCCCCCATCGAATGGTCGAATTTCGTGAACTCCTTGCGGCTGCGAAGCGACGGCGCCAGAAGCGAATCCGGCCCGGTAGCGGTGTCGCGCGTAACCCGCGAAGAGTAATTGGTCAGGCTCGGCCGCCACGTCACCGACAGCGCCTGGTACCATTTCGTTTTCAGGTCACCATTCGCGTCCCGCGATCCGCTCCCCAGCGGCTTGATTGTCGGCACCGACAGTGCCGCCGAGGGGAGGAAGTCCGTGCGCGAACGCGCATCCAGATTGTCCGTATGGGTGAACGCACCCGACAGGGACACGCTTCGCGAGAACCGCTTGGTGAAATTGAGCTTCGAAGTCACCGAACGGTTCAGACGTTCTTCCAGATCGAGCGAGTAGTCCTGATAGTACGTGTTGTCCGATTGATACTGCCCGCTGGCGCTGACCTTGAACGAGGGTGCGAACTCGTGATTGTGCGCCGCCTGGATCGTCCACCGCGTCCGCTTCACGTCGGTCGCCGAGGTACTGCTGTAATCGGTCGAACGCGTATAGTTGCCGGACAGCGTGCCGTCCAGCAGGTACAGCTTCCGATAGTTCACCTTCCCGTACAGGTTGATCGTCGTGGATCGCTCATAATAATCCAGCGCCGCCTGGGTGTCCCAGTACTCCGAGGCTGCCCAATAATAACCGACATTGCGAATGTACCGCTCCCCCTGTTCGATATTCCCGAGTTGAAAGGGCAGAAACCCCGAATGCCGCCCCTTCTTCATGGGAAAGACATAGTACGGCAACGCCAGGATCGGTATGCGGCCGATATTCAACACCACTGGTTTGGCGATCAGCTTGTTCCCCTCCATCAGCTTCATGTGCTTGGAGTAGAAATGAAAGTGCGGCTCATCGGCGTCGCACGTCGTGTACCGGCCGTCGTCCACATAGAAGATATCCTTGGTGGATCGAAACACCTTCTCACCGTAATAGAAACCCGTCTCATACTTCGACTTCGACTGCGCGATCTTCCCTTTCTCCGTGTCGATGGAGTACTCCAGATAATCCCCCAGGATCACTTCATCTTTGTCCTTGAGCGACACCGGAATGACATTCGGTTGCAGCTTGGCGGTAAGGGCGCTGTCCGCCGTTTTGGCGCTATCCGACGGAACATCGGCCGAAAACGCCGTAATGATCCGGCGGCGCGTGTCGAAACAGATGCGATGGGCGTCCAGCGCCACTGTGCCGGAGGTCACGTGTGAGTGGTCGGTCAGCGTAATCACGGAGTCTTTCAGGCTGTAGTCGATCCGTTGCGAACTGTAATCGATCGTATCCGCCTTGGTGACCGGAATCGTGTCCTGCATGCTGACCTTGGTTGATACGTACGTTCCCACCGAGCCGCCGATCACCGTCACCGTCTGCAGCCGCTCGTTCTTCACGGCAAACCGAATCGTGTCCCCCGACACGCTGTTTTCGTTTGACTCCCTGTCGGACTGAGCAGCCGGGTAGTACCAGGAATACGCCTGTCCGTAGCAGGCGATCCGGCTCAGGAGGCCGTCATCGAAATCCATGATAATCCGCCGACCTCGCAACGCCGACCGATCGAACGTGTCGCTGGACCCTTCCGTCGGCTCCACGAACGAGCCCTTCGCCGAATCCAATACGTCAATCTTCGCGATGACATTCTTCAGCGTCGACAGGCAGATCAACTGGCCGGATATTTCCGACTTTCCTCGCCGCACCAGCGGCTGGTCGCTCAGGTCGAGGGCATTGGTCTTGGGATACATGATCGCACACCCGGCTTCCGCGGTAACATCGCGGGACTTGATGATCACCGTCCCGGTCGCCTCCGCCCGCCCGGCCGAGGCGTCGTACTCCACGTAGTCCGCAATCACCTCTACCATGGCGGCACTGTCGGGATACTTGAGGTAGAGCGTCGGTCGCTCCTCCATCGCGAAAAAGCGCGTGACTTTGTTGTAGAAGGCATGATGTCCGACCGCAAACAGTGAGTCATCGCGCGACCACAACTCGACATACTTCCCCCGCGCGATCGCATCCCCACTCGTGAGGCTGTAATCCACGGAGTCGGCGGTAAGCCGGTACGCCGGATCATCGATCACCACCGACCCGATCAGCCTGACATTTTTCCCTTTCAGCCAGATCGCCGAATCGCAGTAGATCAACCCGTTGTCGGACTGGAACACGACCGAGCCGATCACGAACGTCGTATCCTGAATGCCGGAGAGGACCACTTCCAGAAGATCGGAGTGCTGAAGGTCGAGCCGCCCGGATCGTTGGGTCTGGGCCGACGCAGCCGTGGCCGTCAGAACGAACAGCAGAAGCAGATATCTCCTAGGCATGCTCTACCATCGCCGCCACGAGATTCTCGTATTCCGCCAACCGAGACATATCGACTCCACCCAGTTGTGCCGCGCGGTTTGATCCGCCCCCGCGCAACCCCAGTGCCGCGGCCAGCTTCTTCACTATCTCCCCGGCGTGTTCCCCACTGGACTCCGCGACCGCCACCACCAGTCTCCCCTCGGCCAGGATCAAGGCCACCCCACCGATTCTGTCAGCCGTCAATTGCGCCAGTTGTGAGGCTGTCGCACCGTCCAGATCGTTCTGAGCCGAAGTCACCATTTTGACCCTGCCCCGAGTCACTGCCGTCACGGCCAGACTCTCCGCCCGCATCGGAAGCAACTGCCGCTGTAAGTCGGTCACCTGTTTGCGCAACTCCCGATTCTCGACCGTTAACTTTTCTGTCTTGCCGGACAGGTCTTTTACATGACAAGTAAACGACCGCGAAAGCCGTTCCGTCACCGCATACCGCATGGCGTAATCGTCCAGGGCCTGACGGCCCGCGAGAAATCGCACCAATGGACGATTCCTGATTTTCTCTGTTCCCACCAGCTTAATCAAGCCTACTTCCGCCGTCCCCAGGCAGTGCGTGCCGCCGCACGCCGACCAGTCGAACTCCCCGATCTTGATGACCCGAATCTCGCCGCTCCGGTCCGGGATCTTTCTGAGCGGCGTGTCGCTCAGTTTGGCGCTGTCCAGGAAGAGGATATCGATTGGCAGGTTTTGCGCGATTAGATCGTTGGCCAGCGCTTCCGCCGCCTCCAGGTGTTGTTCGCCGATCTCCGTAGTCGCCAGTTCGACCGTCCCGTAATCCTCCCCCAAATGCACCGAGACCGTCTCCCATCCGTACAACCTGAGGAACGACTGACTCAGGATATGCTGTGCCGAGTGCTGCTGCCGATTTCTCCGGCGCCGCATCGGCTCGATCTCCCCGTGGACGCCCTCGCCGACCTTACCAATCGCACTGCCTGTGATGTGCCAGACCTCTCCTTCCGCCGTTTCCTGCACGTCAATTACGGCCACGCCGTTCAGCGTCCCCAGATCGTGCATTTGTCCCCCCGAAGTCGGATAGAAGGCCGAGCGATCCAGCACCGTTACGAACTTCCCGGCCAACGACGGCAGTTCGACAATCGTCGCATCGAACACCAGCTGTGCCGGATCCCGGTAATACAGACGCTCAGTCATTTCCCGCCTCTCGGGCCGAGACTGCCGCCACTCCTCCTGCAGTGTGCTCAGCCGTCATCGGGGCCAATGTCGCCACGAACAGCAGTGACTGACCGACGCCCAGGAGCGAGCACGCCTGAAATAGCACGAGTTCGACAATAACACCAACCATATTCTGCAGTCCGCCGGTCACCGCCAGCGCCAACCTCTCGATCAGAAGCCAGACTACGGCCATCGGGATTGCGTACATCAAGTACACACCCACAGTTTGTACAAATCGATGACGCAGGTAGTTCAGCGCCCCTTTAATCCAGAATCCCAGCTTCTCGTGCGGGCTCCGCGTCGCCTGAAGCCGGACAACATCGGAACAGATGCTCCCCGCTGTCAGAATCGCCCCCGTCACCCCGAACCGGACAAGCACCGTATACAACCAGCCATTCCCCCACAAACCGAAAAGCCGATTCGGGATCGCAGCGACCAGTATGAGCGAGATGATCAGTAACCCCAGGTACAGCGGCGCCATAACCGCCGAAATACGCATGTGCACCAGGAACATTCTTCCGCAATCGGCGAAAAATCCTTCAGCATTCTCTGCCGGCCGGCCCGAAAGAACTGCATAAATCCCCCCGTTGAGGAACTGTCGGACAAGAAACGCCAGCCCGGCCACCATGAAGAGCACCAGGATCAGCGTCGTTGCAGCATTTGGCCGGGCAGCCGCCAGTTCGGCGATCAGCCCCAGGTTCCACTCCCCCAGAAGTGTTTTGGCCAGTATGGAGAAGTCCACCTGCGAGTAGATGATTAACTGCATCGGTACTGTCACCACCGTCGCCAGGATCAGCTTTCCGAGATACAGCCCAATCCAGAGCTGACCATTCGCCTTGAGCGTCCGAACACCCGTGCGCGCCCGGTCGATCACTAGAACCCCCATACGAACGACAGCAGTGATTGTATGACAAACGTTGCGCCCGAGGTGAGCCGGAGTGCCACCCCGGTATCGCCGTACGCGCAGCGCGAGTTGTTCAGCAGGTTCACATCCAGACTGTTACGGTACTCCGGATCAACCGTCGCGCATGCCGCAGGACTGGGACCCGCGAACTCGTACCTCCGCACGCCGATCTGCGGTGTGATCGTCGTGTCACGCGTGGTCCCATCCAGCAGGGCGACCCGCAATACGACCGGCAGATCGAAAACGTGACGGAAGGTACACACGACGGTCGATATATAATGCGCTTCGGACCGTGTGCTCGAATCCCCCGCAAGGAGTGAAGAACTTCCCTGCCTCACGTCTATGCGGTCCACGGCATAATCCACGTCCGCATTGCTTTGGAGGACGCTCCACACCTGCTCGCGATTCTCATATGGCTCGTACTGTGAGAGCAAGTCCACGAAATCATCGGGCGTCGGAGATCGAAAGGCAAACTGCCGAAAATACTCGCGCCAGAACGTCCGCCGATCGGCGTCAGACAGAACATTCACCATGTTCTGGACGACCAGACACCCCTTGTTATAGACAGCCCCGAAATACTGGTAGTCGCCGCCATAGTCGACCGAACTCCACGTCACCGGAACCTGCGACCAGAGTTCCCGTGCCGTCAGCCGTCGCATGTCCTGAAACGACGCCGTGAAGCCCCAGAACGAGAAGCGATCCCCGGTCCCTCCGGTCATGTGGCGAATCACTCGCTCTGTGAAGTATTCGGTCACCGCCTCATCCATCCAGGGATGGCTGGCCTGATCGGAATTGAGAACGCCGTAAAACCACTCGTGCACCGTTTCGTGCACCACCAGTGATCGATACAGGGCAGGAGAGAAGAATCCGCCCGGACTCTCTACTATGATCAATCGCGGAAGTTCCAGGCCGCCATGGGTCAACGGACCGCCGATCACGATTGCCAGTTCATCGAACGGATACGCTCCTACCTGTTCATTCAGATAGGCCGTCGTCTGCTCCACCCAGGACACTGCCGAATCGAGTACCGGACGATCCCCCGGTTTGATCCAGACCGGCAAGCGGACTGCCCCGGCCGCCAGGGTGTCCCGGTCGTACGCCTCCGGCAGCAAGCAGGCCGGGAAGTCGTGCGAGCCGGGCAGGAAACACCGATAGGTAGTCGTCCCGTTACTGGATTCCCTCGCCAGCACGCCCGGCGACGCCAACTCGAGCGTGTCGGGGACATGCAGCGCAACGTGAATATCGTAGCAATCCGCCGCCAGTTCGGCTTCGGCATTGTATCTGGCACGCACCCACTCATTGGCCCGGCGCGGCGCCGGCATCGGGAACCATCCGTACAGAAGATACCCCTCCGCCTCGAGGCCGTAGTCGGGTCCGAACATCGGGACATGTCCAACGAAATCGATACTGACCCCTACCGGCCCGCTCTTCCGATCTATCGAATCGAGCGGGATCCTCAGATCGGTACTCTCGATCACGATCCGATCCGTACGCTCAACCCCATTGATCGTGACCCGACCGATTTCCATGCCGCATGGTCCCGGTCCGGCACTGTCCTGCCGCCTCCGGGGATCATCACACGGGAAGTTCCAATACAATCGGAACAGCAGATCATGCCAACTGCTGTCGACCGAGCCGAATTCGACCGACACGGTGCCGGTCACCACCCGCCCTGAGTCGGCCAGTGTTGCCTCCAGATCGAGACGGTCAAAGGCCGCACCTGATGCCGCCAAGGCGAAGACGAGCGCGACGACCTTAAGCCATGCTGTTGGCAAGCGTCCCAATCCCTTCAATTCTCACTTCAATAGTATCCCCCGGCTTCATCGGCGCGATCCCCGATGGCGTACCGGTAGAGATCAGGTCGCCGGGCATCAACGTCATCACCTGCGAAATATAGCTTACCAGGAAGGGAATATTGAAGATCATCTGCGCCGTCCGGCCGGACTGCATCACCGTTCCGTTGAGAATCCCCTCCACCAGCACATCACGATAGTCCATTCCGCTGACAATCCAGGGGCCGACCGGACAAAACGTGTCGAATCCTTTCGCCCGCGACCACTGGCCATCCTTCTTCTGAAGGTCGCGCGCGGTTACGTCATTGACACAGGTGTAGCCGAAGATAAACTGCTCCGCCTCCTCCACCGACACTTTCGCAGCCTTCTTGCCCATCACCACACCGAGTTCCGCTTCATAGTCGACCCGCTCCGATTGCGGCGGATGTATGATCTTGTCGCCGGGCCCGATCACCGACGATGGCGGCTTCAGGAACATGAGCGGCTCCTCCGGCGGCTTTTCCGCCGAGAACGAGGCCGCCACGTGGGCATGATAGTTCAGCCCGATGCAGACGATCTTGGATGGCTCCACCGGTGCGAGCAACGCAACCTCATTCATCTTCAACATCTCGCCTGTTGCCTCCCCCCCCTTCCATGGGGCACCACCAAGAACCTGTATCCCCTTCTCCTCGACCATCCCAAAACTCATCCGACCCGTCTTGGGATGTACAAACCGTCCAAATCGCTTCATGACCATGCCTCCACTCGGGGGAAAACGCACCGGTTTGGCCGACTCCCGGCCGCACCGCACAACTTATGTTCTGTCAACGAAATAAGACGATTCCGGCAGGCATCGTCAACAAGATATTCTCACAGCGCCTTAGCTTTCCACCGTCCCCGATAGAACCACAACGCCAGCATGCCGGCCTTGATCGTCGTGGTTATGGTCAGCGTCCACCAGACGCCGTTCACTCCCCAGTCGAGCGCAAAGCAGAGATAGTACGCCAGCGGCACCCGGGCAATCGCCCCCGGAATCATGACCAGCATCGGCGGCAACGTGTCCCCGGCGCCGCTAAACGATCCCTCCAGCACGATCTCCAGCGCCATGGTGAACTGCGACAACCCCAGAATTCGCAGGTAATCGGCAGCGATAACCGCCACCGCCGGGTCATCGGTGAATATCCGCACGATCACCTGGGGCATGCTTAGAAACAGTGCCGACGTGATGAACGTGAACGCTATCGCCATGCCGGCCGCTCCCCAAGCACATTTGGCCGCGCGATCCGGGTTCCCGGCTCCCAGATTCTGCCCCACCATCGTCGAGGCCGCTACCGAAAAGCCGAAACAGGTCAAATACGAAATCGACTCCATCCGATTGCCGATCCCCATCGCCGCCCCGGCCGCTTCACCGTAATGATGCACGATATTGATCAGAAACCAGTAGACCGCCGTGAACGTCAACTGCTGGATCGTGATCGGCATCCCGATAGTCCCGATCTTGCGAATCGCCCCCCATTCCGGTCGGGTCTGCCGAATTATGCCCACCGAATACCCCATCCGCCCGCGTTTGAGCAACAGAAACAGCAGTACCGTCGCGACAGCAATGGCCACCAGCGTCGCCCACGCCGCCCCGGCCACCCCCAATTGCGGAAACGGGCCAATCCCGAAAATCAACATCGGAGCCAGACCAATCTCGAACGCAATCAGCCCTGCCCCCACGATCGTCGGCGTCCTCGTGTTGCCCGAGGCCCGAAACGCCGCCGACATCATATCCCAAAGCGCAAACAGCGGTGCCGTCAGGAAAAATATCCGAAGATACGGCAACGCATGCACCATGGTCTCGTCGCTGGTCCGCATGAATTTCAGGATGACCGGCGCCAGCGCAAACCCCAGCACCATAAACAGCGTCCCCTGGAGCAATGCCATGATCAGCCCCTGGCGCACGAAATACGCCGCCTGCTCCGGCTCTTTGGCCCCCACATGCCGCGCCACCAGCGCCGTAAGCCCGATATTGATCATGGTGAACCCCGAAAAGACCGTCCACGTGATCACCATCGAACTGGTAACCGCATCCTGAGCCGAGGGCCCCAGCTTCCCGACCCAGAAGAAATTGACCACCGACAAGGCGATTTCCATGAACATCCCCAGAACCACCGGCACCGCCAGGGAGACGATCGTGCGTAGGATCGGACCGGTCGTTATCTTTGCAGTTGGCATGTTCATAGCTAACGGCGAAGGGACACGCTTCATCACAGGCGTCCGCTGGCCTGCGGAGAGTGTACAAGGAGGGCGAAACGGTTACAAGTGCTTTGATCGACTATTTCTTCTGCAGATTGTCCGAGAAGTAGGACAGCGCCATCGCGTACCCGTAGAAGCCAAACCCGCTCACCTGTCCGCGGCATACCGGGGCGATGACCGAGTGTCGGCGAAATTCCTCCCTCGCCTGGATATTGGATAAATGCACCTCCACTGTCTCGAGATCGACTGCACCGATAGCATCCCGGAGGGCATAGCTGTAGTGCGTCAGAGCGCCGGGATTGATGATCATGCCCAGAGCCCCTGCGGCTTCTTTGTGAATGAAATCGATCAACGCCCCTTCACTGTTCGACTGATAGAAACACAGCTCGATTCCGAGCTCACCGGCCAGGTCGTTCAATCGCCGATTCAGTTCCTCCAGCGTCTGCGTTCCATACAGCTCCGGTTCGCGGCTCCCGATCAGATTGAGATTCGGTCCGTTCACCACCAACACCTTAGCCATGACTTCCTCCTGTCTGATTGTATTTCGCCAGCATCCGCTGAACGGCCGCCACGATCAGTTTCCGTGGAACGTCGTCGGCAATCACTGCCCGCCCCGGGCGTTTGAGCAATACGAAGCGGATCGATCCGCCCCGCCTCTTCTTGTCCACCGCGAGCCCCTCCAGCACCCGCAACTCATCGATCCTGCGTCTCGGCACCCACGTCACGCATTCATCGACCAGGGCGGCGAACTCCGTCGTGTGTCGCTCCTCCGCAATCCCAACCATCTGCCCCAGTTGCAGGGCGGCCGCCATCCCCAGAATGACCGCCTCACCGTGAAGAAGGCCGCGATACCCGGTTCCCCGTTCAATAGCATGTCCGACCGTATGCCCGTAGTTCAATTGCTGGCGCACCCCGTTATCCCGCTCGTCGCGACTGACCACGCTGGCCTTAAACGCAGCCGCTCGGCGCACCAATGGCTCCAATCGCCGCATATCATACAGATCCCCCGTCGCCATCAATGACGATATCTCCCTCGGGAACCGCTTCCCCGTCAGACCGGCGCTCTTGACCAACTCCCCAAGTCCTGCGACCATGTGCCGGCGAGGCAACGTGTACAAATACTCCAGATCACTCCATACGAACTTGGGTGGCCAGAATGCACCGATCAGGTTCTTTCCCCGGCCATGATTGATCCCTGTCTTGCCCCCGATTGCCGCATCCACCATTCCGACCAGCGTGGTCGACACGACCCCCCAGGGAATCCCCCGAAGAAGAGTCGCGGCCGCGTATCCGGCCAAATCGCTCGTCACCCCCCCGCCGCACGCCAGGATGAAGTCCCCCCGTTCGATTCTTCCCGAAAGGAGACAATCATATAACCCAGCGAGACACCGCGCAGACTTGGATCGTTCTCCCGGTGGGATCACGGTCACGATCGTCCGCTTCCTCGGGAAACCGGCCCGCTTCAGGAAGCGCTCTCCATGCAGAGCATACCACTGAGCATCACAGATCACGAACAGCCGACCGGAACCGACTGACCGGCCCAGAAGTTGTTTAAGAATATGCGTCTGCTTAAGTCCAACCTCAACGGGGTAAGCGCCTTCACGGCAGGTGACCCTAATCTGACTCATGCCATCCCCTCAACCTGAACTGGATCTGTCTCGCGACAGCCGAGACTGTCTTTCCTGTAGTAGATATCATCATGGTCGCCGAAAGATACTTCCTTCGCCGTTTTGCCAGCAACAGCGTAATTCTCTGTTTCCGGGCCTGTGCCGCCGACTCATGCCCCTTCTGCTGCACCTGCAGGAGTGGCCGATCATCGTTGCCGGCCAATCGACGAAGCAGCTCCGCCACCGAACACTGGAGGTAGATCGATACACCGCTCCTGCCCACTACTCGACGGTTGCATAGGCGCTCGAACGCCCCGCCCCCCAATGCCACCACCAGCGGCCGCTTCTGCCTGGCCACCTCGGCAATTTGTCGACTCTCCAGATCCCGGAAGGCACGCTCTCCTTTATCGAGAAACAGGCGTGATATACTGCACTTAGTGCGCCGCTCAATGAGACGATCGATATCGACGAACCGTCTCCCCAGCCGCTCGGCCAGCTCCTTGCCCACCGCGCTCTTACCGCTTCCGGAGAACCCGATGAGATAGATGTGTCGATGGTTACCTCCGGGCGGCATCACTGTCCCCTGCGGCTCGGGCCTCGACCGAACACTGCGGCATGAATCTCCTGCCAGTCCACCCGCTTGCCCGTCCAGATCTCAAAGAGCCCCGTCGCCTGAGCCGCCAGCATGGCCGATCCGTCGATCGCCCGCACACCGACCTCTCTTGCCACCTGCAGTGCGAGGTTGTTCTCATTGTAGTTCAGGTCGTAGTAGATCGCGCCCGATGGCCACACGAATTGATCCGGCACGGGAAGTTGATCAGGCCTGGTCGCCCCCCCCAGTGGTGTGCAATTCACCACGATCGCGGAATCAGAACAGTCCAACTCCCCCAGTTGACTGAGAGCAACTGTCCTGACTATCCCGTTTGCCTCGGCCTTCCAATGTCGCTCAAACGCCGCCAATCGCTCCGGCGACCTTCCGGCCACCGTAATCACGGACAGACCGAGATCATGAGTGAGGCTGTACGCCACGGCTGCCGCCGCGCCTCCCGCACCAATCACCAGTCCGCCTTTGCCTCTGAATTGCTCCCGGTACGCCTCCAGCGGCGCCACGAATCCGGCTGCATCCGTATTGTACCCGACAGCTGTACCGCCCCGAATGGACACGCCATTCACCGCGCCGATCCGGTTCGCCGGTGTCTCGATCCTCGTCAGCAACCCCATGATCCGTTGCTTGAAGGGAATCGTCACCGCCAGTCCGTCAATCCCCTGTGACCGAATATGCTCAAACCTAGAGGCGAGTTCCTCGGGCTCGGTCGGGAATAACGAGAAGCTGCCGTCCATCCCGGATGACTCGAACATGGCGTTAAACAACTGTGGTGATTTCGAATATGAAATGTCCTCCCCGATCAAACCCAGCCGTATCGGCATGGTCACGAGGCCACAGCGCGCAGCAGGTCGAAGAACTGCGGGCAGGAGACCGCGACGATCGAGTCGTCATCTATCGTCGATGGCCCTACGGCAAACTGCGCCGCCACCGCGAACGCCATGGCGATCCGATGGTCCCCGTGAGTTTCGATATCGGCGCCGGTCAGCTCCCGCCCGCCTTCGATCACCAGACCATCTTCGAGCTGGCCGCACTTCACCCCCATCTTCCGGAGGTTCTCCGCGATCGCCGTAAGGCGCTTCGATTCCTTCATCTGCAGCTCCCCGGCATCCCGGATAATCGTCGTTCCATCGGCAAAAGCCGCCAGGACTGCCACGATCGGGATCTCATCAATCAACCCCACGATCGCTTCGCCGTGGAGCTTCCGACTCCTCAGCGAACTCCCGGCCACCGTCACCGTCCCACGGGGTTCACCGGAGATCGCGCTCTTATCCGCCACTGTTACCGTGCAACCGATGTTTTTCAGATGCTCCAGAAAGTCGGTCCGGGTCGGGTTCAGGCCCACATTAGTAACCGTTACCGGCTTCCCGGAAATCGCACCAAGGGCCAGAAAGTACGCCGCGGTCGAGAAATCTCCCGGGATGTTGATCTCGCCGCCCCCCAGGCGCGCCTGAGCCGTCACCGTCACTTCGCGACGGTATGTCTCCGGCATCCGGGATCGCTTCTTGCGCGGATCCACCGGGTCCGGTTCCAGGATCGGCCTGATCTCGCGCACCGTCACCCCCTGACCGATCGCTCCCAGCATTAGTTCCGTGTGATCGCGCGTCGGTATTTCCTCCCGCACGACCACAGTGCACTGCGAGGCCAAACCGGCCAGCATTAGTGATGACTTCACCTGCGCCGACGGTACCTTGAGCGTGTATTCAAAGGGCAGGAGTTTTCGGCCCACGATCCGCAACGGCAACTGCTCCTTCTCGCCGAACAGCTCCGCCCCCATGGCGGTCAACGGGTCGATAATCCGCTTCATCGGTCTGTTTCGGAGCGACTCATCGCCGGTGAGGGTGACGGTCAGCCCGCTCCCGGCTATCAGCCCGGCCAAAAGGCGGGCAGTCGTTCCGGAATTGCCACAATCGATTACGCCGTCAGGAGGTGCCAAGGGACTCGTCGGAGGGTGCAATGTCAATACTCCCTCGGCCGTTTCTACCCGCACGCCCAGTACTTCTGCCGCCGCAAGCGAGCGACGGCAATCGAGTCCATCGGGAAAATTCCTAACCACCAGCGGTTGCTGTGCCAGTATTGAAAGCAGGGCCGCCCGATGGGCGATCGATTTGTCCCCCGGAACACTCAGCGTGCCCCCAATCTTCCGTGCCGGTTTGATCGTCCGCGTCACGCCATCTCCCGTTCCAGGACTGCCGATAGAGCCCGCAGCTCCTGCATGAGCTGCCGCAAGTCCGCCGGCGTGATCGCCTGCGGCCCATCGGATAGCGCCCGCGAGGGGTCATGATGCACCTCGATTAGGAGGCCATCCGCCCCAACTGCTATCGATGCCCTCGATAACGGAATCACCTTGTCTTTTCTACCGGTGGCATGACTCGGATCGGTGATAATCGGCAAGTGGCTCGTCCGCTTGACATAAGGCACGGCCGAGAGATCAAGTGTATTGCGCGTGTGATCCGCAAACGTCCGCACCCCCCGTTCGCACAAAATCACCCGCTGATTCCCCTCGGCCAGGATATACTCCGCGGCCATCAGGAACTCCTCCAGCGTGGCCGACAATCCCCGCTTCAGCAACACCGCTTTTTTGCACCGTCCGGCCTTCTTGAGGAGCGAGTAATTCTGCATGTTTCGGGCCCCGATCTGGACGATATCCGCATACTCGGCGACAGCGTCCAGCGTCTCGGTGTCCACCGCCTCGGTCACAACAAGCAGTCCAAAACGCTCCCGCACTTCGGCCAGTATTTCGAGCCCTTGGTGCCCCAATCCCTGAAAACTGTACGGCGACGTGCGCGGCTTAAACGCTCCGCCCCGAAAGATCTTCACGCCGGCTTCACTCACCGCCTCGGCCACGCGGAAACTCTGTTCGCGGCTCTCCACCGAGCACGGCCCGGCCATCACCACGAAATTTCGTCCCCCGACCGCCACGCCCCCCACCTGCACGACCGTATCCTCGGCATGCCATTCACGGCTCACCAGCTTGTATGGCTGTGTCACCTGAATGATATCTTCAACCCCCGGAAGCGTCAGCAGCCGGTCCGAATCGACCTGCGACTTGTTCCCCGTGACGCCGATAGCCATCCGTTGCATACCCGGAATCGGATGTGCCGTGAGCCCCATCTGGCGAATCTCGTCGCACACCACCGCTACCATCTGCGGGGTCGCTGCTTTGCCCATTACCACCAGCACGTCACTCTCCTGCGACCTGTCTTCGGCCTCACATTTCATCGGGAGCCGGTAAGCCAAGCAGCCGCAATCCTTCCTTCAGAACGATCTGCACGCCCTGCACCAGCGTCATGCGCGCCGCCGACAAGCCCTCGTCGGTCGAGATAATCTTGTCGATTCGCCCCTGTGCATCCTTGCGCTGATAGAACTTGTTGAACGCCCCCGCCAGTTTCAGCAAGTAGACCGACAACTGATGCGGATCGAGTGCGTCCGCCGCATGCTCCAGCGCCTCCGGGAAGTCGGCCAGCAGCTCCACCAGCCGCTGTTCCTCAAACGCCGACAGGCGGCCGAAATCCGCCTCCGCCGTCACCGGCTTGCCGTACAACCGCAAAAGCGAACAGAGCCGTGCATGGGTGTACTGCAGATACGGCCCGGTCTCCCCCTCGAAACTGAGCACGTCTTCCCAGACGAAATTGACATCCTTGATCCGCCGCACCGACAACTGCGAAAACATCACCGCCCCCACCCCGATCATTTGCGCGGTCTCTTCGATTTTGGCCAGGTTCGGATTCTTTTCTTGAATCCTCGTCCGCGCCAGGGCTACCGCCTGATCGAGCACGTCGTCGAGGAAGATGACATTCCCGCGCCGCGTCGACATCGTCTTGTCGCCGAACTTCACCCACCCGAAATCAACGTGCTTCACCCGCGCCGAAACGCGCTCGGACTCCGGACACCCTTCCGCATCTTCCAGCCGCTTCATCACCGCGATCATCTGGCGGAAATGATCCGCCTGCGAACTCCCCACCACATACAAACACTCATCGAAATGAAATCTCGTCCACCGATAGTACGCCCCGGCCAAATCGCGCGTGAGGTACAACGTCGCTCCGTCCGCCTTCTTCAACAACGCCGGCGGCAGGTTCGGGTCATCCAGTTCGACAATCAGCGCCCCTTGCGACATCTTCGTTAACCCGGCCTTCGTCAGCCGCTCGATCACGGCCTCCATTTTGTCATTTAGAAACGACTCCCCGTACACCAGGTCGAACTCGACTCCCAGACGTCCATAAATGCGATCGAACTCGGCGTGCGAGACCGTCTTGAACTTCTCCCACAGCGCCACCGCCTCCGGCACGCCATCCTCAAGCCGCTTGAACTCCGCCCGCGCCTCCACGTCCAGCGCCGGATCGTCTTCGGCCTCGACATGGTATTTGACATAGAGGTCCAGCAGCGCCGCCACCGCGTCCTCCCCATCCAGCATCTGGGGGTTCCCCCACCGATGATACGCCACGATCATCTTGCCATACTGGGTTCCCCAATCCCCAGGGTAGTTGATTCCCGTGACTGCATAACCCAGTTTGCCGAAGATGCGTCGAAGTGAATTGCCGATCACCGTCGACCGCATGTGTCCCACCCCGAACGGCTTAGCAATATTGGGGGAGGAGTACTCCACTAAACAGGTCTTCCCGGCCCCGATGGCAAGTGAGCCGAACTGGTCCCCTTGGGCGATCACCTCGGGCACGACACGCGCCGCCAAGCCAGAGCCATTCACCCGGGCATTCAGGTACCCACCGGTCGCCACGACCGCCAGCCCCCGACCATTCAGATCCAGAGTCAACCGTCTCGCCACCGCCGACGCTATCTCGGGCGGTTTCTGCTTCAGAACGGCGGCGAAGCGAAACACCGGAAGCGCCAGCCAGCCCATCTGAGGGTCCTTTGGCTCTTCCACTGCCCTGAGGCAATCGACCGGCGCAAATGGGCCCGTGTCTCCCATGGCCCGAAACTGCTCCGGATACTCGACCCGAAACGCCTGAGCCACCCGCTCGGCAAAGTCTTGTCTTTCTTTCTCTTTAGCCGTCACTCGGTTAACCATCCTTGCGTGCAACCCGAAATATGCCGTTTGCCCTCGCCTTCCACAACGAGAATATTGGGGCGGTACCGACGCGCCACCGGCGGCCGAGCTACCCACTTGGAACCGTTTCGGCCCCCGGGCAGTTTCCCCCAAACTCGAAGGCGTTATGCCTGGCAAAGCTCCCGAATGATCGCCGCCGGATCGCTCTCCTTCTGCAGCGCCTCGCCCACCAGAAACGCCGCGTACCCCGCCTGCCGCAATGCTCTCACTTGTTCACAGGTGGCGATTCCAGCCCCGGCGATCGCCAGAACCTGGGATGGTACATCCCGCATCAGGGCAGTCATTCGCGGCAAGGATGCCGGGCCGCTGTCCGTTTGTCGCAAGTTGACACAAATGATCCTCGCCCCGGCCTCCAGCGCTATCTCCAGTTCCCCTTCGTGCTGCACTTCTGCCACCCCGTCCATATCGAACCGGGCGCACTCCGCCAGACACTCCGCCAATCCCTTCCGCGTCAACAGGCGCACCAGCAACGACACGGCATCGGCATTCATGAATCGCGCGAATCCCACCTGGTACGGGTCGACCACGAAATCCTTGCCCAGAACCGGCAGTTGCGAGGCCCGCTTGGCGATCTCCATATTCTCCGGCCTTCCCCCAAAGAACTTCTGATCGGTCAGCACGGCAATGGCCGCCGCGCCCCCCACCCGATACTGCGCCGCAACGCTTATCGGATCCAGTGTCCCGCCGCCCGGTTCGGCCGCATTCTCCCGCCAGGGGAGCTCCGCGATAATCGAGACACCCTTCTTCGCCGACAGGGCCGCCCGAAACCCATATCGCGGCCCTGCATCCTGACCGCTGGTCAAATCCTCAGCCGTCAGCTTCCGCTTCAACTCATCGACTTCCGCCCGCTTCTCGGACGCTATCCGCTGGAACAGATCGATCATGCCGTTTCCCCTTTCACGATCTCCCAACCACTTGCCCCCATTGTCCGCCGCTCCGCCTTGCGAAACGACCAATAGTAGTAAACCGATGACAGGCAGTACAGCCCGATCGTGATATCGAATGTTATCGAATAACCGTACAGATCAATCAATCGTCCCCCCACCGCCGCCGACAACATCCACGATCCGGTCCAGGACACCATGAGCAGCGCATTCACCAGCCCCTGCTCGGTCCGCTCGCACATCTCCATCCCGAAGTGTGTCCCCAGCGGCACACCGATATTCATCAGTGCTCCGCGCAGGACAAACGCCGCGAATGCCAACGGCAGATAATACGTGTACGACAGCGTCAGCATGAACGGGATAGAGGCCAATTGGGTCAGCACTACCGCCCGAACCAGACCGAACCGCTTCGTCAGCAATGGCCCGGCCAGTATCCCCAGGAACATGGCGCACGTCACGCAGAAATAGAAAAAACCGATTCGATCCGGCGACAGCCCGAATCGATCCCGAAAGTACAGATTGAGAAACGGGATGATCAGTCCGGCCCCGGCTCCAATAAGGAAATTCGCCAGCGAGATGCGCAACAGGAATCCCCCGCGGCGGCGCAGCAGCTCGCGCGACACCCTGATCCGCGCCTCTTCTCCCGTCAGCCCGTCCCCCCGAATCAGCGAGAACGGAATCAATGACAGCAGACTGATCGCTACCGCGCCAACCAGCGTGTAACGATAGCCGAGCACCACATCGCCGGTGATCTGGGCGATCATCGCCGCGCTCTTGCCGGCCGTCAGGGAACCGATCATCGCCGCCAGCAGCGAGACTCCGAACGAGAACGAAAACAGATGCGGTCGCTCGCGGGGCGTCGAATTCCGCATGTAAAACGGCGCCGCCGCGACCCGCGACACCGTATAGGCCATCCCCATCACCACCGAAAACGCCAGGACCACGCCGTAGAGATTTGACTCGATCACGATGAAGCTGGCCCCGCCAAGCAGCACCATCGCCACCACCAGACTCGGCCGCAGCGCCAGCCGAGCCAGCATGATCGCCGCCGGTATCGCCATGGCCGTCATTCCCACCGCTCGAAAAGAATTGACAAACCCGATCTGGGTATCGCTGAACCCCAACTCCCGCAGATACAGGTTTAGAAGAAGCTGGAAGACCTCGTAGTTGATCCCCACCAGAAACGCGCCCAGCAGGTACAATCGGGCATTGGGCGAAAACCGACGGACGTCGGCGACATACTCCCGCATCGCCTCACGCCAGCCACGCGCCGCCTCCGCGTTCGACGGTGTGACCGTCGTGGTCGGTTTCACGCTATCCCGCCGCAACTTCACAGAAATTCCGGAGTTGTTGCATCCCCGAGCGGGTCAGGATCGACTCCGGGTGGTACTGCATGCCGAAAATCGGCAACTGGCTGTGTTCGAAACCCATCACCACACCGTCCGTACTCCGCGCGGTGATCCTCAACTCCGTTGGGACCGAGTCCTCCTCCACGATCAGCGAGTGATAGCGCGTCGCCGCAAACGGTGACTCGACCGAGCGATAGAGCCTTGATCCGTCATGCCGGACCTGCGAAACCTTGCCATGCATGATCGAGGGTGCGTACGCAATCCTGGCTCCGAAATGCCGGGCGATCCCCTGGTGTCCCAAACAGACACCCAGAATCGGCGTTCTGCCGATCATACACGCTATCAACTCCGGCATGATCCCTGCATCCTCCGGTCTTCCCGGACCAGGCGATAGAACAATCCGGCTCGGTCTCATGCCGGCGATTTCCGATATGGTGAGGTCGTCGTTTTCGGCTACCACAACTTCTTCGCCAAGTTCGCGGAAATACTGAACGAGATTAAACGTGAACGAATCGTGATTATCGAGCACGAACAGCGGTCCCATACCGACCTGCCCTATTGCCAATCGAAATCGCCGCGCGTGACAAACTGGACCGGTCCGGTCAGATGGATTGTCCCATCATCTTCGCGCCAGTCGACAAATAACGAGCCCGTTTCAAACCGCACCTCGCATTGTCGGTCGGCCAGTCCCTGCATCACCATGGCGCAGACCGCCGCCGCCGCGCCGGAACCCGAGGATCCGGTGGCACCGGCCCCGCGTTCCCACCCGGCCACCTTGAGCTTCCGGCGGCTCACCCGCTGCACAAATTCGACATTCGTTCGCTGCGGAAACAAGGGCGACACCTCAATCGCCCGCCCCAACGGCTGCCAGTCAAAAGCAAGGTCGGGAACCACAATAACACAGTGAGGATTCCCTACTGACAGACAGGTCCCCCGAACAATCTCACCGGCCACCTTCAACTCCGAATTGACCACATACGTGTGGCGCGAACGAACCGGCACCCGCTTGGCGCGAAAGTCTGGTACACCCAACTCCGCTTCCACCATCCAGCCCTTGCCGGACTTTCGAATAAGCCGCACGTCGCTGTGCCTTCCTCCCATGAAGAACGAAAACTGCCGCTTCGTCTTCGTCAGGTCGGCCATGTGCACGGCCGCGATCCTCAGTCCATTACCGGACTTCTCCGCCCACCCCCCGTCAGCGTTGCACACCTCGATTCGCCGGTCTACCCCGCTCTGGCGGGACAGGAAGAGCACGCCATCCGCGCCGATCCCCCACTTTGGGCTGCACAGCGTCCGAGCCAGCTCCGAAAGCCGACGCCGGCTTCCGTACCGAGCTTTCAACTCGACCACGAGAAAGCTGTTCCCCAACGCCTGGTACTTGAAAAATGGAATCTTCATCGTGGTGCCAATGTACGACCATGGGCCGGAACGACAATAAAAAACCCGCCCTCGCGGCGGGTTTTCCTTTTCCGTCCAAGCGACGCTCGAACTACATGTTCTCCTTGATCAGCGAACCGAGTCGCTTGATCCCTTCGGCAATATCCGTCGTCGATGCCGTCGAATAATTCAGCCGCATCGTGTTTTCGCCGCCGCCGTTGGCGAAGAATGGCGAGCCGTATACGTACGCCACCTTCCTGTCGACCGCCTTCGGAAACATGTCTTTGGCCGACATATGCTTGGGCAGCGTGAGCCAAAGAAACAACCCGCCCTCGGGACGAGTCCAGGTCACCTCCGACGGGAACCATTCTTCCAGCGATTTCAGCATGACACTTCGCTTGGCCAGGTAGTCCGCTTTGATCTTCTCGATGTGCGGCTCCAGCAGCCCCCGCACCACGTATTCGAACAACACATACTGGTTGAACGAATTCGTGTGCAGGTCGGCGCACTGTTTTACCTTCTCGAACTGATCGATGATTGGCTTCGGACCGTTCATCCAGCCGATGCGGAACCCGGGGCAGACGATCTTCGAGAAACTGCGCAGCGCGATCACCGCATCCCCGCCCATCGACTTGATTGTCGGGACCCTTTCCCCCATGAATCGAATATCACCGTACGGATTGTCGTCCATCACCGGGATCTCGTACTTGATCGCCAGCTCCACCAGTTCCCGACGGCGACGCTCCGACATCGTGATGCCGGTCGGATTCTGGAAGTTTGAAATCGTGTAAATCAGTTTCGGCCTGAATTTGACCAGCACCTGCTCGACCTGATCCGTCTGCATCCCCTCTTCGTCCATCTCGACCGACACATAGCGCGCCTGGTAGTAGTTGAACGCCTGGAGTGCCCCCACATAGGTCGGGTTCTCCACCAGCACATAGTCCCCCGGATCGATAAAGGCACGGGCGATCAGCTCGATCCCCTGCTGGGCGCCGGCCGTTACGAGAATATTGTCGGCATCCGACGGCGTGCCGCGCTCCGTGGCCCGCTTCGCCAGCAGGTCCCGCAACTGCGGAATCCCGCGCGACAGCGCGTACTGGAGACTCGTCGGACCGTACTTCTCGAGCACCTCGACCATGATCTTCTTCAAATCCGTTATTGGAAACAGCTCCGGAGCCGGGAGCCCGCCGGCGAATGAAATCACTCCCGGCTGTGACGAGATCTTCAGAATCTCACGTATGATCGATGTCTCCAGCTTGGTCACATGCTCCGCGATCCCCCATTTCTCCAGGCGGACGCGATGATTGACATCGGCTAGCATGATGTCACCCTTTCCCATTAGTGGCTGCGAAGCCCGGCCCATCTCGGACCGATCACTCTACATAACTGCCCCAATATATCACTTTCTCGCCAAAAGCAAACGGCAATAGTCCCGGGCAATTCCTCATAATTGTCATAGTGACATTCCCTTAGGGGACACTCCTGAGCCTGTCCACCGGCCCCAAATCATACTTGTTGACTGAATTGCTGGCCCATATTATCCTGTTAAATGCCGTGCCACGATGTAACCGAACAACTGAGCATCACCCTCGACCCCGAGGATCGGATCATCCACTACCGGCTCACCAAACTCACCTGCGGTGGTTCGGTGGGAAATCCCTCCTTGCTCAGAAAATGGGTGGCCAACCGCTCTGCAGATGATGTCCTCGCCGCCCGCCCGGAGGCCGTGCTCGAGGCGATTCCCACCACCAGTGAAACCTGGAACTACCTTACCCGGAAACATCTGTATGCCCTGCAGCAAGGGCTGGCCGCGCTCCTGGGTCACACCCCGGCTCGCCCGGTCGATGCCTGCGTCATCACTTCGGTCGAGACCACCGAACGCGGCATCCGCATGGAGGCTGATCTTCGCGTTGAACTGAAAACCGATGACATCACCGCCTGCGGCGGCTGCGGCTCCTGCT
>AMWB02105652.1_pt2 | contig 75372 bp, 59 predicted proteins | sample 200311 | NCBI WGS metagenome assembly AMWB02 (sample SAMN02737377, study PRJNA173069) | bioreactor metagenome | biome: anode biofilm in microbial fuel cells | place: USA: California | collected 2010-12-16 | reverse complement strand
ATCCGAAACTTTAACATATACAATGTACTAGAGCACATTGACTGCTTCGCAAAAAGCCGCTCGATAGTCGTGCAATGCACGATAACTTGTTGATTTGTCGTCGAAAATTAGTGTAAATGACTTTTTGCGAGTCCGGCGAAATTCAGGTGGATTTTACAGGGAGAGGTTTCATGAAAATTCTGATTGCCGAAGATGACGTCATGACCAGGGTCATCCTGCAGGAGATGCTGTCCGAGGTCGGGACCACCCATGGCGTTGAAAACGGGCGGGAGGCGATTGACGTTTTCACCCGGGCTCTCCATGACAAGGACCCGTTTGATCTGGTCTGCCTCGATATCATGATGCCTGAACTCAACGGGCAGGATGCCCTGGTTCGGATTCGTAAGATTGAAGAAGACATGGGTGTTATTCCTGAATACCAGGTCAAGGTGATCATGATAACCGCGCTGAGCGATCCGGAAAACATCATGAAGGCCCATGTGGAAGGACGCTGTGAGGCCTATATGACCAAGCCGGTCAAGATGAACAACTTGCTCGACCAGATCAAGAAGCTCGGCCTGGTGGTATCCTATTCCTTTTGATTCAACTCCGGTAATTGTTTTCAGATATTCGCCGTTTTCCCTCTGATTTCTTTCCTAAATAATCGATCAATTTCCGGTGCCCGGCCGGAAAGGCAAACTGGTCCAGTTCCTCAAATAAAACCCATCGGTTCTCTTGGGCGGCATGGATTGCCGGTTCTGTTTCGTCCTTTTCCGCTGTTTCGCAGAAAAAGGCATGCAAAATAACACGGTAATGCATGTAAACGTGCCTGACGCGGGTTATTTCTTCGGCGTGCCGTATGCGCAGCCCCGTTTCTTCCTGAAATTCGCGGATAACGGCCTGTTCGGCTGATTCGCCTGTCTTGAGTCTTCCTCCGGGAAACTCCCAGAGATTGGCCCACACATCGTTTTCCCGCCGTTTTTGAATCAACACTTTTCCGTTTCTGCGCAGGATGCCGGTGGCCATTTCAATAACAATGCTTTGTTTTCCGGCGGGAAGAACCGGGCGTTTGTCCACCAGATCAAGCTTTTTCGCCTGACAGCAGTCTGCAATCGGACAGGCGGCGCAAAGGGGTTGCGCGGGCAGGCATACCAGGGCGCCGAGTTCCATGAGGCCCTGGTTGAAATATCGGGCCTGGCCCGAGGGGAGCATTTTTTCCGCCTGGCGCCGGATAAAGGTTTGGTTGGCAGCTGTTTTGACCGGGGAGTCGAGATTGAAAATTCGCGCAAATATCCTTTCGACATTGGCGTCAACCACCGGGTAGTCCCGGTTAAAGGCGATACTCATAACAGCGCCGGCCGTGTAAGGACCGATACCCGGCAGGGCGATGAGTTTCTTGTAGCTGTCCGGAAGAAAGTTGCCTTCATGGGAAAGCAAAACCGCTGCCCGCAGGATATTTCTTGCCCGTGCATAGTAGCCCAAGCCTTCCCACAGTTTCAGAATCTCATCATCCTTGGCCTCGGCCAGGCTGCAGATATCGGGGAAACGGTCAATCCAGCGGTTGAAATAGGGGATGACGCGTTCCATCTGGGTCTGCTGCAGCATGATTTCGGAAATCCAGACATGATAGGGATTGTACGTTTGCCGCCAAGGCAGGGGGCGCTGGTTTTCGGCAAACCAGGCGAGAAGCGGCGGGGGAAGCTTTTGGTCAATGGCCGTCATGGCACGTCAGCGGATGCGCCGGCTGTTCAGCCAGTCGATGCGGCTCCAGAGTCCCTGCAGAATGCGGACCTCGCGCTGGTCAAGTCCGGCTCTGCCGAAAAGACGGCGGAAGGCGTGGAGGATATGGTCGGGGTTCTGCGGATCCAGGTATTCGGCCGCCAGCAGGCTTTCCCGCATATGGGAATACATCATTTCCAGGGATTTGTTGTCCGCCGGTTCGGATTTTTCCGATGCCGCAAGAGGTGCGTGTTTGCCTTTTTGTACTTCATACAGGCAGATAGCCGCGGCCTGAGCCAGATTCAGCGAAGGAAGAGCAGGGTCGGCGGGGATGGTGACAAAGTACTGGCACAGGTCAAGTTCCGCCGTGGTAAGCCCGCTGTCTTCCCGGCCGAAGACCAGGGCTGCCCTGGAATCGGGCCGCAGCAGGGAAATGCGGTCCGGAACCTCATGCGGCTCGAGAAATTCCGTCCGGTATCTGCCGAATCTGCGGGTCGTTCCAAAGCAGAGATTGCAGTCAGCCAGGGCGTGGGCAAGTGTCTTGAACACCCTGGCTTTTTTCAGCAGTTCCCCGGCCTTGACCGCCATGTCCCGGGCCTCTTTGCCGAGATGGTCAGCCCTCGGCTTTACCAGTCGGAGATCGGTAAAGCCGAAGTTCATCATCACCCGGCAGACGGAGCCGATATTGAGCGCCCCCTGGGGTTCCACCAAAACGACGCTGACTGCATCCGGGTTCACGATGCAGTCAGGTTTTTGACGATGGCATCCCCCATTTGCGCCGTGTTGACCGTTTTGTTCGGATCAACGGCGATGTCGCGGGTGTGGATGCCGGAATCAAGGGTCTGTTCCACCGCCCGGTCAATGGCATTTGCCGCCTCATCCAAGCCGAAACTGTAGCGCAGCATCATGGCGGCGGAAAGAATCTGGGCAATGGGATTGGCGATGCCTTGGCCTGCAATGTCCGGGGCGGAGCCGCCGGCCGGTTCGAAGAGGCCGAATTTGTCCTTGTTGAGACTGGCCGAGGCGAGCAGGCCCATGGAGCCGGTCAGCATGGCCGACTCGTCGGAAATGATGTCGCCGAACATGTTGTCGCAAAGCAGCACGTCAAACTGATGGGGGTCGCGCACCAGCTGCATGGTGGCGTTGTCGATATAGATGTGATTTAAAGCCACGTCCGGGTATTGCCTGGCGATTTCAATAACCACTTCGCGCCAGAGGACCATGGTGGTCAGCACGTTGGCCTTGTCCACCGAGGTGACTTTCTTTCTGCGGAGGCGTGCGGCATCAAAGGCCATGTGGGTTATGCGCTCGATTTCCGCCCTGGTGTAGACCAGCGTATCATATGCCCTTTCCGAAGGTCCGCTTCCCTCCCGTCCCTTGGGTTGGCCGAAGTAAATACCGCTGGTCAGTTCCCGCACGCACAGGATGTCAAATCCGTCCTTGATGATATCCGGCCGCAGAGGGCAGGCTCCGACCAGGGACTTGAAGACCCGGGCCGGTCTGAAGTTGCAGAAGAGATCGAAATGCTTGCGCAGGGGAAGCAGGGCTGCGCGTTCAGGCTGCTGCTGCGGGGGCAGGCTTTCCCATTTGGGGCCGCCCACCGAACCGAAAAGGATGGCATCGCTTTCCTCGCAGGTTTTCAGGGTGTGGGCCGGCAGGGCATGGCCGTGGTTGTCAATGGCACAGCCGCCTACATCCTCATGGGCATAGTGAAGTTGGAAGGAAAATTTCTGCTGGGCGGCATCAAGCACCTTGATTGCCTCTTTCATGACTTCCGGGCCGATGCCGTCACCGGCGAGAACTGCTATTTTTTTCATGGTGGAGATCCTCATGGCAAGGAATGTTATAGGGTGCGTCCAGGGGAATAGGAGCTCGCACTGCTGCGAATGCCGGACGTGTCTTTTTTATTTTTTCATATGAAGCGGCACGGCCGGCCGCAGCAAGATATGAAAACCCCGCGCTTCGGCATCACCGTCCTCCAGGGGCGGAAAGGAATTTGCCGAGAAGCAGGGAGAAACAACTATAACGAAATTTGAAAAAATGTGTAGATGTAATCCAAATATTATTTACTCATATCGTATCCTCTGTTTAACTCCCGGGAAAGAATAAACCGCCTTTTGCCGGATACGATACGTGATCGATCACATTGAAACCGAACATGTCTGAAAACAACGAACAGCACAAAATACTCAACTCCCGGTTTCTCCGCGCCATTCCCCACAGCCCCGGCGTTTATCTCATGAAAAACAAGGCCGGCAAGGTGATTTATGTCGGCAAGGCACGGGATCTGCGTAAACGTCTCGCCTCCTATGCTCGTTTTCAGGGCGTGGAACACGGCAAGACCGCGGTTCTGGTCAGTCGCATTGCCGGGCTGGAAACGATTCTCACCCTGTCGGAAAAAGAGGCACTCATCCTTGAGGCCTCGCTGATAAAAAAACATCGCCCTAAATATAACGTCATCCTGCGGGACGACAAGAATTATCCGTTTATCAAGGTCACGGTCAATGAAACCTGGCCGCGTCTTGTCATGACCCGGCGCAGATCACGGGACAAGGCGCGTTACTTCGGTCCATTCAGTTCGATCGGGGCGATGTGGGCGACCATCCGGCTGCTGCATTCCTTATTTCCGCTCAGACGCTGCAAGGGGAGCGAGGTCGGGATGCGATCGCGCCCCTGCCTGAATTATCAAATGAAAAACTGTCTCGGCCCTTGCATGGGCAAGGCGGACCCGGAACTTTACCGTGATATGGTGCGTGATGTGATCATGGTGCTTGAGGGGAAAAACAGGGAATTGACGCACAAGCTGAAAGAGAAAATGAACGACGCCGTTGTTTCACTCCGCTTCGAGGACGCGGCAATGTACCGCGATCAGCTTGCCGCCCTTGCCGAAACACTGGAAAAACAGATTGTCGACGCCGAAAGCGGTCTTGAACTTGATGTTTTCGGCTATGAACGCAAGGGCGCATCCGTGGCCGTGGCGATTCTCTCCGTGCGCCAGGGACGGGTGCTTGGCCGGCAGGTTTTTTATCTTGCGGAGCCTGTCGGCGAGGAGAGGGAGGTGCTGGCGGAAATCATCCGGCGTTATTACATGGAGGTGGATTTCATCGCCCGGGAACTCCTTTTCCCTTTTTTGCCGGAAGACAGGGATCTGCTTGGCGAATGGCTTTCGGAAAGGAGGAACGGACCTGTTCATCTCCGGGTTCCGCAACGGGGGGACAAGCTGCGTCTGGTGGAAATGGCCCGGGCCAATGCGGCCCAAATTTTTTCCGAGCGTGATAAAAAGGAAAAAACATGGACGGCCCTGGCTGATCAGCTGGTCAAATGGCTTCATCTCAACAGGTCGCCGGAACGCATCGAGTGTCTCGACATATCAAACATCAGCGGCAAACAGGCGGTCGGCTCACTTGTCTCTTTTCACCAGGGAGAAAAATATGGGGCCGGATACCGGCGCTACCGGATACAAAGCGGCGATGAACCGGATGATTACCGGATGATGGCGGAAGTCATCGGCCGCAGGCTGGAAAAGGGGTTGGCGGAAGATTCCCTGCCGGATCTCTTCATGGTGGACGGCGGCAAAGGGCAGCTCAATATTGCCGTCAACCTGGTGAAAAATTACGGACTTGATGACAGAATCGAACTGGTGGGCATTGCCAAGGACAAAGACGGCGAGGGCGAAAAACTGTATCGTCCGGGGCGAAAGAACGCCATCATGCTGCCCCGCCATGCACCGCTGCTTCTTTTTCTCATGCGGATTCGGGATGAAGCACACCGCTTCGGCATCACCTTTCACCGACAATTGCGGCACAAGGAATCCTTTACCTCGGCAATCGATGCCGTTCCCGGCATCGGGCCGGCGACAAAAAAGAAGCTGTTGACCACCTTCGGCAGCCTGGCCGGGGTCAAAAAAGCCTCGGTGGAGGAACTTGCCCAAGTACCGGGTGTCGGCCCGGCGCTTGCCCGCGCTATTTACGATTTTTGTGAAAAGGAGGGGTGAGTCGAAATGCCATATTGTTGTTGCTTTTTGGCCGGCAAATCACTATGTTTTGATTTTCTTTTTTCCGTATATGTCAGGTATGGGTCTTTTTAATATATTTTTATGGGGAAGCGTGCATTATGTGGGAATACACAGATAAAGTCAAAGAGCATTTCTTGAACCCGCGCAACGTCGGCGAGGTGGAAAATCCCGACGGCGTCGGCGAGGTCGGATCGTTGGCCTGCGGCGATGCGTTGAAACTCACCTTTAAGCTCGACGCGAAAAAAGAACGGATAGCCGAGGCCAAATTCAAAACCTTCGGCTGTGCCAGCGCCATTGCCTCCTCTTCCGCCTTGACGGAAATGATCAAGGGACTGACTTTGGAAGAGGCATCAAAAGTGACCAACGAGGATATCGCGGATTTCCTCGGCAGTCTGCCCAAGGAAAAAATGCACTGTTCGGTGATGGGCCGTGAAGCTCTTGAAGCGGCCATTGCCAACTATCGCGGCGTCGCACTTCCCATGGCGGAAGGCGAGGTTGTTTGTGAGTGCTTCGGGGTGACTGATCTTGAAATCAAACGGGCCATCGAGGAAAGCCATCTGCGCACGGTGGAGGAGGTAACCAATTTCACCAAGGCGGGGGGCGGTTGCGGTAAATGCGAGGGTCGTATTCAGGAGTTGCTCGACGAGGTACGGAAAACCGGCAAGCCGCGGATTATCCCCATGAGCGGCCCACCACGGATGACCAATATCCAGAAGATCAAAATGATTGAAGATGTGTTTGAAAGGGAGGTGCGGCCCACCTTGAAAAAGGATGGAGGCGACATTGAGCTCATCGATGTGGACGGCGATTTTGTCATTGTTTCTCTGCGTGGTTCCTGTGTGAGCTGCGCCAAATCTCAGACCACCTTGAAGGAATATGTTGAGAAGAAACTCAGGGAACAGGTGCTTGACACCCTTATCGTCGAGGAGAGCAAGGCATGAGCGCATCGGAAAAAGTAATTTACATGGACAACAACGCCACCACCATGGTCGCACCTGAAGTACTCGAAGCCATGATGCCCTATTTTTCCACCCTGTACGGCAACCCTTCGAGCATGCATACCTTTGGCGGCCAGGTGGGAAAATCGGTCAGAAAAGCCCGGGAGCAGGTTGCCGCAATCATAAACGCCGATTCCGATGAAATCATTTTCACCAGCTGCGGCACGGAAAGCGACTCCACGGCTATTCTTTCCGCTCTTCAGGCCCAGCCGGAAAAAAGACATATCGTCACAACCAGGGTGGAGCATCCGGCGGTGAAGAATCTATGCCGCAGCCTTGATTCGCTCACCGGTCATAAACACAAGGTCACGGAACTTCCGGTGGAAAGCGACGGCACCATTGATCTGAATCGGTATGAAAACAGCCTGACCGACGAGACGGCCATTGTCAGCGTCATGTGGGCGAACAATGAAACCGGTGTCATCTTCCCCATTGAGGAGATGGCGAAAATCGCCAAGGGACGGGGCATTCTTTTCCATACCGATGCCGTCCAGGCGGTGGGCAAAATCCCCATTGATGTCAAACAGGTGCCGGTTGATTTTCTTTCCATTTCCGGTCACAAGCTGCATGCTCCCAAGGGCGTGGGCGTCCTTTACGTGAGGAAAAGAACCCCCTTTGTGCCCTATCTCATCGGCGGCCACCAGGAGCACGGGCGCAGGGGCGGCACCGAAAATGTCGCTTCCATCATCGGGCTGGGCAAGGCCTGCGAGCTGGCACGCCGCCATATCAACAAAGAAAATACCACGGTAAAGGCCTTGCGGGACAAACTGGAAAACGGTTTGCTGGCCAAAATACCCAATTCGATTTTGAACGGTCATAAAACAGAGCGATTGCCCAATACCAGCAACGTCAGCTTCGAATATGTGGAGGGCGAGGCGATCCTGCTGCACATGGACAGATTCGGCATCTGCGCGTCCTCGGGTTCGGCCTGCACCTCCGGTTCGCTGGAGCCTTCGCACGTGCTGCGGGCCATGGGTGTTCCTTTTACCGCGGCCCATGGATCGATTCGCTTCAGCCTCAGCGTTTATAATACGGAGGATGAGGTGGATTTCATCCTGGAAAAGATGCCGGGAATCATAGCGAATCTGCGGGCGATGTCGCCGTTCTGGCAAAACAGATAGCACGAGTTTGAAAGAAAAGAAGATGCAGTCATTCTGATTCCGACTCCCGGCTGATACCGCTGGACAGTTACGAAAAATCATGAAATAGAGGTGTTTGTCATCCATGCAGGTCATTTCTCCTTCCTATGAAATTTTAAGCGATCTCGACCAACAGGGCCTGGCCGTCCGTATTGAGATGTGCGGCCGTCTCTGTTATAAAAGCGAGGATAAAATTACCGCGGATTCAGCGCCTCCTTTTATTCGTAAAATATTAAAGCACGGGCATAACTCTGTTGCGGAAATGGCTGTTTTGACGGTAAAAGTCGAAGTCGATCAGGACTCGCTTATTGCACAGCTTTTTGCGGTGCTGCCCAAGTATCTGCAGATCGACAGGCCGGAGAAAAAAACGCTTGTCGTCACCGGGTCGGTCCGGGCATACCGCGAGCTTTTTCAGAACAGCGGCAACCTGAAAATAGTCAAGGGGATTACCCAGCATCTGGCCGGGCGACATCCCCTCTTTTTCGAGGATATCCTGCCGAAACGCGGCCTGCTCCCCCAGGAAGGCGTGCTTGTGGAGAAGATCCCGCTCCACGATGTTGATGACCTGCCCGCCGATCTTTTTGTCAAACACAGGTACATTGCCGTTAAATTTATTGTCAACCGCGCGGTAACCCATGAAATGGTGCGGCACCGTCCCTGCGGATTTCTCCAGGAGAGCCAGCGATACTGTCGTTACAGTGACAGCAAATTCGGCAACCAGGTGACGTTTATCAAACCTCTTTTTTATGAAGAAGGCAGCGAGGAGTACAGGATTTGGCAATCCGCCATGAAAGAAACCGAACGCCTCTATATTCAGCTTCTTGAAACATCCACCCCGCAGGCGGCGCGCACGGTGCTGCCCAACTCCTGCAAGACGGAACTGATTGTCTACGCCAACCTTTTGCAGTGGTTGCATATGTTCAAGTTGCGGACATCAAAAGGGGCCGATCCCTCCATGCGCGAGGTGATGGTGCCGCTGCTTGAAGATTTCAAAAAACTTTTTCCCTCTGTTTTTGGACATCTGTCTCCGGAAAAATAAGTAATTTTGCCGATTGTTTTGTTGGTGGGAATGGGGTAAGAAAAATAGATTTTTTTTCATCCATTGCCGGATACCTGCGCCCGGATTTCATATCCTGGTCCATCGGTCGTCACGAAACATTCTTCCGTCATGACCACCTGTATTGAAAGAATACGGTGTCTCGATATTTTTCGTCAAAGTACGCAAGGACAGTTTTTAGGAAGCAATTGATGCTGAAAACAACAATTCGACATACTTCATTTAATAACGATTTAAGAAGGAGGAAGTAATGGTTCTTGATCCGACCAAACATGCAGATTGGGAAATTGCCGAAGATGCTGAGAAAAACATGAAAACAGTTTATGAGCTCGCTGAGAAGCTCGGACTGGAAAAGGAAGAGCTGTTACCGCACGGTCATTATGTGGCCAAGCTTGATTACCGTAAAATTCTTGATCGTCTGAAAGATCGTCCGGACGGCAAATATGTGGACGTGACCGCCATTTCACCAACTCCTCTCGGGGAAGGGAAGAGCACCTGTGCCATGGGTCTGGTGCAGGGACTCGGCAAAAGAAACAAAAGCGTTGTCGGCGCCATCCGCCAGCCATCCGGCGGACCTACCATGAACATCAAGGGCAGCGCCGCCGGCGGCGGTCTGGCCCAGTGTATTCCCCTGACGCCTTTTTCCCTGGGGCTTACCGGCGATATCAACGCCATCATGAATGCCCATAATCTCGGCATGGTTGCCCTGACTTCCCGTATGCAGCATGAGGCAAATTATACGGATGAGCAACTGGCCAAGAGAAATCTTCGCCGTCTCGATATTCATCCGAAAAAGGTTGAATTCGGCTGGATTATCGACTTCTGCGCCCAGGCGCTGCGCAATATCACCATCGGTCTCGGCGGTAAAATGGACGGCTATACCATGCAGTCCAAATTCGCCATTGCCGTCAGTTCCGAGATCATGGCCATTTTGTCTGTGGCCAGGGACCTGAAGGACATGCGCGAGCGGATCGGCAGGATCGTCGTCGCCTATGATCGCCAGGATCGGCCCGTCACCACCACTGATCTCGATGTGGCCGGCGCCATGACCGCCTGGATGGTCGAGGCCTTGAATCCCAATATGTTGCAGACGATTGAAGGCCAGCCGGTCATCGTTCATGCCGGACCTTTCGCCAATATCGCCATCGGCCAGTCTTCGGTCATCGCCGATCGGGTTGCCCTGAAGCTTGCCGATTATAATGTGACTGAAAGTGGTTTCGGCGCGGATATCGGTTTTGAGAAGTTCTGGAATCTCAAGTGCCGCTACAGCGGGCTCAAGCCGAACTGCGCCGTTGTCGTCGCCACTATCCGGGCCCTCAAGTGCCATGGCGGCGCGCCGATTCCGGTGCCGGGCAAGCCCATGCCGGAAGAGTACAAGAAAGAGAATGTCGGCTGGGTCGAAGAAGGGTGCAAGAATCTTCTGCACCATATCGAAACGGTCAAGAAGGCCGGCATCAATCCCGTGGTCTGTATTAACGCCTTCTATACCGACTCCGACAACGAGATCAAAGCGGTTCGTCGGCTCTGTGAAGCGGCAGGTGCCCGTGTTGCCCTTTCCCGTCATTGGGAGCATGGCGGCGACGGAGCTCTGGAATTCGCCGATGCGGTTGTCGACGCGTGCGAGGAGCCCAATGACTTCAAGTTCCTCTACGAGTTGGACACCCCGTTGGAGAAGCGTATCGAGCTTATTGCCAAAGAGGTGTACGGTGCGGACGGGGTCAGCTACAGCGCCGATGCCCAGGCCAAACTGAAGCGGATGGCTGCTGATCCGGAGATGAAGGAAATGGGCACCTGTATGGTCAAGACCCATCTTTCCCTGTCCCACGATCCCAAACTCAAAGGGGTGCCCAAGGGTTGGACCCTGCCGATTCAGGATATCCTCACCTATAAAGGCGCGGGCTTTGTCGTTCCGGTTGCCGGGGCAATCAGCCTGATGCCGGGCACCGCATCGGATCCGGCTTATCGTCGCATCGACGTTGATGTCAACACCGGAAAAGTGAAAGGCGTCTTCTAAAAAATCACCTTTTTCATCTTTTCTTCAAAGGCGATACCGAAAAGAGCGTGGCTCTTTGGTGTCGCCTTTTTTATTTTCCGGACGGAAAGCTGAAAAAGTTGAGTTCCCATCTATAATGGACTAATATAAAAAAATTCTCAAACCATTGAATACACTTTTTTTATCCTATGGCGCTACCAATAAAAAATATTCCTGATAAAAAGTCCGCATTAAGGGCCACGATCAAAGATCAGTCCGGTGCCGGCAAAACCAAGATTGGCGAATTGCTCCGCAAGGAGGGGCATATTCTCAGCAGTCAACTTGAAGAGGCGCTTGCGGTTCAGAAAAAAACAGGCCAGCGCCTGGGCAGCATCCTGATCAGGCTCGGCCATATTGAAGACACAACTATTCTCAATGTTTTGAGTCGGTTGCATAATTTTCCCTCCGTTGATATCAAGAAAGAGCCGCCCAATCCCGAAGTTTTCAAAACCATTCCCTTTCATATCGTCAAAAAATATTGTGCCCTGCCGTTGCGCATGACCGGCAAGACGCTGCAGGTCACCATGGCGGAGCCGACCGATACCAGTGCGGTGGAGGAACTGCAGACAGAGGTGAAAATGGTTCTCTCCGTCTGTGTCTCCACGGAAAAGGACATCTTTGAGGCGTACAAAAAATACTATAAGATTTCCGATGACGAATACCGTGAACTTCTCGGCGCTGCCGAAGAAGTTGAGGAAGAGGAGGATGTAGCCAGCATCGATGACTTCGGTTCGCTTGCCTCCGAGGCGGCTGATGAGATGGCCATTGAAGATGATTCGGCCACTGCCGAGGAATTTTCCGCCTCGGACGCTCCCATCATCAAGCTGGTCAATGGTATTCTGATCAAGGCCGTCAAGGACGGAGTCAGCGATATTCATATTGAGCCGTATGAAAAGTCGCTTCAGGTGCGTTACCGTCTTGACGGCTCTCTTTACAAATCGATGAATCTTCCCTTGAGCATCAAAAATGCCTTGAATTCCAGGGTGAAGATTCTTTCCAGTCTTGATATCACCGAGCGTCGTGTCCCCCAGGACGGCAGGATCAAGATGCGCATCGGCCGCAACAAGGTGGTTGATTTTCGTGTTTCCACCCTGCCCACCCTTTTCGGCGAGAGTATCGTTCTCCGTATCCTGGACAAAAGCTCGCTCAATGTCGATCTGACCAAACTCGGGTTCGAGCCCGAAGTTTTTGAAACCCTGAAGCGATGTCTCAATCGCCCCCAGGGTCTGCTCCTGGTAACGGGCCCCACCGGTAGCGGCAAAACGGTTACTCTCTATTCCGCCTTGAACTCGTTGAACAATGAAGACACAAAAATCCTGACGGCGGAAGATCCGGTGGAATTCAACTTCAAGGGCATTAATCAGGTCAACGTTCATCAGGAAGTGGGAATGACCTTTGCCGCGGCGCTCAAGGCCTTCCTGCGTCAGGATCCGGACATCATCATGGTGGGCGAGATCCGTGACATGGAAACCGCCGAAATCGCCATCAAGGCGGCCATGACCGGCCATCTGGTTTTTTCCACCCTGCACACCAACGATTGCGCCGCCACCATCGGCCGTCTGGTTGATATCGGTATCCCGCCCTATATGCTGGCCTCCGCCATTACCATGGTTCAGTCCCAGAGGCTGGGGCGCCGTTTGTGTCCGGAGTGTAAAGTCGAAATTCCCCTGCCCGAGGAAAAAGAGCTGCTCGGTATCGGCTTCAGCGAAAGCCAGTTGGAGAATCTCACTCATCTCTGGGGGCCGAAAGGCTGTCCTGTTTGCCGCGGCGGCGGTTATAAAGGCCGGGTCGGTTTTTTTGAACTGATGGAAATCACGGATGAGGTGGCCAAGGCAATCAGCGCCGAGGTGCCGGAAGACCAGCTGCGCAAGATCGCCATTCAGGAAGGCATGATTCCGTTGCGGAATGCGGCTATCCGCAAGGCAATTCAAGGCGTAACCAGCCTTGATGAGGTGATGAAAAAAACGGTGGTCACCGAGGAAAGCCTGCCCGCCTACCTGGTGAATCCTGATATCGAACGATATGAGGATGGGGATGTCATCATCCGGCAGGGGAACAGTGATATTGATTTTTTCCAGCTCATCCAGGGGGCATTGATGGTGGTGAAAGACGGCAAGAAAATCGCCGAAATCACCGAACCGAATGAATATTTCGGCGAGATGTCCGCCATCTCCGGCGTCGCTCGTTCCGCGTCGATTCTTTCCAAGGGGAGATCGGCCATCAAGCGTTATCCCGGCGACAAAATCATGGAGATCGTCGAAAAACATCCGAACGTCGCGAAGCATTTTTTCAAGACGCTCGTCACCCGACTCGGCCAGGCCAACGATATTATCGTCAAGCTGGCTGAAAGCAGAAACAGGTAATTATCACTAGGTACTACTACCTAAGTATCCGTAATCTGAGCTTTTCCCTCACATTACCTGCTTAAAAAAAGCCATAAATACCTTGCAAAACGGAAATGAGTCCACTATGATACTTCGTTAAGTTTTGCTATATTTTCCGCTTTTTTTCAAGCAACGCCGCAGTGCGCCATTGTTCTAAAATAACTGTAACTTTGAAATACTGTGAACGGCATAAGGGGCCGTAAGGAATCAGTTAAAAAACTGTAACTATCCAGGTAGATAGGCTAAAGACTGTAGGCTGTAAGGAAAGGCATCACAAAATATGAACTCATGCAGGACAAACAGCCCTATAGTCTTCAGTCTATAGCCTAAACACCTGAGTAGTTACAAAAAACTCATGGTTATTTTTTTTAACGGCCCCTAAACACAACGCAGTTTCCATATTCATTATTTTATATACGTTTCAATTACTTAAGGAGTGATAATGACGGCAAAAATTATCAGCGGAACCGAAACCGCCAAAACCATTCGCGAAGAACTCAAAGTCGAAGTTACCGAGTTGAAGGAAAAACACAATGTGGTTCCCGGCCTGGTGACCATACTTGTCGGCGAGGATCCTGCTTCCCAGTCCTATGTGAGCGCCAAAAACAAAACCGCCCATGCCCTTGGCATCCATTCCGAACAGGTGACGCTTGCCGCTGACACCAGTGAGCAGGAGTTGTTGAATCTGATCAATAAATATAATAATGACGACAAGATAAACGGTATTCTCGTTCAGCTTCCCCTGCCCAAGCATATTGACGAGGGAAAAGTGTTGTATGCCATTGACCCCAAGAAGGATGTGGATGGTTTTCATCCGGTCAACGTGGGCAAGATGGTGCTGGGTGAACAGTGTTTTCTGCCCTGTACCCCCCACGGCATTCTTGAACTTTTGACCCGTTCCGGCATCGAGACCAGCGGCGCCGAGGTTGTTGTCATCGGCCGCAGCAACATTGTCGGTAAACCCATGACCAACCTGATGCTGCAGAAAAGGGCAGGGGGCAACTCCACCGTCACGATCTGTCATACCCGCACCAAGGATATGGCTTCACACTGCCGGCGGGCCGACATCATCATCGCCGCCGTGGGCGTCCCGAAGATGGTTACCGCCGACATGGTCAAGGATGGGGTTGTCATTATTGATGTCGGAGTCAACCGTATCGGCATGACCGCCGAAGGCAAGGCGATTCTTGCCGGCGATGTTGACTTTGACGGCGTGAAGGAAAAGGCCGCCGCCATTACCCCGGTACCCGGAGGCGTCGGACCCATGACCATTACCATGTTGATGAAAAATACAGTCCAGGCGGCCAAACAGGCTGCTGGTCTGATATAACCTCTCCAGGAGAAAAAATATGGCAATCGCACGTAACGGATGTGAAGGGTGCACGGAAATTACCTGCACCTCCACAAAGGAAGTCCTCTCCAAAGACCTGGCAAAAAATGTCATAACCGCCTATGACCGGGTGAAGGCGCGCGGCATGTCGGCATGTCTTTTCGGTTCCACCGGCACCTGCTGCCGGAACTGCAATATGGGCCCCTGTCAGATTATCGACGGTGTCGACGAGATGATCGGTATCTGCGGCGCCACCGCCGATACCGTTGCAGCCCGTAACTTTGCCCGGACCGTCGCAGCCGGCTCCGCCGCCCATACCGATCATGCCCGTGAAATGGTCCGCGGTTTCATTGAAGCGGCAAAAGGAAATGGCCCGCACCAGATCAAGGATGTCGATAAACTGAAGAAAATTGCCGCTGTTTTTAATATTGCCACAGAAGGCCGCGAGGTTAATGAAATCGCCCTGGAACTCGGGGAAAAAGCCTTGGCTGAGTTCGGCAATCAGGAAAACACCCCCATCTCCATGCTGAAGAGGGCTCCGCAGAAAAGGCAGGCCATCTGGAAAAATCTGGGTATCGAGCCCCGCGGCATTGATCGGGAAGTCGTTGAGACCATGCACCGAACCCACATGGGTGTTGATCAGGAATATCACAACATCATGCTGCAGGCATCCCGATGCGCACTGAGTGACGGTTGGGGGGCATCAATGCTTTCCACCGAGTTGACCGACATCATGTTCGGCACCCCGGTACCGCGTCGCTCCATCGTTGACCTCGGCGTTTTGAAGTCGGACCAGGTCAATGTGACGGTGCACGGCCATGAACCGCTTCTGGCCGAAGCCTTGTGTATTGCCGCCCAGGAACCGGACATGCTTGAACTGGCCGCCAAACAGGGCGCCAAGGGGATCAATCTGGCCGGTGTCTGCTGCACGGGCAACGAGATTCTCATGCGTCGCGGCATTCCCGTGGCCGCGGGTTTTGTTCAGCAGGAAATCGCGCTTTCCACCGGCGCCGTCGAGGCAATGGTTGTCGACGTGCAGTGCGTCATGCAGTCCGTCGCCGATGTGGCAAAGAGTTTTCACACCGACATCATCACCACCAACTACCGCGCCAAAATGCCCGGCGGCGTGCATATACAATTTGATGAACACAAGGCCATCGAATCCGCCAAGCAAATTCTTACCCGCGCAATCATGAACTTCAAAAAACGTGGTGATTTTTTCATTCCCAAGGACTCCAGGCTTGATGTCGTCGTCGGTTTTTCCCATGAAACCATCAACTATATGCTCGGCGGCCGCTTTCGCGCCAGCTACCGGCCGCTCAACGACAACATCATCAACGGCCGTATCCGTGGCGTTGCCGCCATTGTCGGTTGCGACAATTTCAAACTGGCCGACGACAGCCACGAAATCATTGCACGGGAACTGATCAAGAACAATATCCTTGTCCTGGCCACCGGTTGCGCCGCAACCTCCCTCGGCAAGGCAGGTCTCGTCAATCCCGAAGCGGCACGATTCTGCGGTGATTCCCTGCGTGAGGTCTGCGAAACCGTGGGCATGCCGCCGGTTCTCCACATGGGTTCCTGTGTCGATAACAGCCGCATCCTCATTGCCGCCACCGAGATGGTGCGCGAGGGCGGGCTCGGCGATGATATCAGCGACCTGCCCGCCATCGGCACGGCGCCGTTATGGATGAGTGAAAAAGCTGTTGCCATCGGTCAGTATTTTGTGGCCAGCGGCGCCCAGGTTGTCTTTCAGAACCTCGCCACCTCCGGCGCAAAAAGTTTCAACAAGTTTTTGCTTGAAGACATGATGGGCACCTATGGCGCGCATTGGAACGTGGCTGAGGATCCCAAGGAGATCGCCCGCATCATGATTGAAGCAATCGAGGCAAAGCGTGATGCCCTTGGTATCAATAAAAAGAAAGAGCGTGTTCTCTTTGACATGGATATGCGTCGTGACCTCGGCACCGGCACCGGCCTGAAAGACGTCGGCTGTCATGGCCCGGCTTGACATGACGGGCATGGTTGCTTGCTTGACGAAGCCGTTGCAAAAAAATAACCTGTCCATCCCAATGCCGGCAACAGCAGAAGGATTTGTCCGAAACAGGTAGAAAGAGACAGGTTGTTCGGCAATGGCTTCTCATTTCTTTAACTTCAATTTACATAAGGATATATCCGAATGAAATCGGGAAGTCGTTTAGAGAAAATTCTGACCTCCGGAACCTTTGCCGTGACCGGGGAACTGGGGCCGCCGAAAAACAGCGACCCGGAAGTTGTCAGGAAAAAGGCACGGATACTGAAAGGTCATGTTGACGCCGTCAATATTACCGATTGTCAAACGGCCATTGTCCGCATGTCCAGTATCGCAGCCGGTCTCATCACGCTCCAGGAAGGGGTTGAGCCGGTCATCCAGATGACATGCCGGGACCGTAACAGAATCGGCATGCAGAGTGACATTCTCGGAGCCGCGGCCCTTGGTTTGAAAAATCTGCTTTGTTTGACCGGCGATCACCAGAAATTCGGTAATCATCCCGGTTCAAAAGGCGTTTTTGATATGGATTCGATCCAGCTGCTCGGCATGGTTCGGGCAATGCGGGATGAAAAGAAATTTCAGTGCGGCGAGGAGATGAAATCCGCCGAACCCCGCCTTTTTCTCGGCTGCGCCGCGAATCCTTTTGCCAACCCTTTTGAATTCAGAGCCCCGCGTCTCGGTAAAAAAGTCGCCAACGGCGCTGATTTCGTTCAGACCCAGATCATTTACAATGTGGAAAAATTCACTCGTTTCATGGAAATGGTATGTGATCTGGGCATCCATGAAAAGGCGTATATTCTTGCCGGTGTTACCCCGCCGAAATCACTCGGCATGGCCAGGTACATGAAAAATTTCGTGCCGGGCATGGATGTCCCCGACGACATCATCAGTCGGATGAAGGATGCCAAGGACAAGCAGGAAGAAGGTATCAATATCTGTGTTGATATAATTAATCGGGTCAAGGAAATTAAAGGGGTAGCCGGAGTTCACATCATGGCTATCGAGTGGGAGGAGGCGGTCCCGGAGATAGTCAAACGCGCCAAGCTCGCAACGCGACCCGCGTTTGAGGAAGACGCCGCCGTCACGCAAAAACCGGTCGAAGCACCCATAGAAATAACAACCGCTCCGGCGGAAGCAGTAACATCTGTTGATCACGAAAAGCTTCTTGCTGAAGCACGGTCTGAGGCTGAAAAAATCATCGCCCAGGCCCGTCAAGAGGTCGAAAAAATGCGCGCTGCCGCAGCCGTATCGGTTCCAGGCGGCGTAGCCACAGAATATGAAGATGCAGGAGAGCATGAGATGAACGAAAGAGAACGTCAAATGGCGTTGCAATCTGTGCAGATGGGCTTAAATGCCCTGAGAAAAGCCTTTAATTTGACCGACGATCAGTTTGAGGCGCTGTCAAGTTTCGCCAGCGCTGAAGCAGTACTGAAACGTCAGCCGCAGGAAGGTGGAGCTGCCCCCGCTCCCGCGGCTGCGCCGGAGGTTAAAAAAGCAACTGAACCAAAAGTTGATGCTGCGGCAGAGAAAGCGGCAGCCGAGGCAAAGGCGGCGGAAGAGGCCAGGAAGGCAGCCGAGGCAAAGGCGGCGGAAGAGGCCAGGAAGGCGGCCGAGGTAAAGGCCGCGGAAGAGGCCAGGAAGGCAGCCGAGGCAAAGGCCGCGGAAGAGGCCAGGAAGGCGGCCGAGGCAAAGGCCGCGGAAGAGGCCAAGAAGGCGGCACCTGCAAAACCTGCCCCGACAGCAGTCGCTGCTTCGGCTGAGCTTGCGGTTGCAGAACTTGCGGTTGAAAAAACTTCTCTGGCGGAACGATCCGCCAAGGTTCCCGCTGCATCCTATAAGATAAATTATACCGGCACGATTAAAGAAACCGTGCTGGGCAGCGGCGACAAGGCGCTGAAGGTCGGCGGCGAGGCTTCCCTGCCGTTTTATCTGTTTGAGGGCGGCATGCCCAACAAGCCGGTCATCGCCATGGACGTTCTTGATGTCAAACCGGATGAATGGCCGGATTCCCTTGCCCGTCATTATCAGGGTGTTCTCGGCAACCCCCTTGATTGGGCACGGAAGTGCATCAATGAATATCATGCCGAGGCCATCTGTCTTTCCCTGGTGAGTACCGACCCCAATGGAATGAACAGAAGTGCCGCCGAGGCTGCCAAGGCTGCGTCCGAGGTAATCAACAACATCGACGTGCCGGTTATTGTTTGGGGTTGCGGCAATGCGGACAAGGACACGGAAACCTTGCGCGAGATAACATCGCTTACCGGCGACAAAAAAGTCTGTCTTGCGCCGTTGTCCGATGCCAACTATCGTTCCCTGGGCGCGACGGCAATGGCTTTCCAGAATCCCCTGGTGGCCGCTTCGCCGATTGATGTCAACCTGGCGAAGCAGCTCAATATTCTTCTCCAGAATCTCGGTGTCCCGCTCAGTTCCGTCATGATGGATCCTTCCGTCGGTGCTCTCGGCTACGGTATAGAGTACACCTACTCCGTCATGGAGCGTATCCGCCTGGCAGCCCTCACCCAACAGGATGAGAAACTGCAGGTGCCGATTATCTGCAATCTCGGACGCGAGGTCTGGAAGGCGAAAGAATGTCGGCTCCCCTCCGACGATATGATCGGAGATATGGAAAGGCGAGGCATCATGATGGAGGCTATAACCGCCACCTGTATGCTGCTTTCCGGTGGCGAGGTACTGATTATGAGACATCCGAAAGCCGTGAATCTTACCAAGTCTCTGATCAACAGCCTGACCAGCGGAAAATAATTCATAGAGATATTCTGAGAGGAGCAATTCAATGTCAAAAATAATCTGTTCAGCTGCTATCCGAGGTGCCCATAAAATTGTCGACATGGCCGAGGAAAAATTTGAAGCGGCTATCAAAAAATATGGGCCTGAACAGGCGGTTTCCTTCCCCAACACAGCATATTTTTTGCCGGTCATATACAGTATGCTGGGCGCAAAGGTGGAAAAACTCGGAGATATGAAGGACATTTTCCAGGAATGCCGGAAACTCCTGCCTGAACTGGTGAGCGACAACGTCTGGCTGCCCTATCTCGCCCCTGCCTTGGATGCGGGTATGGCAACTTTTTTTGCCGAGGAGATGTTCGAGGCGATCCGCTATCTTGAGCAGCCTGACTTTTACACAAAAACCGAGGACCCGGTCGGTTCGAATCTGTGGCTTGGCGCGGCGGATGACGTTATTTTCAGAAAACGCGGCGTTGAGTTTGTTGACGGCACCGCCCCTGGTTTTGCCGCCATCATGGGCTCGCCCGAGAATATGGAAGTAGCCAGCAAGATCGCCCTTGAGTTGCAGGAAAAAAATCTTTACATCTTTATGCATGATCACTCCAACGGTGTGCGCATGGCCGAACAACTGGTCAAAAACAATGTCCAGGTCGGTTGGGGCACGCGTTTGGTTCCCTTTGGCGAGAGTTATACCACGGCTGTCTTTGCCATCGGTTTCGCCTGCCGTGTCGCCATGGCCTTTGGCGGCATCAAGCCGGGTGATTACCGGGGCAACCTCATTTACAACAAGGACCGGACCTTTGCCTTTGTCATGGCCTTCGGTCCGGTCAGCGATGAATGGTACGCCAACGCAGCCGGCGCCCTCAACTGGGGCTTCCCCACCATATCCGATTACGATATCCCCGAGGTCCTGCCCACCGGTATCTGCACCTATGAGCACGTGGTGAGCAGGGTGCCCCACGAGGAGATCGTCCAGCGAGCCATTGAGGTACGCGGCCTGAAGGTCAATGTTACCAAAATCGATATCCCCATGGCCTTCGGTCCTGCCTTTGAGGGTGAAAGAATCAGGAAAGACGATCTCTTCATGGAGTGCGGCGGCGGACGGACCAGCGGCGTCGAGGTTCTTGTTTCCAAGGATATGTCCGAGGTCGTTGACGGTGAAGTCATTCTGGTCGGCAAGGACATTTCAGATATCGGTCAGGGACAGAATCTGCCCATCGCCATTCTCGTCGAGGTTGCGGGACGCGAGATGCAATCCGATTTTGAACCGATCCTTGAACGCCAGTTCCATCATCTGATTAACTATATCCAGGGCATCATGCACATCGGCCAGCGGAACATCATGTGGATCCGTATCGGCAAGGCCGCGGTGGAAAAGGGATTCTCCTTCAAGCATATCGGCAAGGTGCTCCACGGCAAGCTGCATCAGGAGTTCGGCGCCATTCTTGACAAGGTCCAGGTCAAGATTTACACCGAGCAGGATAAGGTTGAAGAGGTGCAGGAGCTGGCCAAAAAGGTTTATGCCGAGCGTGACCTGCGTCTGGGCAACATGACCGACGAAACAGAGGAAGTCTTCTATTCGTGCACCCTGTGCCAGTCCTTTGCTCCCAGCCATGTCTGCGTCATTACGCCGGAAAGGGTCGGCATGTGCGGCGCCTATAACTGGCTTGACGGAAAAGCTTCCTACCAGATCAACCCCACCGGGCCGAATCAGCCCATTCAGAAAGGTGAGTGTACGGATGCGGTGCTTGGCGATTTCATCGGTATCAATGATTTTGTTAATCAGGCGTCACGCGGCGCGGTGCCGGCGGTAAGCTGTTACTCGCTGATGAATAACCCCATGACCGCCTGCGGCTGTTTCGAGGCCATTGCCGCCATGCTGCCGCAGTGTAACGGCATCATGGTTGTCAACCGTGATTACATGGGCATGACGCCGAGCGGCATGAAGTTTACCTCGCTGGCCGGTATGGCCGGCGGCGGTGCGCAGACCCCGGGTTTCATGGGTGTCAGCAAGCATTTTCTCACCAGCCCGAAGCTGTTTTTGGCTGAAGGTGGTTTGAAACGGGTCGTCTGGCTGCCCAAAATGCTGAAGGAAGAGCTCAAGGACAAACTGATCGCCCGTTGTCAGGCCATCGGCATGCCGGGGCTGTATGATATGATCGCGGATGAGGAAGTGGGCACCACGGAAGAAGAGGTGCTGGCGTTTCTCAAAAAGGTAGGTCATCCTGCCCTTGAAATGGAAACCGTTATGTAGGCCGAAGCAAGGCTGCTACTATTTTTTATATGTATAAGAGGAGATAAAAAATGGCTCTTACTGGTATACAAATCCTTAAAATGCTCCCGAAAAAGAACTGTGGGGAGTGCGGGATTCCAACATGCCTTGCCTTTGCCATGAAAGTTGCCGCCGGGCAGGCTGAAATTGAAAAATGTCCCTATGTTTCCGACGAAGCCAAGGCGACAATCGGCGAGGCTTCCGCTCCGCCGGTCAGGACGATCAAAATAGGTTCCGGTGAGTCCGCCTTTACCACGGGTGGCGAAACCTGTCTGTTCCGTCATGAGAAACGCTTTGAAAACCCGACAGGAATCGCCGTGCTGATCAGCACGGCGATGAGCGCCGCTGATCAGGACGGTCGCCTGCAGCGCTTCAATAAGCTGCGCTACGAAAGGGTCGGCGTCATGATGAAGGCCGACCTGATCGCGATTAAGGACGCTGACGGTGATCAGGGAAAATTCACCGGTTTGGTCAAGAAGGTCCTTGCCGAAGCGGCCACTGCCTCCCTCATTCTTATGAGTGACAAGGCCGAGAATCTGGCGGAAGGCGCCAAAATCTGCGGGGAGCGCAAACCTCTCCTGTACGGCGCAACGAGCGATAATGCCGCGGCCATGGCTGCCATGGCGAAAGAATGCGGTTGTCCTCTCGGACTGCGGGGAGCCAATCTTGACGGCGCGGTGGAGCTGTCCGAAAAACTGCAGGCGGAAGGCCTCAAGGACCTGGTAATCGATACCGGCGCCCGCACCATGAGGGCCGCCCTTGAGGACAATGTGGTTTCCCGCCGGGCGGCAATCAAAACCAAATTCAAACCCCTGGGCTTTCCGCTCATCGCCTTTCCCTGCGAGATGACCGACGATGTCATGATGGAGGCGATGATCGCTTCCGTCCTCATTGCCAAATATTCCGGCATTGTCGTGCTGTCCGATCTGCAGGGCGATATCCTTTTCCCCCTGCTGCTTGAGCAACTCAACATCTTCACCGATCCGCAGCGGCCCATGGTCGTGCAGGAAGACGTTTACAGTATTAACGGACCGACGGAAAATTCTCCTGTCCTCATCACCTGCAATTTCTCTCTTACCTGTTTCATTGTTTCAGGAGAAATCGAGGGCAGCAAGATCCCTTCCTGGTTGCTGATCAAGGATACCGAAGGACTTTCGGTTCTGACCGCTTGGGCCGCCGGTAAATTCGGCGCTGATATGATCGCGCAGTTCATCAAGAAATCAGGCATTCTGGACAAGGTAAAGCATCGGGAGCTCATCATTCCCGGATATCTTGCCAGCATCAAAGGTGAGCTTGAAGAAGAGCTGTCCGACTGGACGATAACCATCGGTCCGCGTGAGGCCGGTCATCTTCCCGCCTTCCTGAAGGAATGGAAACCAGCGGCTTGAAAATCAATACCCGTCGCGGTCTACATGACGTGAGAAAGAGCATATTTTTCTTTCTCGCGTCATGTAGCAAAATGTTATCCACACAGCCTTGATTCATCAACCTGGAAATTATGTCGACGATAACCCTTAAAATGAACGGCATGGAAATTGTCGCCGAGTCCGGTCTGACAATACTGGAAATTGCCAAACGTTCGAATATCGCTATTCCGACCCTGTGCTACGTAAAGAATTCCCCGTCTCAGAATCCATGCGGTTTGTGTGTCGTTGAAATAAAGGATTTCAGCCGCTATCAACTGAAATCGACACTTTCAACGGAAGGACTTTTCCGTGCCTGCGTTACCCTAGCCAAGGATGGGATGGAAATCGAGACCGATTCGAAAACGGTTATCGTTCATCGTAAACAACGCCTGGCTGAAATTTCCAAGACCCATTTCGGTGATTGCAAGGCTCCCTGCAACCTTACCTGTCCCGGTCAGATAAACGTCCAGGGGTACATTGCCCATGTTGCCAAGGGAGAGTATGAAGAGGCCCTCCGCCTGATCATGGAGCGTAATCCTCTGCCGTTTTCCGTGGGCCGGGTTTGTCCCCGGTTCTGTGAAACACGCTGTCGCCGTTTATTGGTCGATGAACCTGTTTCCATTAATCATCTCAAACGATTTGTCGCTGATTGGTGCATGAATCATGAAATTGAACTCAATATTCCCAAGGACAGACCCACTGGAAAACGGGTGGCGGTTATCGGCGGCGGTCCTTCCGGTTTGACGGCCGCTTATTTCCTGACCCGCAAGGGGCATGATGTCACGATTTTCGAGGCGGCGCCTCAACTCGGCGGTGCCTTGCGCTATGGTTTTCTCAATTACAAGATCCCCAAGGATGTTCTTGATTATGAAGTGAATTCCATCCTGAAGATGGGCATATCCATCCGCCTCAGCCAGCAATGGGGCAAGGATTTCTCTCTGCAGGATCTTCAAGATCAGGGGTTTGATGCGACCTTTATCGGTATCGGCGCTCCCATTGATCAACCTCTTGATATTCCCTGCGCCAACTATGAACATGTCTATACGGCGACTCGTTTTCTGCGCATGGTCAATGACGGGAGAAAATTGGATCTGGGCCGCCGAGCCGCGGTCATCGGCGGCAATAACGTTGCAATGGAAGTCGCCCGTTCTCTTCTTCGCCTCGGCGTGCATGAGGTGACGGTTGTTTACCCCCGAGCGCAGATAGAAATGCCCGCCAACCAGCGTAATATTCGCGAGGCGGAACACGAGGGCGTTCAGTTTTTACTGATGGCCTCACCGGTGGATCTCTGCTCCCGTTCCAATGAAAACACCAGGTTGATGCTCAACCTGATCAGGATGAAACTTGGCGAACCGGACAGTCGCGGCCGGCGTGAACCGGTGCCGATTCCTGAATCGAAAAATGCACTTCCCGTGGATACGGTCATCAGTGCCATCGGCCAGTTCGCCATTGACGGGATCATGCCGGGCGGAGAGCTGGAAGCCTCCCTCGAGCTGTCGCCCAAGGGGATGATAGTCGCCAATCCTCGTTCCTCGCAGACTAATATTGAAGGTGTTTTTGCCGGCGGTGACGCGGTAAGCGGGGTCAAATCCGTGATTCAGGCCGTGGTGACCGGCCGTCGTGCCGCTGAAAATATCCATTCCTATGTCATGGGGATGGACAAGGAGAGCGGCGAAAGTCGGTTCAACTTCACCCGGGGTAAGGGATTTGACGAGGTCAGCCTGAAAAATTTCGAAGGTGTCAATGTCAAGCTGCGGGAAAAGATGCCGCAACGGCCACCCGAGGTCTGTAAACAGGATTTTGATGAAATTAAACTCGGTTTTACCGAAAAAATGGTGCGACGCGAGGCGGAACGCTGCCTTGCCTGCGGCTGCACCGCCTTTGATCGATGTAATCTCAAGGAACTTGATATCGCCTATGATGTGAATATCATTAAAACCGGCATGGGCACCGTGCCGGTTTATCCCATCGACGCAACGCACAAGGCCATTGTCATTGACCCCAACAAGTGCATCTTCTGCCAGCGTTGCATCCGGGTCTGCGAGTATGATGCCCTTGAGTTGAAGGCCGAATCCGTTGATGAGCAGGGCAGGCCGCATGGACTGGTGATTCGTTTCAAGGATAATTGTGTTTCCTGCGGCAAATGCGTGGATAATTGTTCCACCGGCGCGCTGAACAAAAAACACAGGATCGTTCCCATCCAGTCCGAAGATGTGCATGACGTCAGGACAACCTGCCCATACTGTGGAACAGGTTGTCAGATAATTCTCAAGGTCAAGGGCCAGACCATCATGGAGGTTACCGCGGATCCCGAGGTCGGGCCCAATTTTGGTGATCTCTGTGTCAAGGGCCGTTTCGGCCATAATTTTATCCATCATCCGGACAGATTGAAAAGGCCCTTGATCCGAAGAAGGCCGGGCGGTCCCTTGGAACCGGCACGCTGGGATGATGCCCTTGATTTCATCGCCGGATCTTTCGCCCGCATCATGGCGGAAAAAGGTGCTGATTCCCTGGCCGGCCTTTCCTCGGCCCGTTGCACGGTTGAGGAAAATTATGCGTTCCAGAAATTTTTTCGCTCGGTGATCGGCACCAACAATGTCGATCATTGTGCCCGCTACTGACACAGCCCCACGGTTGCAGGTCTTGCAACAACACTTGGTTCCGGGGCGATGAGCAACACCATCGCCGGCATTGAAGACAACGAGGTACTGCTGGTTATCGGCTCCAACACCACCGAAGCGCATCCGGTGATCGCGGTGCGCATGATGCATGCGGTCAAAAAAGGCGCAAAACTCCTGGTGGCCGATCCTCGCGCCATCGAGCTGACCAAAAGCGCGCGTCTGTGGCTGCGCCATCGTCCGGGCAGTGATGCGGCCTTGATTAACGCCATGTGTCATGTCATTATCCGCGATGATCTGCATGATAAAAACTATATCGAGGAGCGAACGGAAAATTTTGCCGGGTTGCAAGAGGCCGTCAGCCTCTGCACGCCCGAATGGGCGGAGAAAATAACCGGCGTGCCGGCTCACGATATTGAGGAGGCAGCCCGCATTTACGCCGCTGCGGAACGGGCCGGTATTTACTATACCATGGGCATAACCCAGCACACCTCCGGAACGGACAACGTTCGCGCCCTCGCCAACCTGGCCCTGCTGACCGGCAACCTCGGCAAGCACGGCGCCGGATTAAATCCTTTGCGCGGCCAGAACAACGTCCAGGGCTCAAGCGACATGGGCTGCATACCGATGAACCTGCCCGGTTACCGGCCGGTGGCTGATGAAAATGCTCGAAAACACTTTGAAGAGATATGGAAAACTCCGGTTCCCGGCACACCGGGCCTGACCGCCACGGAAATGATGCCTGCCATCCTGCAGGGGAAAATTTCCGGCATGTGGATTATGGGGGAGAATCCCGTCCTCAGTGATCCGAACAGTGAGCATGCAACCAGGGCATTGCAAAAACTGGATTTCCTCGTGGTGCAGGATATCTTCATGACCTGCACGGCCGAGCTTGCCGATGTGGTACTGCCCGCGGCCTGTTTTGCCGAAAAAGACGGCACCTTCACCAACACCGAAAGACGGGTGCAGCGGGTGCGCCGTGCTGTTTGTCCGCCCGGTCATGCCATGGACGATCTCTCCATCATCAACATGGTCACCGCCAGGATGGTGGGAACGGTTCAGAGTATGATGACCAGACCGGGCAGGCAATTCAACCTGCCCGGCGGCGGCAAGTATCGCGTCTTCGCACCGTTTCCCGAGGAGGTTTTCAGTGAGATCGGCCGTTGCTGGCCGCATATGGCGGGCATGTCTCACCGACGACTGGATGAACAAGGCGGATTGCAGTGGCCGTGTCCCAGCGAGAATCATCCCGGCACCCCCGTCCTTTTTGAAAACACCTTTCCCATCGGCAAGGCAAAATTTACTGAGATAGCCTGGAACGGCCCCAAGGAGGTTACCGATGCCGAGTATCCGCTGGTTCTCACCACCGGACGCGTCCTTTATCAGTATCACACCGGTACCATGACCAGGCGTTCGCAGGTTCTTGAACTTTCGGCCCCCTCGCCCTACGTAGAGATGCACCCGGAGAACGCCGGGGAATTAGGACTCAGTGACGGGGAAGAAGTCAGGGCGACATCCCGTCGCGGGTCGATCACCCTGCCGGTCAGGATAACCGACCGGGTTGAAGCGGGTATTGTGTTTATGCCCTTTCATTACAAGGAAGCAGCGGCCAACTTGTTGACCAATGACGCCCTGGATCCGGTGTGCAAAATACCCGAGGCCAAGGTATGCGCGGTGCGCATTGAAAAAGTCGGATAGACGCATAAAAAAAAGATTTCTGTTAAATTTATTATAAAACTGGAGAACAAAATGGGTAAAGCAATGGAACACAGATCCGGATCTGTGATGGTTGTCGGCGGCGGAGTTGCAGGGGTGCAGGCCGCGCTCGATCTAACCGAACTGGGATATTATGTCTATCTCGTGGAGAAATCAGCGTCTGTGGGCGGCGCCATGGCCCAGCTGGACAAAACATTTCCCACCAACGACTGTTCTCTTTGAATCCTTGCTCCGAAGCTGGTTGAGGCCGGTCGGTCTCCCAATATTGAAATTCTGAGCAACGCCGATTTCCTTTCCCTTGATGGAAAACCAGGTGAATTCAAGGCAACGGTTCGTTTGAACCCCCGCTATATCGATGCCGACAAATGCACGGCCTGCGGTCTGTGTACCCAGTATTGTCCGCGTCACATGGTGGACGCCTATAACGAAGGACTGGCCATCACCCGCCCGATTCATATCGATTATCCCCAGGCGGTGCCGGCCACCTATTTTATCGATCCAAGCGCCTGTCTTCACCTGAAACACAATACCTGCCAAATCTGCGTACCGGTCTGTCGCAGTCATGCCATTGATTTTTCACAGAAAGCGGTGGAACGAGAACTCCATGTCGGGGCGGTCATCATGGCGCCCGGCTTCGGCAAGGTACCGGACGAGGCCCTGACCAAATACAGTTACGGCAAACATCCTGATGTCGTTACCAGTCTGGAGTTCGAAAGGTTGCTGAATCCCTCCGGTCCGTTCCAGGGTGAGGTGCGCTGTCTTTCCGACAAACGCCATCCCGGGAAAATTGCCTTTATCCAGTGTGTCGGTTCCCGTGATATCGGCTGCGACAACGGATACTGCTCCTCGGTCTGCTGCATGTATGCCATCAAGGAGGCCATGGTGGCCAAGGAGCATGATCCTGATTGCGAAATCACCATTTTTTACATGGATATGCGCACCCAGGGCAAGGATTTCGATGCCGCCCGCATCCGGGCGGAAGAACAGTTCGGCATCAAATTCGTCCGGGCAAGAGTTGCCGATGTCATGCCATGGGGCAAACAGCTGAAACTGACCTACGCAACCCTCGCCGAAAGTCATCATTTCGATGCCTTTGACATGGTTGTTCTGTCCGTTGGTCTTGACGCGCCGAAGAGTGCCCGGGATCTTGCCGGAATCGGTAAATTCGAATTGAATAAGTATGATTTCTGCAAGACCGACACCTTTGCGCCGCTCAATACCAGCAGAGAAGGTATCCTTGTCGCCGGAGCCTTTCAGGGTCCGAAAGATATTCCGGAAAGCGTTACCCAGTCAAGCGCCGCAGCCGGACTCGCCGCGGCACTCATCAAACAGCAGCGCGGCACCGGCATTGTTCATAAAGATTACCCGGCGGAGCAGCAGGTGAACGAGGATGACGAGGTTCGCATCGGCGTTTTTGTCTGCCGCTGCGGAATCAACATCGCCGGAACGGTTGATGTGCCGAATGTCGTTGATTATGCGGGCGGCATGGAGAATGTCACTTATTTCAGCGACAGCCTGTACAGCTGTTCCCAGGATGCCCAGGAGATCATCAAGGGCAAGATCAAAGAGCACAAGCTAAACCGCATCGTCATGGCCGCATGTTCACCCCGCACCCATGAACCGCTTTTTCAGGAAACCCTGAAGGACGCGGGCCTCAATCGCTCCCTTTTTGAAATGGTCAATATCCGGGATCAGTGTTCCTGGGTCCATGCCAATGAACCGGATGCGGCAACCGTGAAATCAAAAGATCTGGTGCGGATGGGCATCGCCAAGGCACGGCATTTGCGGCCGCTGCCCGAACAGACAGTGCCGGTCACCCCGCAGGCCCTGATAATCGGCGGGGGCATTGCCGGACTTACCGCCGCGGAAAGCCTGGCTGACCAGGGTTTTCAGTGCTATCTGGTCGAAAAGAGTGACAAGCTCGGCGGTCATGCGGCAAAAATGCAGGATACCATCAAGGGGGAAAATACCCCGCGCATGATTCAGGATCTGGCCAAACGCGTCGAAAAAAACAAGAAAATTGAAGTCTTTACCGGCAGTGAACTGGCGGCGGTCAATGGGTTTGTCGGCAATTTCTCTTCCGTGGTGAAAACCGTCAAGGGAAAGAAGGAATCCGAGGTGACCATCGATCATGGCGTCATCATTATTGCCACCGGCGGACGGGAGCATCGCCCGGATAAATATCTGCTGGGCCAGTCAAAAAAGGTCGTTACCCAGCATGAACTGGAAAGCGCCCTGTCCGGCAAGGGGAAGGACCGTGCGCCGGATTCGGTGGTCATGATCCAGTGTGCGGGATCCCGTGGTGATGATCTGAAATACTGCAGCAAGGTCTGCTGCAACAGCGCGGTGAAAAACGCGCTGAAGATAAAGGAGATCAACCCGAAATCCCAGGTTATCGTTCTCTACCGCGATATGCGGACCTATGGCTATGCCGAGGACGCCTATCTGGAAGCCCGGCAAAAAGGCGTGGTGTTCATCCCCTACGAGGTTGACCGCAAGCCGGAAGTAACGAAGAAAGGCACGGCTGTCAATGTGACTTTCTTTGACACCCTGCTGCAGGAAGAGGTCACCATCAGCCCTGATCTCGTCGCCTTGAGCGTCGGTATTGTGCCGGAAGATACCGAAACCCTGAGCAAACTGCTGAAAATTCCCGTCAATGAGAACAAATTCTACCTGGAAGCCCATGTGAAATTGCGGCCGGTGGAACTGGCCGTGGATGGTGTCTATGTTTGCGGACTGGCGCATTCCCCGAAACCTCTTGACGAGATCATCGTTCAGGCCCAGGCGGCCGCTGCCAAGGCTGCGATTCCGCTTGTCAAAGGGCATGTGTCCGTTGAGCCGATTGTTTCACATGTCGATGCGGAGCTGTGCATCGGCTGCGGTATCTGCGCAAGCCTCTGTCCGTATCAGGCCATCGAGATGGTGAAGGATGACAAAAAACGAAAAGCCCGTACCATCTCCGCTTCCTGCAAGGGCTGCGGTATCTGTTCGTCTCGCTGTCCCACTTTCGCCATTTCCATGGGCGGCTTTACCATGGAGCAGATCACGGCGCAGATCAAGGCCTTTGGCGAGCTGTAAGAATTCAAATAAGGTAGTTTGGTTTGATATATTCAATAAAGGTCGATGGACTGCCTGACGAGGAGTCAGGTGGTCACATCGAAGAGGTGTCAGAATGACAAAGGAAGATTTTAATCCGAAAATACTCGGATTTCTCTGTAACTGGTGTTGTTATGCCGCGGCAGACGCTGCCGGGGTTTCACGGTATCAGTATCCACCCAATCTGCGAACAATCCGGGTCATGTGCACCGGGCGCATCGATCCTTCATTTATCCTGCAGGGATTTATCGAGGGCGCGGCCGGGATATTCACCGGCGGCTGACAACTCGGCGAATGTCATTACCAGGTAGGTAATTACGATGCAATGGGTGTCGATGTTCTTGTCCACAAAATTTTAGCTGGGATCGGGGTAAATCCCGCCCGCTACAATCTGCAATGGGCCTCCGCCGCCGAGGCTCCCCGTTTTGTCAAGCTCATCACCGAGTTCACCGCCAAGGTGCGGGAGCTCGGCCCCCTGGGCCATGCCGAGGGTATTGATCCTGACGAGATGAAAAAACGGCTCGCCAAGGCGCTTGAGCTGGTCAACAGTCAGAAACTGCGCATGGCATTCGGCACCACGACCAAGACCCTCCGGAAAGACAATGATTACAGTGACGCTCATCTGGCTGAAGTTATTGATGCCAAGTTGAGCAAAACCATTGAGTCCGCCCTGTAATTTTTTTTCGCCGGTTCATTGGATTGAATGCCAATGAACCGGCTCATTTTTATTTGACCAGAGTTTGTTTGCCGGTCATATCCCTCTCGTCGCTTCCGGCTATTGTCAGGTCTTGGCTCGCAATTTTGCCGAACCGGCATTTTTTTATTCTTCAAATCGAAAGAGGAAGCAATCCATTTGGCATAACAGCCTGATCTTCGGCGACAACCTGCAGGGAAGGTAGCTGGTGCCGAATTCATAGATTTTCTTCGTAAACGACTCGTCCTTTTACGCGAGCTGCTGGCTGAAGGTGGCAGTCTTTTTGTTTACCTCGATATTAAGAAGTGCTATTATACAAAAATGCCTAACTTTTTATCGTAGAATCTTTACAAATTTTGATTGCAGAATTAACGGGTCATTGGTGATGAGAGGCAGGTCAAGATATCGAGCAGTTGCGGCAATCAATCGGTCGTGGAGTTCGGGAATATCAGTTATTTCGGAATCGGTTTTTAGAATTTCCCAACTCAAGGGCTCAAATTGATAATTGTCGCTGCGCATCAGCTTTTCTGTCTGCAGCAATCCGACGGGAACTCTGTTTTTCTCGAATAAGTAGAGCACCTCCATCAGAACAATGGCTGGAATGATAATGATCTGTTCGCCTTGATCGGCGGACACAAAGGTTCGGTGACATATATCACTGATGACTTTTTGCCCAACCATGAATTTGATCAGGGCTTGTGTGTCGGTCACATATCTATTCACCGCTGAACTCGTCTTCCAAGTGTTGCCAGTTTTTGTCTCTCAATTTCGCCAAACCGGCAGCATCAATTTCGTATCCTTTCAGGACACCTTCCAGCTTTATCAATCGTGGTTTGTCGGATTTCCGTTTTTTATGCCGGACGAAATCAATAAAATCGCCGATCGTCCTTAGTTCCAGTCCGGAGAGGTCTCTCAACTTTCCATATATTTCATGTTTTTTAATGGCGGCTTCGTTCATTTTTCACTCCATTCCGATTCTTGTTGCTCATCAAGCCGTTCATTGTGCTGTCGACAATTCACTTGCCGTAACCTCGTTTATCATTATAGTGACCATGTTTTTTTTCTTCGTCAAGATTTTTATAGAGGAAAGAGGGCGCGTCTAAGTATGATCGGACATTGCGGCTACAGCAGCAATTCCCATTTGAATAAATGGCATTTCGCTTTCTTCTTTTCATATAATTTGTGATAGAATACGGGAATCATAGAAAAATTTTTCTCCTTAGGAGATGTAAGTGTCTGAAAAAATGAAATTTCTGGAAGAAATCCGGAAACACAAAAATGAATCGCGGTTGGCTGTTGACGTGGCGGAGGAGCTTGCCGGACTCGCGGAAGAACTCGCCAAGGGGCAAATCACGATCAGTGGTGAAACGCTGTCCGTCAGTGATACTTTTTCCTTTTCCATAAAAAAACAGTTTAAAAAAGGCGTTGTCTCCTGTGAGATTTTTTTGCAGGACAGACCGCCAACTGATAAAAAAAATCCGGCAGATGCCGTTGTCGTTTCGCTCAAGGCATCAGCGAGGGAAAAAACCGGAGCTCCAGGCGGGAAAAAACTCAAAAAAGAAATCGCGCTGCTTTGGAAAGAGGCAATGAAACAGGTGGCTGAAGGAATCGCGCCGGCCCCGGCAACGGTTCGCCAACTGCTGAGGAGATGCGAAGATTACAACCTCTGCGCCGATAAGCAGTGGTTTGACTCGTGGAGGCAATGCAGTGACGAGATAAAGGCATGTCTTGCGGCGGCGGGGAAGGGCGATTTCCCGACAGCACGGGAGAAAGTCGCCCTGGTAAACCGTTTGACGAAAGAGTGTCATAAGCTTTATAAGTAAAGGGAGGGTCAGTTGGAAATGGTCCCACTTTCCCGTGTTGTGATATTTTTTACTGAGACAGGAGAAGAAAATGAGTGCCTGGTTTGTCGCAGTTGACGGAAAGTCCCGGGGCCCATTCGCCCCGGAGCAGATCATTGAAGGGCTGCAGGCAGGATTATATACCCCGCAGACATTGATCTGGAAAGAGGGATATGAAAAATGGCAACCCCTGAGCGACGTGCCGGAATTCCGGCCGGGAAGCAGGAACCGGCAGCAGATTCCCACCCCGCCGATGGAAAACTTGCAGCAAATGCAGCAGGCCCATGAAATTGATTTTGAAATTTTCGGCCATGAAATGCAGTTTGTTGAAATCGAACTCGATCAGTATGAAAGTGCCGTGGCCGAAGCCGGCTCGATGATGTTCATGGAAGACGGAATCGAGATGCAGACGGTATTCGGCGACGGCAGCGAGAGCGGATCAGCCGGTCTGATGGAAAAATTTCTCGGCGCCGGCAAAAGATTAATTACCGGCGAAAGCCTCTTCTGCACTGTCTTTACCAATCATAATCCGGCCAAAAGAAAAGTGGCATTTGCCTCTCCCTATCCGGGCAAAATCATCCCCCTTGATCTGCGCCGATACAACGGCAGGATTATCTGCCAGAAGTCTTCCTTTCTTTGCGCGGCCAAAGGGGTTAGTATCGGCCTGTATTTCCAGAAAAAAATCGGGGTCGCCCTGTTCGGCGGAGAAGGATTTGTCATGCAGAAACTTGAAGGAAACGGTCTTTGTTTCGTTCATGCCGGCGGCACCATCATTGAAAAGGAACTGCAGCATGGCGAGTCTCTGCGGGTCGATACCGGCTGCCTTGTCGCCATGACCTCCTCGATTGACTTTGACCTGCAAACCGTAGGCGGCATCAAGTCGAGCATCTTCGGCGGGGAAGGTTTTTTCTTTGCCCGACTGCAGGGACCCGGCCATGTCTGGCTGCAGTCACTTCCTTTCTCCCGTCTGGCCGGCAAGATTCACGAGTCAGCTCCCCAGACCGGCTCTCGTTCCCAGGGAGAAGGATCGGCGCTGGGTGGGTTGGGAAAACTTTTCCAGGATTAATGATGAGCCATGACGCATCATCATATCCCCTGGAAAACAGCGGAGAAGATTTGATTCTTCTCGGTTGCGGCGGTTCTCCGCTTTGTGCCGATATTCGCGGGTTTCTGGAGAAGAACTTCCGGGTTGTCCATTGCGAGGAGTGTTCTCATGTGGAGGAGCTCGCCGCCCAGTACTGCCCCGATCTCATTCTGATGTCCGCCCATCCGAACTGCTCTGGACTGGAAGTCTGCGAGAAACTACAGAAAAGCCTTTTTAAACAGCGCCCGGCGGCAGTCATGCTTTTTGGTTCCGGAGATGATACGCTGATCGACCGCGCCTTTGCCGCCGGGGTCGATGAATACATCAGGGAGCCGATTCACTGGAAACTGCTTTATTACCGAGTCAACTTCCTTATTCAGAAAAGAAAATCAGAGCTTGAGTTGAACGATTTTGCCCGTCGACTTGAACAAACCAATAGCGAGTTGAAGGATTTCACCTATGTTGTTTCCCATGATCTGCAGGAGCCGCTTCATCTGATCCGTGCCTTTGCCGAAAGAATTACGACACGATCCCGTTCGGTTCTTGATGAACAGGGGGCCGCTTATCTTGAACGGATCATCAAGGCAGCAGGCCGCATGCAGAGTCTGATCGACGGACTTCTCCAGTATTCCAGATTGACCACGCAGGCAAAGGAATTCACCGTAGTCAATCTGTCCGATGTGGTGCGCGAAGTTATCGCCGATCTGGAAGTTCGCATCGATCAAATGCGGGCGGAAATAAAAATCGGCGACCTGGGGATTGTTGAGGCGGATCCTTTACAGATGCGTCAACTTTTCCAGAACCTTGTTTCCAATGCCCTGAAGTATTCATCCGGTTTGGAGCCGCCTTTTATCGAGGTCTTCCCTGCTTCACCTCTTGAACAAATCGGACGAAGCGGCATGCGTCAGATTGTGGTGAAAGACAACGGCATAGGTTTTGATTCCTGTTTCCAGGAGCAGATTTTCGGGTTGTTTCAGCGCTTGCACGGCAGGGATGAATACAACGGAACGGGAATCGGGCTTGCCATCTGCAAGAAAATAGTTGAACGTCATGGCGGGGTTATTTCCGCGCGCTCCGCCTCCGGCAAAGGCGCCGAATTTGTCGTCATGCTGCCGGTCAAGCAAAAAAAAAGAAGCTGAAAGCCGTTGGCAAGTAAAAGGCATGAGCCGGAGACAATTTGTCTTCTTCCCGGCTTGGGATTCCAGCCTCCGGTTTATGCCTTTTTTCTTTTTAATCTACCGCTTCAAAGCCGATTTTCTTGATGGCGTCTTTGACCAGCTCAAGCGGCACGGCCTTTGACTCCGTAAAACTAGCTTCACCTTTTTCCAGGTCCACGTGGACATTGCCGACTCCGTCAATTCCCTGCAGGGCTTTGGTTACCGAAGCCGAACAATGACCGCATCGCATGCCGTTCACTTTTATGGTTGTCATTGGTGTTCCCCCTTTTTTAAGATGTTGCCGGTATCATTGCCATGCAATGATGCCCTGTTAAGTAAAATATTAATTGCTTACATGCTCTTCTTGAGATAGATAATTCCTTTTTAATGAAATGTTAAGACATTTTGTGGTACCTGGTGTTCATTATGGAAAAATATGCCATGGATTCAGCGAAAAAAAACTCTTTTGCCACACTGCAAGGCACGGTTAAGGGAATGCATTGCGCGTCCTGTTCCAGCAGGATTGAAAAAGTGGTCGGCGAAATGGACGGGGTGGTTCACGTCGCGGTCAATCTTGCCACGGAAAAAATTGATTTGCGCTGGAACAAGGACAAAATATCCCTCAAGCAGATCGCTGAACGGATGGGCCAGTTGGGTTTTGAACTGGTGCAGCCGGCTTCGGACACGGAAATTGTCCTTTCCATTCAAGGTATGCACTGCGCGTCCTGTTCGAGCCGCATCGAAAAGGTTGTCGGTGAAATGAATGGGGTGCGCAGCTGCGAGGTGAATCTTGCCACCGGACTGGCGAAAATTGTCTTTGCCCCTGAGCTGCTTAATCCGCGCCAAGTGAAAGAGGCGATCGATGCCTTGGGCTTCAAAGCGGAATCGATATCATCCTCGGCAAACCTGATGGCTGATCGGCAGAAGGAAATAGAGGAAACCCTGACCGGGATGAAAAAAAGACTTCTGCCCTCCTTTGTCCTGGCTTTTCTTGTCATGATCGTCTCCATGGGGCATATGGTCGGAGTGCCGATGCCGAAAATCCTCAACCCGCAACTCCATCCGTTTATCTTTGCCCTTGTTCAGTTCTGCCTGGTTGTGCCGGTGCTGTGGTTGGGCAGGAATTTCTACATCATCGGTTTTCCAAGCCTGCTGCGCGGCGCACCCAATATGGATTCTCTCATCGCGGTGGGTACCGGCGCCGCCTTTGTCTATTCCACCTGGAACCTGGTGGAAATTTATCTGGGCATTGACGCGATGGCCCGGGCCCATGATCTCTACTTTGAAAGCGCGGCCATGCTGATTGCCCTGGTTTCCCTGGGAAAATTCCTCGAAACACGAGCAAAGGCCCGAACCTCCGATGCCATCAGCCGACTTATGCAGCTGGCACCGGATAAGGCGACTCTCATTCGCAACGATCAGCAGGAGGAGATACCGGTCGATGAAATCCTGGTTGATGACCTGCTGCTCATCCGGCCGGGGGAAAGACTGCCCATTGACGGTGTCATAGAAAAAGGCGCCTCCAGCATCGATGAGTCCATGCTCACCGGCGAGAGTATGCCGGTGGAAAAGGGTGTCGGCGACATGGTGGTCGGCGGCACCCTGAACCGGAACGGCACGCTTCATGTGCGGGCCGGAAAGGTGGGGCAGGATACGATGCTGTCCCGTATTGTCAAGATGGTGCAGGATGCCCAGGGATCAAAGGCGCCCATTGCAAATCTTGCCGACCGGATCAGTCTTTATTTCGTTCCCGCCGTCATGGTTGTGGCGGCGCTGTCCGGTCTTGCCTGGTATTTTATCGGACAGGCGGAATTTACCTTTGCTCTTCGTATTTTTATCGCGGTCATGGTCATTGCCTGCCCCTGCGCCATGGGACTTGCCACTCCGACATCCATCATGGTCGGCACCGGGCGCGGGGCTCAGCTCGGGGTTCTGGTGAAAAACGGCGAGGCCTTGGAAATCGCCCGCAAGGTAAACACCATTGTTTTTGATAAAACCGGCACGCTGACCTACGGCAAGCCCGCACTCACCGATGTGTCCAATTTTTCCGGACTTGCCGACGATGCTTTTCTTGCCTTGACGGCTTCGGCTGAAAGCGGTTCCGAACACCCTTTGTCCCAGGCGGTTGTCAACGGCGCCCGGGAAAAAAAGATTGCCGTCCGCAATCCCCATGCATTCACCGCCCTGCCGGGCCGGGGGATTTCCGCCGTCGTCGCCGTAACGGCCGAAGGTCGGGAAAGGACGGTTGAACTCTTTATCGGCAACATGGAGTTGATGGAGGAAAAAGGCATTGTTGTCGCCGATGACAGAAAAGAGATTGCCGACAAATTTTCCGCTGACGGAAAAACAGCCCTGTATGTGGCATTTGACGGTCAACTTGCCGGGCTGCTTGCCGTTGCCGATAAAATAAAAACGGAAACTCCGGAAACTATTGCCCGGCTTACCGCCATGGGGATAGAAGTCATCATGCTGACCGGCGACCATGCGGCGACGGCCCGGGCCATCGCCGATCAGGCCGGAATCAAGAATATCATTTCCCAGGTATTGCCGGAGCACAAGGCGGAAGAGATCGAGAAAATTCAGCAAAAAGGCAGGGTGGTGGCGATGGTTGGTGACGGGATCAACGACGCACCGGCCCTGGCGGTTGCCGATCTCGGCATTGCCATGGGAACAGGCATTGACGTGGCAATAGAAAGCGGCGATATCGTTCTCATGCAGGGAAATCTCGATAGCGTGCTGACCGCTCTCAAATTGAGCCGGGCCACCATGCGCAATATCAAACAGAACCTGTTCTGGGCTTTTGCCTATAATGTCATCGGCATCCCGGTTGCCGCCGGTTTGTTGTACATCTTCGGCGGGCCGACGTTAAATCCGATGATTGCCGGGGGCGCCATGGCCTTGAGTTCCGTTTCCGTCGTCACCAATGCCCTGCGTTTACGATTGTTCACCCCATGAAAAAAAGAGGATAATCCGTAAAAATTTTATTGCGTGCCGTTTTCTTGCCGATAGGTATGGCATACGCAATGAAAGAAGGAGCACGGATGAAAATTTCCTCATCGCAGATCAACATGACGACGAGCCGCATCTCCATTGTCGAGAATTCGGAGCGGGAGTCAGTGAACTTCTGGTCAGACCGGAACCTTGGTGATGGTGCGGGCGGTGCCGCACACCTCACCGGCGGAGACCGCCTTTCCCTTTCCTCCATGGCCGTGAAACGAAATGCCGCCTGCTGCGTCGGATCAGCCGCGCCGGATATTTCAGGCGCGGAGGAAGAGGGCGTGGCGCTGGACCCGAAACTGCTGGCCATGCGCCGTACCCTTGAGCTGCTCACCGGACGCAAGATACATGTGGCTGTTTTTGCTGGGCAAACGGTGGACGCCCCGGTCCTTGCGCAACCCGGCTCAGCCGGCGGCGGATCACCCTTGCCGGACAGTGAAAGAGTTGGTTGGGGATTTGAGTACCATGCCGAAAAATCCCATGTGGAGACGGAAACCGTCGCCTTTGCCGCCAGTGGCGACGTTGTCACGACTGACGGGAAGCAAATCAGTTTTTCTTTTAATATGAACATGATGCGTCATTTTGAGCAACATGAAAGCATCACCATCAGGGCTGGAGATGCCCGCTTTGTCGATCCGCTGGTGGTCAATCTCGATGGGGCCGGCGCGCAACTTGGCAGTTTCAATCTGAGCTTTGATCTGGACAACGACGGCAACCTGGAGGAGATTGCCTTTCTCGCGCCGGAGAGCGGTTTTCTGGTCTGGGACCGCAATGAGGATGGCGTGGTCAACAGCGGCAAGGAGTTGTTCGGCCCGGACAGCGGTCATGGATTTCAGGAGCTTGCGCTCCATGATCTCGACGATAACGGCTGGTTGGATGAAAATGATCCTCTTTTTGACAAGCTGCAAATCTGGATGATGGATCAGACCGGCAATCTCAACCTGAGGTCACTGGCGGAAATGGGAATCGGCGCTTTCCTGCTGACTCCGATTGACAGCAGTTTTCTTCTCACCGACGCCGCCAACTCGCCCCTGGGCCGAATCAGGCAGACCTCCCTGGCTCTGCTGGAAAATCACCAGGTGGCAACTCTTCAGGAACTTGATCTTGTCGTTTGATTGAAATATCTGCTGCGTCAACGGCTGAGACGGCGAATGCGCTGAAACTGTTCCTCGCCCATTTTTTCAAAAAATTCTATTCCCATTTTGAAGGGTTTTTGCTCTTCATCAACCAAACGGTCAAACCAAACGGGGCGGACCGGTATGGTATATGTTTCCGCCTCCGTATTTTCCTCGCCGGGACAGGCAAATTCAAGATGAAGAAAGAATTTGTCGGATTCAAGGGCGGTAAAAAAAAGATGATGGTGATCAACAAGAATCCGGTTGGTGACCAGGCAGGCGCCTTTTTTGGAAAAATCCTGAAGGCGGCAGATGATCGGAGTGCAGATTTTTTCTCCTTTTTTGCCTCGGCACAGGAAGAGGGCGCCTTCAAGATCCAATCGAAAACGCTCGAAAATGCGCCGCTCTCTGCTCATTTCACGAAAGCCTCAAGTGGCCTTTCAGCACATCGGCCACCAGGGGGGCCACCGAAAAGAGGTCAAGGAGATCATCACTTTCCACGCCGGGATAGGTATCAGCCCCGATTATCCTGGTGATGCCGTGCTCCTTGAATTTTTCCCGGGACTGGCCGGCCAGCACCAGATGGGTGGCAAAAATGATGGTTTCCCGTGCCCCTGCTTCCCGACACCGCTGGGCGGTCTGGATGATTGATCCGCCGGTGCGGATCATGTCGTCGCAGATGACGGCGGTCTTGCCTTTGACGACGCTTGCCACCTGGCTCACCATGGTTTTATCCATGGCATAACGATCCTTGTCAGCCGCCGTATGGGGCACATTGAGCTGGCCTGCCAGTCTGGCAACCCACTTGCTGCGGCCATAGTCCGGGGACACCAGCACCAGGTTTTCCAGCTGCAGTTCTTTTATCTTCTGCACAATCAGCTTGCTGGTGGTGATATGCTGGGTCTGAACATCGCCGCGATGGGCATGGAGAACCGCCTCGGAGTGCAGATCGATAAAGGCGACGAAATCAGGGCGGGCCCGGAAAATCTGGCGTGTTCTGGTAATGCCTTTGGGGATCTCGTTGGAATCCGGCTTTGCCTGTTCCATGGTTGAATAGCCGAGGTAAGGGACAATGACATTGACCCTTTTGGCCCGATAATAGCGGCATCCGTCTATTAAATCGATCAGCTCCTGCAGGGACACGTCGTCATGGGTGGCGCCGATAATAACAATGTACTTGCCGGCGATGTCCTGGGGAAAGGCGTGATAAACCTCTCCGTCGGTGAAAAACTTCTTCAAAACCCTGGTAAAGGGAATGTCGAGTTGTAATGCTATTCGCCTGGCCAGTGATTCGGAAGCTTCGTTGGAGAGAATGATGATGTCTTCTGGAAGTGTCATGGATAGATCAGGTGAAGAGTTTCGGGTTGTCGGTTACTTTGCGAATTAATTCGCGGTAGTCCTGCGCGCCGGGGGAACCGGGGGCGAATTCGTAAATTGTCTGACCGTAGGCCGGCGCCTCTGAAACGCGGACGTTGTAGCGAATCGGGGTGCAGACATGATTGCCGTACAACTCTTCAAGTTTTGCCAGAATGCCGTTGGATTTCTTCACCCGCTGGTCATGGAAGGTGGGGAGAATGTATTTGAGGGCGACATCCTTGTTGTATTTCTGGATGGAGGACATGCTTTTCAGAAACTCCACCAGGCCCTGCAGGGTCATGACCTCAAGCGAAACAGGGGTCAGGACTTCCTTGGCATAAAAAAGGACGTTGACAATGAGCGGGTCCCAGCCGGGCGAGGTGTCGATGATGACATAATCGAATTTTTTATCGATGGTGGAGAGCTTTTCCCGCAAGGTCATTTCTCCGCCGAAATCCTTCCGGTCAATCACTCGCTTCAGACCGGCAAGGGATCTGCCGCCGGCAAGCAGCCACAGTCTTTCACGCACCTGGATCATGGTTTCATCCAGGGAAAGTTCATCATTGACGAACTCGGTGAGCCCCGCCTTGGGTTTGACGCCCAGCATAAAACTGGACTGCCCCTGGGTGTCGGTGTCGACCAGCAGCACTTTGAATCCGGCAAGAGCAAGACCGGCGGCCAGATTGACCGCGGTCGTGGTTTTCCCCACGCCGCCCTTGCTTAAGGTAACGGCAATTTTTCGCGGCTCCGCGTTTTTTTCATTCCTGGTTTCCGCGGGAATTACGCCGGCCGAGGTTTCGGGTTTACTGATGGAGAATAATTCCTTGCAGTATTTGCATCGCACCTTTGTGACATTCGGCGGCAGGAGTTTTTCGTCAATAGAGTGTTCTTTTTGACAGTGTGGGCAAGTGATAACCATAGGGGTCTCCAAATTGTAAAAGCATGTTCAACTGGTTTCCATGCCAGAGAAAGCTTAATTTGCTGAAATCGAAATCATTTGGAATCATCTTTCATAATATTTTTCACCAAATCACTGTCTTCTCCTTTTGATTCAAAATCATCGAGAAGCATCTTGACGGCGTAATTAACAATTTTCGATTTTGTTGCCATGAGTTTGGAACCGGCGGGAAGCAGGCCTTTTAAAAAATTGTTGGCCTGATTTAATTCGACAAAAACCTCTCTTGTCAGATAATGGGTGGCTTTTCGCTTGCCGCCCTTTCTATTTTTGACAGTCGTTTTCACCGGAGAGGGCAGAAGGGGGGACGGAGGAACATCTCCCTTGGCAATAAGCGGCCTCGAATAGCGTTCAATCAAGGTGGACAATTCATCCAGACCAGGAATAGCGTCTTCATGGTGGGTGCTCTGGAGGATGTTGCCCAGCACGTCTTTTTTCTTTTTCTTGTTGTCTATCATCCGTGGTTCCTGAATGCCGCCGTGCACAGGCGCGAGACCGCTAAATTTCCCCAAAGAGACTTTCCCTGTGTCTGCGGAGAAATTGCATGATTTTCTCCGCATCCTTTTTACTTGGCGTGATAAATTCAATGCCGCAGATAAGCTGGAATTCGCGGGGAGAAACGTGCACAACCCGGCCTTTGAGCTTGAGTAAATCTTTATCAAGATGCAATTCAATGGACGGAAGCGGTTGGTCGACTGAAAATGGGACATCGCTGTCAATCAGCAGGCCGACCCCGTTTGTTCCGATATTGATAACATCATACGAGGCACCGTTGATTTTGATCGAAACGTTGTCTCTTTCGTCGATCGGTAAGCGGAAAACCTGGCGTATGATTTTGTTTTTATCGTAACCCGCAGTTGCTTTTCCTTTCTCCTTCATTGATGCTCACCCGATTATTTGGTAGAATTTTATATAACCACGCTTGAGGACGGCGCGGTAATTGATCGAAGTCATGAAAAGAACAGCCATCCGGAAAGGATCGGCAAAGGTTTTGTTTGTTGCGTGTAACATATTGATACTACATGACTATTTTGTTTAAGGCCTGACCGCTTCGAAATGTTTTTCCGCCGGAAAGAGCAGTGATTTCAAGCAGAAAGGGCTCATCAGTAAAAATGATAGCATAGTTTGCCGGCAGCGGCAAACAAGAATCAGCGGTTTCTGTTTCATTCTTCAAAAAAATGGAGGAGAAAGGAATATGAAGGTTTCGATTACGTATTGTTCAAAATGAAACTACAAGCCTCGTGCTTCCAGGCTGGAAGAGGAACTGAAGACGAAATTCGGCGCGGATGTCGAGCTTGTCGCCGGCTCGGGCGGTGTTTTTGAGATCTATGTTGATGCCAGAAAGATCTTTTCCAAGGCGGCATCAGGACGTTTTCCCGAAGACGGCGAGATTGTCAGGCTTATCGCAGGGGGCTGAGTCTGAAAAAAGGGGAACTCATCGAAAAAATACGAATCGCTCACGAAGAAACACGGGAACTGCTTGAATCCCGTCCCGAGCCTCTCTCAGCGCAGCACCGCTGAGCGGGGGCCGAATATGGCGGTGCCGATTCGCACCAGGGTTGCCCCCTCCTCAATGGCCACCTCGAAATCGCCCGACATGCCCATGGACAATTCAAAGTCCTTTTTGCCGGCAAAGTAGCCCTTGGCGGCAAAATCCTCCCCCAGTTGCCGGAGTTTGCGGAAGTAAGGCCGAACCGCTTCCGGATCATCGTAAAAGGGCGGCATGGTCATCAGGCCCGCTATGGTCAGGTGCGATAAAACCTGCATCGACCGCAGCAGCGCCTCGGCATCTTGCGTGGCGATCCCTTCCTTCTGCGGCTCTTCGCCCACATTGACCTGGACGAGAACGGACAGGTTTTTCCCTGCCTGTCCGGCATACTTGTCCAATGCCTTGGCCAGCTTGAGCCGGTCCACCGTGTGCACGGCGTCAAAGAAAGATGCGGCGTCCTTTGCCTTGTTGGACTGGAGATGGCCGATAAAGTGCCATTGCACTTTACCCTTGACGGCGCTGATCTTTTCCCTGGCCTCCTGCATGTAGTTTTCGCCAAAGAGTCTCTGGCCCGCGGCAATTGCCTCTTGAATCAGCGCAGGATCGATTTTTTTGCTGACCGCAACGAGTTGTATTGTTTCCGGATCTCTTCCGCAACGCCAAGCCGCCCTAGCGATTTTTCCCCTGATCTCTTCCAGATTTTTCTCAACTGCCGTCATGATAATTGTCCGCCCTGTTCAGGAGATATTAAAAAGCCGGCGGGCGTTGGCGGTTGTCACCCGTGCCACCTCGGCGAGATCCAGCCCCTTTAATTCGGCAATTTTTTGGGCCGTGTAGAGGGTAAAAAGCGGTTCATTGATTTTCCCCCGGTACGGCACCGGAGCAAGAAAGGGGGCATCGGTCTCCACCAGCATGAAATCTAAAGGGATGGAACGCACCGCATCGTGCAGCATATCGGCCCTGTTGAAGGTGACCACCCCAGGAATGGAGATGTAAAAACCGAGATCAATGAATTTGCGGGCAATTTCGCCGTCTCCGGAAAAACAGTGAATAACGCCGCCCCGGGGGAAGGGGCCGCTTTTTTTCAGCCGCTGATAAATTTCCTCATGCGCTTCCCGGTTATGAACGATAACGGGCAAATCGAGCTCTCTGGCCATTTCAAGCTGCCGGGTGAAGGCCCGCTGCTGCACGTCGAGCGGGGCGTAATCCTTTACCGTGTCAATACCGATCTCGCCAAAGGCGATGACCCGACTTCCGCCGGCCAGCCGCTGTAATTCTTTTTCCGCCTGCAGGCTCAACTGCTCGGCATGATGCGGGTGGATGCCGACCGCGGCATAGACATGCTCGAGTCTGTCGGCCAGTTCCACGGCCTTTCGTGAGCTGGCCGGATCGATGCCGATGGTAACGGCGCGGGTTACCCCGGCGGCAAAAGCTCGTTCAATGATATCAGCGGGGTCTTCACCGTTTTCCATCATATCAAGATGGCAGTGGGTATCCACCAGGGAAACGCCCGGCGGCAAGCAGGGCAGCGGGATATGTTTTTTCTTTTTTGACAAGGCGGACCTGGTAATTTTCTTGGTTTCATGGCATTATGGCCGGAAATTGATCCTCGTACACCCCTCATCTAACAAATTATTGAAATTCCCGCAACAAAGGGGTAATGATCAAATTCATATTCCAAACCCAGTGTAACCGGAGAAAACAGGGAGATGACGCGAGCAGTTCTTGATGCCATCCATGCCAGGCGCAGCATTCGGGAGTTTACCGAGGAAGGGGTTTCGCCGTCTGATCTGCGGGAGATAATCCGGGCCGGGATATGGGCTCCTTCCGGTCTGAACAATCAACCCTGGCGGTTTGTCGTCATTACCGATGATACGGTCCGAAAACAACTTGCCGGGACAACGCATTACAGCCATATCGTCCTTGCCGCCCAAGCGCTTATCGGAGTCTATCTTGATACGGAAGCGATGTATGACGAGGTAAAGGATCACCAGTCCGCCGGGGCATGTATCCAGAACATGCTGCTGGCCGCCGAAGCCCTCGGATTGGGTGCGGTCTGGCTTGGTCAGATTTTGAAAAACAAAAGTCAGGTTAATGAAATCCTGCGGCTTGAATCCAAATTCGACCTCATGGCAATGATCGCCCTTGGTCATCCCCGGCACCGTAATCAGCAATCGCAACGCAAAGAAATTGATGAATTTATTTTAAAGACATTTTGATGGAGGTGACTATGTTCCGCACTGTGAAAAAATCATTAAAAAAATCAAGTCTTTCCCTGGTCAGCGTGGCGTGCTGCCTTGTTTCCTTTTCCTTGCTGCCCGGATGCACCTCGTTTCCCGGCCAGCAGAGCAATGACCCGGGCATGGCCACTGTTTCCGCCAGTCCCTTTTACCCCAAGGATTTCCGTGAAGTCCTGATCCCCGACGGGCTTGAAATGAACCGGGACAACACCATGTTCGTGAAAACCGAATCATTCAACGGCGGCATCCTGAGCTATGAAGGCCGGATCGAGGTGAATTCCCTGACCGAGTTTTTTGAAAAATCCATGCCGCAAAACGGCTGGAGACTTGGCGGTTCGGTGAAGTCGAAAAACGTCCTGCTCATCTTTACCAAGCCCTCGAAAACCTGCATGATCACCATCGGAGAAAACGGCCTGAGCTACAAAACCCAGGTGTCCATCTATATCGCTCAGGAACTGCAGGCCGGTTCGTCATATGCTCCTGCGGCCCCCGGCTCCGGTTATACCCCACCGCCAGCGTATGAAGAACCGCTTCTCAATTAGCATTTTTTTATCCAGCTGATCTTGTCTTTCGTTTTTGTGAGTACCGGCGAAGCCGTCTTTTTCCCCACGTGAAAGAGACGGTTTCGCCATTTCATTCCTTTCAGGCAATAAATTCAAAATGATACAGAGGTGCCATGTCTGTCATTCTGGAGCAAAAAAACATAGTTTGCGGCGTAAGCGGCTCCATTGCCGCCTATAAGGTTTGTGACTGGGTCCGAGATTTACAGAAAAACGGAGCGGATGTTCATGTCGTCATGACCAAGGCGGCAACCAAATTCATCTCACCCCTGACTTTTGCCGCCCTGACCGGCAACAGGGTCTATGGTTCCATGTTTTCTTTGCCGGATGAAGAAAAAATCCCCCATATCAGCCTGGCCCGTTCCGCTGATCTTGTTCTTGTCGCCCCGGCCACGGCCCAGACCATTGCCCGCCTGGCATTTGGCCTGGCCGATGATCTGCTTTCCGCCATTGTCTTGGCCGGCACGGCAAAAGTGCTGGTCTGCCCCGCCATGAACAGCAGGATGTATCTCCATGCCGCCACCCAGGACAACATCAGAAGAATACAGGGTTTCGGCTATCAGGTGCTGGAGCCGGACACCGGTCTCATGGCCTGCGGCGAGGAAGGACCCGGTCGCCTGCCCGAATGGAGTCAGGTGAAAAATGCCGTCATAAGTGCTCTCACACCCCGGGATCTTGCCGGAAAAACAGTGCTGGTCACCGCCGGACCGACGGAAGAACCCCTGGATCCGGTGCGTTTTATCGGCAACCGGTCCTCCGGTAAAATGGGCTACGCCATGGCTGCGGCGGCGCGGCAGCGTGGGGCGAATGTTATTTTGATCTCCGGCCCCACCCTGATCGTCCCACCGGCCGGGGTTGAATGCATCCGGGTGCGGACCGCCGAGGAAATGTATTGCGAGGTGCTCGGCCGCTTTGACGCTGCCGATATCATCGTCAAGGCGGCGGCGGTCTCCGACTTCAGGCCGTCGGCCGTATCATCCGAAAAAATCAAGAAATCCACCGCCGATCAGGTGGTGACCCTGGTGCGGAACCGCGATATATTAAAAAAACTCGGTGAGATAAAAGATCAGCGGGCCAATCCGCCGCTGCTCATCGGCTTTGCCGCAGAAAGCGAAAATCTTCTCGAATATGGCCGGGAAAAGCTGCACCGGAAGAACCTGGATTATATCGTCATCAATGACATCTCCGCCGCGGACAGCGGCTTTGCCGTTGACACCAACCGGGTGACCCTGCTCGACCGCCGGGGCGGCCGGCATGATTTCCCTCTGCTCAGCAAGGAGGAAACGGCCTGGGCACTCTGGGATAAGGTTTTGTCAAAACAGGAAGGGTGATGCTTGCGGGCTAGCGAACCAGAAAGGTCAGGATTGAGGCGCCGATAATCAAAAGCAGCGGTCCGTTGGTGAAGTAGATAAAATAGATGAGGGAATACCGGCTGCCCATGATCCCCTTCAACTGTTTTTTATTGATAATGCCCGGTATCCAGAATGCCAGGGAAACAATGGTTCCCAGCACGACAAAGAATATTCCCACGAGTTTTACGATCATTTCTTTTCTTCTTCCTGATTCCCCGTTTGCGGGGTCATGTTGCTCCCTTCCCGGCCGGGTTCCGGTTCCTGCTCCGGGGGGGAGACGGTGGGCAGCAGATCGAGCGGCAGGGTCAAGGTGTCAAAGAGAAAGTCCACTGCCGCCTTGCCGATGGCGGTGGGCGACAGGATGCTGATCTCCGGATTCATCAGATTGCCGTTCACCTTCACCGGGTAGGTGATGATATGCCTTTTTTTACCACCGATTATCCGGCCGATCAACGGCACAATGTTGATTATTTTGTCGATTGATTTGAACGGCACAATAAAAATGGTCAGGTCGGTTTGCAGGTCCTGCAGGTTGATGTTGCCCTGGGCAATGATATCCATCCCTTCCCCTTCCATGATCGCCTTGTCGAGAATGAACAGATTATCGGCAACATGGCCGTCGATCTCCAGTAATTTGTAATTGAATCCGCTGTTGAAAAGCCCCTGATAAAGGTCGGTGAAATTGATGAGGGTGAATATCTTGGCAAGCAGGGTCATTCTTTTTAAAACACCGCCTTCGGAGGCAAGGTGAAAGGCCCCTGCCGACAGCCTGCCGTTGTCGTCGGTCAATGCAGCGTTCACCTGAAAGGGGCCGGAAATGATTTCATGTTTCACGCCGCTGCAGGCGAGGAAATCTTCCAGCCGAGTCAGATTGGGCTCGGGGTTTTTCATGAAAAATTGTTTACTGTTTCGATCTTTGTGCCATTTCAGGGTGCCGTCGATCTCAAGGCCGCAGAAGTTCGCATCATCAAGAAGAAGGGTGGTGGATTGCGGGCCGGAAAAGTCAAAGCTGCCGGACAGGGGGGTCAGCCTGTAGCTCATGCTTTTTCCCTCCCTGATGGTTTCGGCAAATACAAATTCCTCCGTTTGCAGCGCTATTTTCCCGGCAAGCTTGCGGGGCATGCCGCTTGATTCCGTATTATTTCCTTTTTTCAGGAACACGGAAAGATCATCGATAAAACGGGTGATGGTATTCAGGGACAAACTTTCGGAATGAAGGGTGAGATCGGTGGTGATGAGGGTGGGAGAAACGGTGACGGAGCCCTGCACATTCGCTTTCTCCTTTTCAAAAATCAAATCCAGGTCATGGACGAGCAGATTTTCCTTTTCGCCGGTGATGGAGAGTTTGCCGACGGTGATGCGGCGCAACAGATCACCCCACAGCCACTCCAGATCACGGCCTTCAAGGCGGCCCTCAAAGACGGGGGGATGGGATTTTTCCATGGGCAGGGTAATCCGGCAAAATCCTTCCAGTTCGCCGGCCAGCAGAAAAGGGCTGTTGAATATTGCCGAAACGGTCTGTTTATCAAGGCTTCCCTGAAAATTGACGACCGGCGATTCGTGGCGTCGATCTCCGGTAATCGTGATCAGCGCGTCTTTTGGATAGTTGAAAAAGTGGAGTCTGGTATTCCGGTGACGGTCGCCCTTCATCTCGACTTCGAAAAGCGCTTCCACCGGAACGCCGGTAATTGATTTGTTCGCCACGGTTCCGGCAATTGCCAGATCCGGTTCGGAGAAGCTGATTTTGAGTTTTTTCAGCTCGCAGGGAATTTTCGGGAAAAAAGGCTCGGGAATCCATTTTTTTTCCCGCAGCCAGTTTCCCATGCCGGGGGACACCGTGCCTCCCAGCTCAATTTCGCCCTGCCACTGACGAAAAAATGTGTGGGTGAGACCAGCGGCAAACGAAAAGGGGTTGTCGAGAAGCGATATTTCACCCGCGGTTGCCGTCAGGGACTTTTCGTCAATCGACAGCACCGCCTCTTTGATGATGATTGTTTCCGGCAGTTTTTCCGTGACAACGTTCACGTCGCCGACCATGCCGGACAGGCTGTACTTCCAGTCCGCCGGCGCAAGAATCCGCCCGGTTGCCGAACCTTTTTCCACCACGGCCCTTCCCGCTACGGAGGTCAAACCCGCCAGGAGGGAGTTGTTGATCCGTGGATAGGCGGCAAGCTGCTCGTAAAGGGACCCGGCATCAAACTCCGCCTGCAGATTGTCGAGAGCAAAGGGAAGCATGGCATCATCCCAGGCAAGCCTGCCGGTCGTTTCCCGGATTTCATGGGGGCCTGCCGTTGCGGCAACCTTTTCCCACTCGATTCTTTCGTCCTCAATGTGGAGCATGCCGCCATGAAAACGAAACGGCCACGGCAGTCGGCTGTAGCTTATCTCCGCATCGGTCAGGTCGGAGATGCGCACATCAACGGTAAAATCACGAAGATCGTCACCGATGGTCAGATGCCCCATTTTTCGTCCGGTGGAGGAAAACTTGAGCACCTCATTTCTGAAATACTGATTGGCGATAAGATGGTGGAGCGTTTTGGGCAGCTCGGCAAGGTCGGCGTCAATATCAAGATCAAGCTTGAAGAGATGGTTGTCCCCGGAAAGCCCCAGGGCAAAGGAACCGTTTGAACCGTAATGATTGCCCAGCCGACTGGTCAGGTCGCGGCCTGATATTTCGCCGTTTTCGATGACGATGGGCCCGGATGACTCGGTCAGATCAAGATCGACCACCGGCACATGGATCATGGCCCGATCGACATCAACATTAATATGCATCAACTCGATGGATTCGAATCCGGCAAGCGGGGCGTCAAAACGGTAGGTGGCGGATTTCGCCCCGCCGTCCCGGACAATGTCGCAGACTGTCTGCGTGATGGAATTATCCCCCAGCAAGGTGAGAAGTTTGCGGCGAATATCGGCCAGGTCGATTTTTCCCGCGCCAAGATCAAGCCGGTACAGGGGAAGTTCGGCATTCTCGCTGAAATAGCGGCTCACCCCGCCGGAAAAGGAGACATCAGGCTCACGCATCTTTAATTGATAGATCCTGGCGGAAAGCTCTCGCCCCTTTTTTTCCAGCAGCAGATCAGCCTGGTCAAAAACAAAGGCAACAGGTTCCGCAAGCCGCTGCAGGGAAAAAGAGGGGATGTTGCCGGAAAAAAGAATGCGAACCGTGTGCAGCCCCCGGCCGATGACATCGCATTTTAAATCGACTTGCGAGGGCAGCGGTCGAATGACCGGATTGTCTGTTTCAACAAGCCGGGCGAGTTCAAATTGCCTGCTTTCCATGGTGCCGGCATAGGAAGAAACAGCCAGGTCGATATCCCCTTTGACGGAAAAGGCCGGGGCAAAAGTTGTCCGGCTCTGCAGGGAAATTGCCAGATGGTTTGATTTTTTGCGTACTTTGAAGGCGATATCGGAAAAGGTCGTTTCTTTTGTCCGCAGGTGGTCATTCCGGTAAGGGGCCAGGGAAAGGGTGCCGTTGCTGATGGTGATGTTGAGAAGGGGCAGTTGGATGGTTCCGTCCGTCACCGCGTTGTACAGCGAGGAATTGATTTTTGCCCGCGGTGAAAGCAATTCAAGGCTGCCCACCGCAATGCGGCCGGTCAGCAGGGCGCGCCAGGCTGGATAAATGCGGCTCTTGGGCAGGCGCAGTTCATAATCGGGGTGCACGATGTCGGCATGGAGCAGGGTAAGGTGGGGCAGGGGCGCCCAGCGCCAGCGTATCTCCTGCACCGAGACGTCCGCCTGCAGGGCTTTTTCCGCCTCCTGCAGGAGCCGCGACCGGATGTCGCCCACGGCCGGAATCCGGGGCGACAGGAAGACGAAAAGTCCCAGCAGCAGGGCGAGGGAAAGGAAAATGAAATATTTCAGCCGCATCAAGAAGGGTTACTCGATGCCTTGCAGCATTTCATCAATCAACGACAGCCCTCCCAGCCAGAAGTTGGGATCATCCAGATCAACCCCGAAGGGTTTGAGCAGTTCATAAGGGGAGAGGCTGCCCCCTTGGGCGAGCAGATGCAGATATTTGGGGATGAAATCTCCGCCTTCGTTCTTGTACAGTTTGTAGAGGGCGAGCACCAGCAATTCACCGAAAGCATAGGAGTAAACATAGCCGGGTGAATGGAGAAAATGGGGAATGTAGGACCACCAGAGACGATAGTTGTCGCTCAGGGTGACCGAGTCACCGAACATCTCATGCTGGGTGGCAAACCACAGTTCGCTGAGCTTTTCGGTCGACAGCTCCCCTTCTTCCCGGCGGCTGGTGTGGCACAGGTGTTCGAATCGGTTCATGGAAACCTGGCGGAAAACAGTGGCGAATATCGATTCAAGCTTCTGGCAGATGAAGGCCTTGCGCTGCTCCGGGTCGGTCAAGGTTGCCAACTGGTCATGGAAGATGAGCAGTTCGGCGAAAACAGAGGCGGTTTCCGCGAGCACGAGCGGCGTGTTGCTGTTGTAGTATCCCTGTTTGGCGGCCAGGTACTGGTGAACGCCGTGACCGAGTTCGTGGGCCACGGTGGAGACGTCGCGGACGTTGCCGGTGTAATTGACCATGACATAGGGATGCACTTCCGGCACGCAGGGATGGGCAAAGGCGCCGCCCCGTTTCCCATCGCCGATGGGGGCGTGAATCCAGTTGCGGTCGAAAAAGAATGAGGCGATCTCCGCCATTTTCGGAGAAAAATTACGGAAGCCGCTGAGCACCATGCCCCGGCACTCCCGCCAGCCGATGGTGACCGAGGGCAGATGGGGCAGGGGGGCGTAGCGGTCGAAATCCTTCAGTTCGTCCAGCCCCAGCAGCTCCCTTTTCACCCTGTAATAACGCTGGACGATGTCGTAACGGGATGTCACCGCGTCGATCAGCACCTGCACCGTGTTGTCCTCGAGTTCGTTGGACAGGTTCATGGAGTTGATCCAGGAGGGATAATCCCGCAAGCGGTCGCCGATCATCTTGTCGGCCAGCAGGGTATTGAAGATGTGGGTAAGAATGTGCATCTGGCTTTGCAGCCCCTCGGTCAGTTCGTCGGCCGCCTTAGCGCGTACCTGCCGTTCCGGATTGTAGAGATCGGACAGCACCTCCTCTTCCGTCCGTTTTTTCTCGCCGAATTGCAGATGACCCAGCACCTTTTCAAAGAGATTGGTCCAGCTTCCCCTGCCCACCGGCGCAATTTCGATGAGCAGCGTTTCTTCCGCCCGGCTCAGCATGTGTTTTGCGTAACGCCTGATATTCCGCAGATAATGAAGATGATGCCGTATTTCCTCGGAATCAAGAAAAACCTGGGCGCTTTCCTGGTCCATTTTGCTCCATTCAAGCTCAAAGAAAACCGTTTCCCGGGAAATACTGCTGTTGACCTCCCTGATTTCCTGAAGAAAGGCGCCGGCTTCCGGTTTTTTGATCTGGGTGGTGAAATTGAGAAAGGCAAAGGTGGAAATCCTGGCCATGAAGGTGTCGATTCGTTCAAGACGCCGCACCAGGCGGGCAAAAACAGCGGGCGAGAGCTCCGCCAGTTTGCCGGCAAAGGATTCCCTGACAAGGGTCGCTTCCTCCCGGCAAAAGGCGATATCGTCTTGAATCGCCGGATCATCAGTGGATTGGTAAAGGTCCTTGAGATTCCAGAGAACCTCGGTGGTGCCAAGCTGGTTATTTAAATTTTCCGACATGCTGGGGGTTCCTTCAGATTATTATGTAAAGAAAATGAAATGTGACGACGAGATTTGTTTCCGGCAGACTGCATGAAACTCGGAGTTCGCACAGGCAATAAATTCAGACAACCTGATCCAGGCAGATTTGACTTTGATACCGGAATCGCGGTTCGAGAAAAGTGCCTAAAGTGCCTAAAGTACTTGAAGTGGCGGTACCTTCTGCTCATATAACACCTTTGGAGCCGATTCCGTTGCCGGGCTGAATTTCAAACAACATTACCGTAACCAGCGGGATAGGCAATGTTTTTTTATACGAAAAAAAATGATTTTTAAATAAGGTTGCAGCCATCCCCAAAGCGAGATATAGAATGTAATTCGTTATCGCCGGATTGCGGAAGAATCGTTTTTAACCAACAAAATTTGATTGAACCATCCCGAATGTAATGTCATCAGCAACATCCGTTTCCTACGATGAATCAAAAATAAAGACCCTGAGTTCCCTGGAGCATATCCGGCTCCGTCCCGGCATGTATATCGGTCGACTCGGCAACGGCTCCCACCCGGACGACGGCATTTATATCCTGTTGAAAGAGGTGATCGACAACGCGGTGGACGAGTTCATCATGGGGGCGGGGAAAAAGGTTACCGTTGCCATTGATGAGCAGGGCCGGGTGAAAGTGCGCGACTTCGGCCGCGGCATTCCCCTGGGCAAACTGGTGGAGTGTGTTTCGGTGATCAATACCGGCGCCAAATACAACACCGATGTTTTTCAGTTTTCCGTCGGCCTGAACGGGGTCGGCACCAAGGCGGTCAACGCCCTTTCCCGGGATTTCACCGTCACCTCCTTCCGCGAGGGCAAATTTGCCCGGGCCGTGTTCAGCGAAGGCATCCTGCAGAGCCAGGAGGAAGGGGAATCAAACGAGAAAAACGGCACCCTGGTCGAATTTTTGCCCAACAGCAGCCATTTCGAGGAATTTTCCTTTCATCTCGATTTCGTCCGTAAGCGATTGTGGCGTTACGCCTACTTAAATGCCGGGCTGAAGCTTTACCTCGACAAGGAATGTTTTTTCTCCGCCAACGGACTGCTTGATCTGCTCGCCAACGAGATTGACGAAAGCCGTCTCTACGAACCGATCTACTATAAGGATGAAACCCTGGAATTTGCCTTCTGCCACTCCGACGGCTACGGCGAAAGCTATTTTTCCTTTGTCAACGGCACCTATACCAACGAAGGCGGCACCCATCTTTCCGCTTTTCGCGAGGGAATCCTGAAAGGGGTCAATGACTTCACCGGCAAGAAATATTCCGGCGAGGATGTGCGGGAAGGGGTGATCGGCACGGTGTCGGTCAAGATCAAGGACCCGATATTTGAATCGCAGACCAAGAACAAACTGGGCAACACGGAAATTCGCGGCTTCATCGTCAACCGGGTCAAGGAGGTTGTCTGCGACTATCTTTACAAGGAAAAGGATGTTGCCGAAGTCCTGATCCACAAGATCCAGCAGAACGAAAAGGTGCGCAAGGAGCTGCAGGATGTGCGCAAGGAGGCCAAGGCCAAGGCCAAGAAAGTCGCCATCCGGGTTCCGCAGTTGAAAGACTGCAAGTACCATCCGAGCAAAGACAATCCATCGCAGACGGGCCGGGAGAACATGGTTTTCATCACCGAGGGGCAGTCCGCCTCGGGTTCCATCGTCAGTGCCCGTGATCCCATGACCCAGGCGGTTTTCTCCCTCAAGGGCAAGCCGATGAACGTCTGCGGCCAGGCCATGACCCTGCTTTACAAGAATGAGGAATTGTACAATATGATGCGGGCCCTGAATATCGAGGAATCGGTGGGCGGGCTCCGTTACGACAAGGTGATTCTCGCCACCGACGCCGATGTGGACGGCCTGCATATCCGCAACCTGCTGCTGACCTTTTTCCTCACCTTTTTTGAAAACCTGGTAAAGCGGGGGCATGTCTATATCCTGGAAACCCCGCTGTTCCGGGTGCGAAACACGAAAGTGACCCGATACTGCTATTCCGAAAAGGAAAAAGCCGAAGCGGAAAAAGAACTGAAGGGCAGGGGAAAGAACGACGCGCGGGTGGAGATTACCCGTTTCAAGGGACTCGGCGAGATTTCCCCCAGGGAGTTCAAGCAGTTCATCGGCGACAACATGCGCTTGCAGCAGGTAAATATTGACCGGCTTTCCGATGTGCCCCTGCTTCTTTCCTTTTATATGGGAAAGAACACTCCGGAGCGCAAGGAGTACATCATGAACTATCTCGTTTGATTGCGGATTTGGGATTGCGGACTCCGCGCACGACTTCATCATGATTTCCTCAAAAAATCATTATCCGACCCCCACGACAACTAATGGAAAATCTTACTGATTACGGTTCCCTGCATAAGCTGTTCGACGATAATTTCCTTGATTACACCTCCTATGTCATCAAGGAACGCGCTATTCCGGACGTGACCGACGGGCTCAAACCCGTGCAGCGGCGCATCATGCAGACCCTGTTCAACATGGACGACGGTCGCTTCAGCAAGGTGGCCAATGTGGTGGGCGAAACCATGAAGCTCCATCCCCATGGCGACCAGTCCATTTTCGGCGCCCTGGTCAATCTGGCCAACAAGGGATACCTCATCGACCGGCAGGGCAACTTCGGCAATATCTACACCGGCGACGGCCCGTCGGCTGCGCGTTACATCGAATGCCGTCTCACCCCCCTTGCCCGGGAGACCCTGTTCAACAAGGATCTGACCGAATTTGTCGATTCCTATGACGGCCGCAACAAGGAACCGGTGGTGCTGCCCAGCAAGTTGCCCCTGCTTCTGCTGCAGGGGGCGGACGGAATCGCGGTCGGCATGGCCACCAAGATCCTGCCCCACAATTTCTGCGAACTGCTCGAGGCCCAGAAGAAGATCCTCAAGGGTGAACCGTTCCAGCTTTTTCCGGATTTTCCCCAGGGCGGCCGCATCGATGTCTCGGGCTACGATGACGGCAACGGCCGGATCAGATGCCGGGCCAGGATCGAGGAAAAAAACGATAAAACCATCATTATCAAGGAAATCCCCTACACCACCACCACCCAGTCCCTGATGGACAGCATTGAAAAGGCGTCCAAGACGGGAAAGATCAAGATCATCTCCATCAATGATTACTCGGCCGAGGAAGTGGAGGTGGAGATCAAGCTGGCCCGCGGACTCTATGCCCAGGACACCATCAGGGCGCTGTACGCCTTTTCCGATTGCGAGGTCTCCATCAGCCCCAATCTGACGGCTATTGCCGATAACCGGCCGGTCAACATCTCCGTTTCCGAGCTTCTCCGGATAAACACGGAAAATCTTAAAAATGATCTGGAGCGGGAGTTACGCATCGACCTCGACCGGCTGCGGGAAAAACTGCATGCCCATCTGCTGGAACAGATTTTCATCGAAGAGCGGCTCTACAAGCAGATTGAGGAGTGCGAGAGCTACAAGCTGGTGGTGGAAACCGTTGATCACTCCCTTGCCCCGTTCCGGGAAAGGCTGGTGCGGGACGTCACCCGCGAGGACATTGAACGGCTGCTGGAAATCCGTATCCGCCGCATCTCCCGCTATGACATCGACAAAAAACGCCGCGACATCAAGGAAACGGAAAGCGCCATCCGTCAGGTGGAGAAAAACCTGAAGGACGTGGTCGCTTACACCCTGCGCTACCTGGATAAATTGCTCGACACCTACGGCCATCTCTATCCCCGCCGCACCGAGATCTCCACCTTTACCGAAGTGGAGGCGCGCAAGGTCGCTCTCTGCAATCTCACCGTCGGCTACCATCGGGAAAGCGGCTTTCTCGGCCATGGGGTCAAAACCGACTGTGACCGCTCTTTCGCCTGTTCCGAATATGACAAGATACTGCTCATCTTCCAGGACGGCACCTACAAGGTCATCAATGTGGCGGACAAGGTTTTTGTCGGCTCCGAACTTTCCTGGTGCGGGGTTGTCGACGAAAAGCTCGTTTTCAACGTCATCTACCGGGATGCCGACGAAGATATGAGCTATATCAAACGGTTCAAATGTCCCAAGTTCATTCTGGAAAAGGAATACCACCTTTTCGGCGGCAACAAGAAGTCGACCATGCAGTTTCTTTCCCTGGGCGATGGCGGCAAGGTGCGCATTCATTACAAACCGTCAAAAAGGGCGAAAAAGAATTACGAGGATTTCGACTTCGAGCAATTCCTGACGAAAAATGCCGCGGCCAAGGGCAAACGGGTCTCAACCCGGCCGGTGCGCAAGATAAATGAACTGGTTGACAGGAAAAACGAGGAAGAGGAAAAGGTAGAGGAGCAGGAGCCGAAGGTGAGGCCGCTGTTCTGAGTTGCGGGAACGGAGTTTTCCGGACCCCGTTTCCCACGGGGTCCGGCCGGGACGGGACGCTATTTTTCCTCATAAACCTTCAGCATCACCATATCGGTTTTCGGCACATCCTGATACATGCCCACTGTTCCGGTGGGTGTGGCAACGATTTTATCAACCACATCCATACCCTCCACCACCCGGCCAAAAACCGCATAGCCGAAGCCGGCCTGGGTTTTGCCCCGGTGATCAAGGCTTTTGTTGTCCGCCACGTTGATGAAGAACTGGCTGGTGGCGCTGTAAATGTCCTGGGTGCGCGCCATGGAAAGGGTGCCGCGGCTGTTTTTCAGGCCGTTGTCCGCCTCGTTGACAATGGGCGCGCGGGTGATTCTTTTCTTCAATCCCGGCTCAAATCCCCCTCCCTGAATGACAAAGCCCGGAATAACCCGGTGGAAAACAAGGCCGTTGAAGAAACCTTCCGCCACGTATTGGCGGAAATTGGCGCAGGTGACCGGGGCCTTGTCGTCAAAAAGTTCAATTTTGATGGTGCCCATCGTCGTTTCCATCAGTATATTATTTTTTTGGGACGAGGCATCGGAAGCGGCAGCGGACAGCGGCAGGCACAACAACAGAAAAAAAACAAGCAGTCGGTACATCATTTATCCCTCCAGGTTAAAAATAAGTAAACCACCAGAATTACACTTCCTTTCTTTACTCTGTTTCACTTTTTTTTACAACGTGAGAGATCCCGGGACACAATTCATCGGGAAAAACGATTTGATTTTTCAAAACTCACCATTTATAGTGCGCCAAAATTTAAGCCAGGTTTATCATGATGCTTAACAAAAAGTCATTTATTTCCGGTGAGTTATACAGCAGCTCCTTCGCCGGCCATTCATCATCGGGCAGCGTGTCTCCCGTTTCCCCGGTAAACTTCCCGGGGTCGGCAGGAAAAATACGTCTGGCGAACAGGATCGTGACGGCCAGCTCCGTTGTCGGGGCCTGCGCCCTCTCGCTGTTGCTTGTTCTGTTGTTCACCCGTTCCCCCTCCTTGTATATTGTGGAAAAACGGGTTCCGTCAATTACCGCGACACAGAACATGCCGATTCTCAAGGTTGAATCGACCAATGAACTGCTGGAAAAATTGCAGAACAGCAAACTGTGGGATATTGACGAGACCGCCCCCGTTCCTCCGGTCCTTTTCGGCAACCTGCCCGAGGATATGAAAAAACTCGATGTTGCAACGAAGAAAAAGGCCTTTATCAACACCATGCTGCCCATCAGCCTTATCGCCTTGAATGAGGTTGAACAGGAAAAATTGGCGCTGCAGTCCATTGTCGCCAAACTTAACAACAGTGACGACAACCTGATTTTTGACGATGAGACGGTTTGGCCCCGGGAAATAAGTGATGACGAGATCGAGATCCTGGAGCATCTCAGCCGCAAATACCGCACGACATCCAAGGAAGTGCTGCTCAGCCGCATCGATGTGCTGCCGGTCAGCTTGATTCTGGCGCAAGGGGCCATCGAATCATCCTGGGGAAGCTCCCGTTTCTGCCGGGAGGGGAACAATCTCTTCGGCATCTGGACCTGGGGGGAGAGGGGCATAACCCCGAATGAACGGGAAGAGGGCGCATCCCACAAGGTCGCGGTCTATGAATCCCTGCTCGAATCGGTGCGGGCCTACCTGCTCATGCTGAACCGGCTGCCCGCCTACGCCGATCTCCGGGATATGCGCAGCCGCACCGGCAGCTCCATTGATCTTGCCGATGGCCTTCTTTACTACTCGCAGCGTCGTAATTCCTATATCAATGACCTGAAGCAGGTCATCGTTTCCAATAAGCTGCAGAAATTTGACACAATGGCGCTTTCCGCCGAATTCGATACCGATACCACCGAGGCCATGAGACTTGTCCAGCTTCATGTGGCGAAAAATGCAAAGATGTAAAAAGAACAGCAATTCAGCATGTTGTCTTTTATACATAATGCTGTTTCTCTTTTTTGTCGCGGCTCCTTCCGCGCTTTTCGCCGCTCAAAAAGGCCCGGGTGTCACGGTGCTGATCTACCATCGCTTCGGCGAGGCAAGATATCCCACCACCAACGTCAGCGAGGAACGGTTCCGCGAACAGCTCGCCTATCTGATGATGAATAATTACCAGGTCATTCCCCTGGCCGATCTGGTCAGTGCCCTTGAACACCACACTCCGCTGCCGGAAAAGGCGGTGGTCATCACCATCGACGACGCCTATCGCAGTGTTTACGAGGTGGCCTGGCCGATTTTGCAGTCATTCGGTTATCCTTTCACAGTTTTTGTCTATGCGCAGGGCGTGGAGGAAAAATACAAGGGTTTTATGACCTGGGAGCAAATTCGCGAGCTGCGCAAGGCCGGGGTCGATTTTCAGGACCATTCCTATTCCCATTCCCGGCTGGTCGACCGGCCCAAGGGGCTTGATGATGCCGGGTACCGGTCCTGGATCAGAAACGATCTGCAAAAAGGGTTTGATATCATGACCGAGCGACTGGGGGAGAAGCCGAAATTTTTCTCCATCCCCTACGGCTTGTATGATACGACGGTGCTTGAGGAGGCGAAAGCCATGGGGTATGCGGCCATCCTGAGTCAGGACCCCGGTTCCGTCAGCCCGGAAACGGATGTCATGCTCATACCCCGTGAGCCCATTCTCGGCAACGACTGGTCCACCATGGCCCATTTTGAAGAGGTGCTGGAGCGGGTCGACATGCCGGTTACGGCCATGGAGCCCCGCCCCGCCCCCCGGCAAGAGAAGGTGATCAGGAGATTCGGCGCCGCCTTGCTTTATCCGGAACGCTACAAGCAGGAAACACTGGGGATTTACGTCACCGGGCTCGGCTGGCACAAGGCAAGGATCGACGGCAATTTCGTTTTCATTGACAATGACAGGCCGCTGCCGCAGCGCATCACCAGGATTACCGTCAGCGGCAAGGAAAAGGACTCGGGCCGTCTCGCCTTCCGTACCTGGATGGTGGTGGATTAGTCTTACTGGTCCGACTTGTCTTACTGGTCGGACTTGTCTTGCCGGTCTCACTTGTCTTGCCGGTCGGACTGACGGGACTGGTGGTAGGTCGGCATTCCCATGCCGACAAAAAAAAGAAACCGGCACAACCAGCCGGCAAAGGATTGCCGGCCTACGGCTCTGGTAAGACCAGTCCGACCAATCAGACCAGCCGGACCACTAAGACCAGCCGTTTATTTCCCGAACCCGCACACCGGATACGTGCAGTTCTTGCATGTCCGGCACAGCCCGCCATGGCCCAACCGGGCCAGATCGGCCCTGGTGATTTTCTCGCCGCACAGCACCCTGGGCAGAATCAGATCAAACACCGTAATGCGATGAAACATGCCGCAAGCCGGCAGCCCCAGCACCGGCACCTCGCCGATTCTGCCGGACAGAAACATGGCGCCCGGCAATACCGGCGTGCCGTAGCAGATATCCACCGCCCCGGCCTCGGCAATGGCGGCCCGGGTGACATCGTCGGGGTCAACCGACATGCCGCCGCTGGTGACGATGAGATCAGCCCCGTCATCCAGACAGGCCTTGATCTCGCCTGCAATCAACCCGACATCGTCAGGCGCGAAGCAGACCTTCTTCACCTCGGAGCCGAGTTTGGCAAGTTTCTCGCGCAGCACCGGCTCAAAGGCGTCCTTGATGCGACCGTAAAAAACCTCGCTGCCGGTAATGACCAGTCCGGCCCTGGCCCGGCGGGGTTGCCTGACCGACAGCACGCCGCCGGACTCCCCGGCAATCCTCGCCGCTTCCTCCACCGTCCGGCGGTTGCCGATCAGGGGAATGAGCCGGGTGGCCCCGACCTGTTCCCCCTTTTTCACCGGGGTATTGTCATGCAGGGTGGCGCACATCACTTCACCCAGCAGATTGAAGCGATACAGGGCATCGATGTTCACCTTGAGCAGCCCGTCATGGGCGGCAAGCAGACCCAGTTTTCCTTCCACCGGCCGCCCGGAAAAAACAACGCCCTCGCCGGCCAGGCCATCGGCGATGAGCCGGGCCGCCTCGTTTTCGTGGATCTCGTCTTCGTCCAGGGTGAGGATATAGATATGCTCCTTACCCAGGCGCCGCAGGTGTTCGATGTCTTCGGCCCGGATGATATGCCCTTTTCTGAAGGCCGGTCCCTTGAACGACCGGTCGTTTTCCGAGGCCTGTCGTATTTCCGTGATATCGTGGGGCAGGACCATGCCCACCGCCTGCTCCACCGGGATTGTTTTTGCCGGCATGGTTACACCTGCGCGAGCGGCTGATAATAACGCCCGAAGGCGCAGCTTTTACAAAGAATGCGGTTGTCCCGTTCCACCTCGCGGCAGTCCTGCACCCAGTCGCCGCATTCCTGGCATTGCACCCGTTTCATCGGCCTGCCCGGCAGGTCGCATTCCGGCAGACTGATTGCAACCTGCTGCACAATAAAAAGTTCCTCCTCCGGCATCACCCGGTAGGCCTCCAGCTGCTGCTTGTACTTGTCGCCAAGGAGCGGCCCGTATTTTTTGGCCAGCTCGCGGGATTCCTCCCGCGCCGTGACCCGTACCGCCCGGCCGGAGGTCAGATTGACAAAGGTGGCGGCCATGATGCCGTAATCAAGCCATTTCAGCGATCGTTTCCCCAGGCAGCAGCCGGTGACCGACTGGATGGCATCGGTGGCGCAGCGGTCGATTTCAACCAGCACATAGAGGCTCTTGCGCTGGCTGCCCCTGGGGTCGGTGATGCCGATTTCCCGCAGGCCGATCATGGCCATCCGCACCCCGATCACCTGACCGGCGCAGATATGACCGTGGATGCGGGTGGACTCCGCCAGCAGCTCCTCAAAGGTGGTTTCGGTCAGCGGTTTTGCGGCAGGGGAGGTCATTTCATGCCTTTTTCAGATGGGGATGGTTCAGATCCAGCGCCTTGTTCCACTGGTCGATGCGATCCTGCATCTTCTCATACAATGCACTGGTGTCGCCCTCAATGGTCACCGAGTTGATCCTGTCGCCCTGGGCAATGGCGTTGACCACCTTCATGTCCTGCTCACCGGCAACCGAACCGAACACCGCGTGTTTGCCGTTCAGCCAGGGGCAGGGGACATGGGTGATGAAGAACTGGCTGCCGTTGGTGCGCGGTCCGGCGTTGGCCATGGAGAGTTTGCCGGGGCGGTCGTGAATCAGCTCGGGATCGAATTCGTCCTCGAAACGGTAGCCCGGTTCGCCGGTGCCGGTGCCCAGGGGGCAGCCGCCCTGGATCATGAAATCATTGATCACCCGATGAAAATTGAGCCCGTCGTAAAAGCCTCTTTTTGCCAGGTTGACGAAGCTTGCCACGGTGAGCGGCACCTTGTCGGCGTACAGGATGATGCTGATGGTTCCCTTGGTTGTGTCCATTTTGGCGATAATTTGATTTTCAGACATGATTTAATCCTTTTGTTCTATTGAAAAGTTGAGTAGTTTCTTCGGTTGGCTTCCAAAAAAAAACATATAGCCCATATACGGTATTATTTCAACCAAGGACCGCGTGCAAGCGGGGTATAAATAGCAGGAGCATCCCATGGACCTTCCGCAACTGAGCGAGGAAGAGGAGATCCGCGATATTTATTTCGGCATCATCAACCGTTTCATCGGTTTTTACACCACGGATTCCCAAAAATATTCGCAAAACGACACCAAGGGGGAGTATCCCTTTGTGCCCATGGACACCCGCCAGCTTTTCGACCAGCTTTTTTTCGTCGCGCGTTTCCTGAAAAAAAACAGGCCGGGCCAGGGCCCATTCACCCTGCTTGACATCGGCTGCGGTATCGGCAATGTCATGCTTTTTGCCGAGCAGATGGAATTTGACGTCTATGGCTTTGAAAAGGATGAATACCCGTACCGCATCGCCAGAAAACTGCTGGGAGACGATCGGGTAAGCCGGGATGACCTGTGGCGGTTTGACGGCTATCGGCGTTTTGATGTCATCTATTATTTCCGCCCCCTGTCGGACGGCGACAGCCAAAGGAAATTCGAGAAAATGATCGAGGAGACAATGAAACCGGGGGCCGTGCTCATCGCCAACCGCAAGATGAGCACGGAGATTGATGGTGATCCCCGTTTCCGCAGGCTGCACCCCGATCTGCCGATCTGGTTGAAACAACCGGCAACAGCTGATAGACAGGCGAAATAATTTATTTTTTGAGATATTGAATTGCTTTTTTCTTTTCGATATTCTTAAATATGTCTTTTCTCCCAAAGAAGCGGGGAGGGCTTCATGTTCCGCTTCCCATTTCCCATTCCGCAATCCGTAATCCCCCAAGAAAAAGGGAACCTTGATGACTCAGGAATCAATAGAAGATATTGCCGGAAAGCAGAATTATTATGCCTCTCACCTGGCAGATGTCAACAAGCAGATGGATGTCGTTTCCACCGAAGACATCTACAATAAAAACGGTGTGCTCATTGTTCCCAAGGGAATGCGCATCAATAACGATGTGGCGCGAAAAATTCTCGGCCATAACCTGGAAAATCCCCTGGAGGAGCAGGTTCGTCTGGGGGAGTCCATAACCCAGGCCAAGCTGCAAGCCGATATCGAGGCCCTGCTGGCACGATACCAGGACCTGCACCAGATCCATGTCCGCAACTATTTTGACAAGCCTTTTGATAATCTGCTGGCCAAGATCAAGCTGAGCCCGATTCTCTTCCAGAAGCTGACCGTTCTCCAGAAGCAGATGCCGAAGGAATACGACAAGTCGCTTTTCTGCGGCTGGCTGGCGGCCCTGATCGCCTATGAGATGCACCTTGAAACCCAATATGTGGCGCACGCCTTCATCGCCGGGTTGGTCCATGATATCGGCCTGCTCAATGTCTCGCCGGACATCCTCAACAAGCGGGAGGCCCTGACCCCGGAAGAATGGCGGGCCATCCAGAGCCATGTGGTGGTCGGCAGGATGGTGCTGGCCTCCATGCGCACGCTTCATCCCAGCGTGGCCACCGCTGTTCTTGAACACCATGAACGCTGCGACGGCAGCGGCTACCCGGTGGGCAAAACGGAAGAAAACCTCACCGTGCTGGGGCAGATCGTCGCCATGGCCGACAGCATGCAGTCAATCCGCATCAACCAGTTTGAAAAGACAGGGCGTATCCTGCGTGACGCCTTGCCCTATCTGCACATGAACGCCACCATCCATTTTCAGTCGGTGTATCAAGCCATGTGCGCCGTTCTGAAAAAATCCGGCTTGAGTCCGACGGCGGTCAACCCCTTCGACACCACGTCCCGGTATGTCGCCCATCTGCTGAAACGGGGCCTGCAGCTCAATAAAATGCTGGCCATTCTCGAACCCATGGTGCAGATGACGGCACGTTACAAGGACCAAAGAAAATGCGCCATGAAACTGTGGAAGGTGACCCAGCCGTTGGCCCAGATGATTTATTCCTCCGGCCTGCTGGCCGACAGCTTCATGGACTGGCTGCACAAACTGGGCAAGGACCATTCCGAGGTGCCGCTGCACGAGCTGTGCGAGGTGGAGCTCATGCAGAACGAGCTTTACTGGCAGATCAAGAAACTGGACAAGTCGATCGATGAATGCCTGGAAGAGAATGGCCTGGAATCGGAACCGGCAAGCAGGCAGGCCCTGGAATTGTTCTCCGGCCGGTTGAAGGAGATTTTAGAAGCCTGATTGGTTTTCTCACTATTACCCGCAAATCGCAGCATCTCTCCTTCAGCCGATGAGTTTTCCCGTTAAGGCCCCGATGTTGGATTGTTTTGACAAGACGAGGTACATGTTGTACAATTTGTACATGGATTTTTCTACTTGGGGGGGGACTTCTCTTATGACTACTACAATTTCTACCGCGGATGCGAGAAAAAATTTTGCTGATATTGTCAACAAGGTTGCCTACGGCAAAGAACCTGTTGTTTTGACCAGGCGAGGGCAGGGGATCGCCGCATTGATTTCCATTGAGGAGCTTGAATTGCTTCAGCAAATTGAAGACTATATCGACATTGAGGATGCGAAAAAAGCACTTGCTGAACCGGGAGAAAACATTCCAGCCCAAGAATTTTGGAAACATCTGGGTCTGTGATTCATGAAATACTCTGTTGAGTTTCGCCCCGGTGTTTTGAAAGCCATTCAGCTTTTCCCAAAACGTGAGTTGTTGCGCATTAAGAAAAAGATTGAAGAACTCGGGAATAACCTTCCTGACCCGGCCACAACGAAATTGAAGGGGGATAACAATTTTCATAAAGTGAGAACCGGTGATTATCGCATTGTGTATGAAATCCGGGGAGATCGGCTTGTTGTTTTGGTTGTAAAGATCGGCCACAGAAAAGACGTTTACAAAAATCTTCCATAAAATTTTCCGCTTTAATTCAACCCGGGTTATCACCCACAGCCTGTCTTTTGCATGATATCGCCGCTGAAATGGATTTTTTCGCGGGGGTATCGTGATGTTTCAACCGCGTGCGCGCCAAACGAGTCTTGCCCCACAAGATCCGCAAGCACCGCGTCATAAAAACCCTGCATGCACTCCACCCGGCCCATGTCGCCGTCGCGCTGCCGGGCCATGAAGCGGCAGCCGCCGAAGCAAAGCGGCAGGTAAACGCACTCCCGGCACGTTTCCTCCTTTTGCCAATGGCCGACATGATACTGCTCCCGGTAATCGGTCATGCCGGTGAAGATGTCGCCGCAGCGGAACTCACTGTTGCCGACCATGGCCACGCACTGGTAAATCCCGCCGTCATAATGCACGACAAAGCTGTTGTCCACGTCCACCATGCAGAGTGACGGGGAAAAAGCGCCGGTTGCGGGCGGAAAGCCGTGGCCGGCGATCTCCCGGTCAAGACAGGTCGCGGCCCGGGCCAGCCATTTTTCGCCGGAGGAAACGCAGCCGCCGCAAAAATCGGTGGCGTGCGGACCGCCGACATGCAGTACCGGGGCAAAGGAAATTTGGCTGATTTTTTCCGGGGTCAGTGCCGCCTGGGCAAGATGGGTAAAAAGTTCGGGAAACTCGCGGTAGGTGTCCCGGGTGAAGTTGCCGTTCACCGCAATCCGGACAAGCTCCGCGCATTGGCGGATATTGTCGACGATGCGGTCAAATGTCGGCCCGCCGTTCTTGAAAGGACGAAAGGCGTTGTGCACCCGCGGCGGTCCGTCGATGGTCACCTTGGCCCTGGAGAGCCCCACCGGCAGCAGCGCCTCGACGTTTTCGCGGGTAAGCAGCGAACCGTTGGTCACCAGGGTGATTTCAAATTCCGCGCCGCGCTGTTCCATATATTCCTTGAGCGGGGCGGCGATCTTTTTGATCATGGCCACGGCAAGCAGGGGTTCGCCGCCGTAGAAATCCAGGGTGAGCCTGGTCGTCTCCGGGGTGAACCGTTCTTTGATATACTCCACCAGCCGCTTCGCCGTGACCTCGCTCATCCGCTGTTTTCCCTTGCGGCTGCCCTCGTAGCAGTAGCGGCAACGGAAGTTGCACTCCATGGTGACGACGATTGACACCTTCATCACCCTGCGCAGCCGGTTCAGTTCAGCCGGCAGGTTCAGCACCGCCGCCTTTTCCGCGTGCCGGTCCGGGACGACCAGGCCGAGCTCCGTCAGCGTGGCGGTTGATTCGGCATCAAGTGCGCCGCTTTCCATACCGGCAAGGATCTCCAGCGGCACCAGGGCACTGGCGCCGGTGCGGGTGGAAAAGAGCAGGCGGAGGTCCGGGTCGTTCGGCCAGGGGAAGATGAGGGCGTAATGGGAAAGCTGCATGCGAGGTATGTGTGAAGAAAGGAAAATATTCGCGGCAAGAAAATGGGGGGGGAGCAGCAAAAAGCTCCCCTTGTTGATTACTCTTCGGCATTTAGTGGAGCAGGGCCGGTTTTGCAGCAGGCCATGGCGTTGGCCTGTTTTTTCAGGTCCCGGGCCGGGACCAGCACCACGATTTTTTTGACTTTCATTGTTCCCTCCTGTTTGAGTGATGGATAAAAATGTAACAGTTTTATGTTACATTTTTATCCTGGCACACCGTAAAGGGAAAGTCCAATTAAATGAACATCGGGTGCATCATGCCACCGGGTTATCGTGCGTTTCATCCGCATGCGCAACTAAAAACGTCGCGAACTTCGGAGTCGGGAAGCGGTTAAAAATGAATCCGTACCCCCGCCTCCATCCATCGACCGGGATTGGGGTAAAATTGGGTCCAGTAATCAGCGCCGTTGAACAGATTGTGGGCGGTCATGAAAACATCCATTTGCGTATTCGGACAGATCTGAAATTTTTTCATGATATTGAAATCCCAGATCATGACCCCGTCTTTGTATGCCGAAAAGATTCTGTCTTCATTGAGCCACTGGTAGCCGCCGAAAAGTTCGGCGGTGAAGAGTTGCGGGTTGTCGTACAGCAGTCCCAGCTTAAGGGAATAGGTGTCATCGTTGTTTCTGCCCGTGTTGTCGCGGTAGTCGATATAGGTGTAGGTGAAACCGGCATCCAGGGAGAAAAAATAAAAGGGATCGGTCGCCGCTTCCAGTTCATAGCCGTAACGTCTGATTTTGCCGGCATTGTACGCTGTGCTGCCGACATATTCCCATCCATCCCTGATGTTGTGTTGAAACAGAGTGCCCTTGAGCCGCAGGGAGGGTAAAGCAGTGGTTTCAAATCCGGCCTGGTAGGAGTCGACCTTTTCCGGATCTACGGTGGAGATGCCGATGGTCTGATAAGGTTTTCTGAAGCCTCGTGCGGCAAGCGCCCTGAAAAGGGTGGAGTCGGAATATCGCCAGGTCATTCCCAGGCTGGGGGAAAGGATGCCTGAGGTGGCGGTGAGGGAAAGATGGTCATAACGCATTCCCGGCGTCACGGCAAAACGGCCGGCGGTAAAGGTGTCATTCATATAAAGGCCCCATGTTTCTTCACGACCGCCATCTATTGCCGCATCGGAACTTGCCGACTCAACCCGGTCGATTTCCGCGCCCATGACAATGGTATGATTGGCGGCCCGCGCCGTCACGCGGGAGGACATTCCCGTTGTCTCGGCATCGTAGTAATCAGTAAAAGGTGGATACATGAAATCCTGTTTTTTACGAAAGCCGTCGACGTGAAGAGAGAGATTTTTGGTAAGGGCCGAATCAAGCGCGGCTGAGCCCCAGAAATCGCGATGGTAGATACTGTAGTTGCCGAAAATATCTCCCAAGTTGGAGTCCGGATTCGATTGCCCGGCGGTCAGGGTCAGAGTGGTGGAGTGGGGCAGGCTGAAGTCGATTTTGCCGTACACGCTTTCATCGTCATATTTTCGGTTCAAAATGATGCCGTCGGAATTCTGGTTTGCCACGCTGAAAAAATAACCGGCCATGCCCGCCTTGCCGCCGAGCGTACCGGAATAATGCCGGCTGCCGTTCTCGCCATAGGAGCCGTACAGGGTGCCGCTGGGGCGGCTTGTATTTCCGGTTGGTTTGGTGATGATATTGATTACCCCGCCGAGCGACGAGCCCCAGGTGGAGGAACCGGGCCCCTTGAGCACCTCGATCCGTTCAATGATCTCCACCGGAATGGAATTGGTCACCGTCATTCCGTCGTTATCAAAATTCCAGCGAATGCCGTCAACCAACACCAGGACGTGTTCATAATCAGAATCATGGATGAATAAGGCATCCAATCCGTTGAAATCCCGGCCATTGAACTGGACATAAAGGCCATTTACCCGGTTCAGCACCTCAGCCACGTTGTGGGCGTTCATCCGCTCGATCTCTTCCGCGGTGATGATGCTGACGTTTTCCGCCACCTCGCTCAGCGGCTTGGGAGCGCGGGTGGCGGTTTGCACCGTTTCCCCCTGGTCGAAATAGAGGCCGGACAGCTCGCGGCTTTCATCCGGCGGCTGGGCCGACAGCGGCGCAGGGCAGTTCACTAGCATCAGGGCCGAGAACGCCGTAACGGCAAATCGTTTCTTCATTTTTTTCTCTCCCGTTTTTTTCATGACGGTCTCGTAAAAACAAAAAACTTCCCACGGAGCGCACAGAGGCCACCGGGCCAACGAATTGTAATAAAAATATTTCTCTGTGATCTCCGTGTGCTCCGCGGTAAAAAAAATAGACTTTTTACGAGTTCTATTTTCATGCCGGAAAACGAATTTCATTTCCGTCCCAGTTTTACAAAAGTGTCACAAAGCGAGGTTACTTTATGTTAAAATCAACCCAACGGCAATGAATTTGTATTCATTTTTCCGGGAAAGGTGAAATTTCTTACCAAAACATGGCACGAAAAATGTATAATTTTTTCCGCACACTCATCCTTTTTTATTCATTTTTTTGATTCACAGGCCATGCGGAAACCCTTTTTCCTCGCCATATTGCTGCTCCTTGCCGTCGCCCGCGCGGCCCCGGGCTATGATATTGCCGTGGTGACGGGCGACGCCGGCCTGCCGGCGCGTCTCGCCGGGCAGGCCTTCAGCCGGCAACTGCCGCGGATCCTGCCCGCCGTGGGGGTCAAATCCATTGAGCCGCATTCGTTTCATGAAATCGTCATCGCGGAAGACGAGCCGGAAGACTCTTCCGGTGCACGGATTGCCGCCCAACGCCCCGATCTGATCCTGGCCCTGGGGCCAAGGGCGCTGACCGCCGCCCGCCGTGTTGCCGATGTGCCGATTATCTACCTGCTGGTCTTTGCCCCGGAAAAAATCATCGGCGACCGGACCGACATCATCGGCATCAATCTCATGATTCCCCCGAAAATCCAGCTTGATGCGATGAGTCGATTGCTGCCGGGGGTGAAACGGGTGGGGCTGGTCTATGACCCGGCCCGCAGCCGGGCCCTGCTCGACGAGGCCCGCGCTGTTCGTGGGGATCTCGACTTCGTCGCTCTTCCGGCCACGGATGAAAAAGAGGTGATAAATCTTCTTCATACGCTCCGGGACCGGGTTGATCTGCTTTGGCTGCTGCCTGATCTGACCGTGCTCACCCCCCGCTCCTTGCCGTCGTTCCTGCGCTTTTCCTTTGAACACAGAATGCCGCTTCTTTCCTTTTCCGAGAAACATCTCAAACCGGGCGCGGCCCTGATCGTCACCTTTGATGTGGAGACCATGGGCGAGGAGGCGGCTGAAATCGCCGCCCGTGTTTTACGCGGGGAAGCGGCCGCCGCCATCGGCGCAAAAAATGCCGTCCGGGTGAAAACCCTGGTGAATGAAACGATTCTCCGCAAAATGAATATAACCGTCCGGGAAACCGCCCCATGAAAGCCAGACCCGTCCTTTGCCGAATGAGGGAAAGTTTCATCGCCAGGATAACCATTGCCATGATGGCGGCAATGATCCTGCTCGCCGTTTTTTTCACCTGGTACATGATCCGCTTTCAGCGCAATGGTTATAAGGAGAATATGAGCAGGCTCGGCCGGACCGTTGTTTCCATGCTCGCCCAGAACGTGCAGCTTGCGGTTTTCGCCGAAGATGAAGACGGGTGCATTATGCCGGTTGAATCGCTTTTTAGTGAGAATGAGGTGCTGGAGGTGCATATTTTCACTGTGAACGGAGATATACTCTACAAAAAGCAGAGGACCAAGGACGGATACCCGCTGATCCGGAAAAGGCCGGAACAGTTGTCCGCCGTTTTTCAGGAATTGCACGGCAGGGATTTCCTGCAGGAGGAGTCGGAGGATTTTTTTCTTTTCTGGGCGCCGGTTCGACTGACGGAAATCGGTATGAGTACCGATCCTTTCCTGGTTGATGAGGGAGGTGATCCGCTTGCCTCGGAACTCATCGGTTATGTGGGGGTGGCCCTGTCAAAAACGGAATTCAATCGCTCCCTGGGCCGGATGTATTTTGCCATCGGCTTTGCCTTTTTCTTTTTTCTCTCCGCCGGCCTGGTTTCGCTTTTTTTGGTGGTCAGAAAGATGAGCGAGCCGCTGAACAGCCTGTTGCTGCGGGTCAGGGAGCGGGCGGGGGAAGGGGGCGGCCGGGATGATTTGAGCCTGCTCACCGCCACCTACGGCGGCATGCTCAATGATCTGGAAAATGCCTTTCGCGAGATCAACGCCATGAAAGAGGAACTGGAGGAAAAGGTGTCGCTCCGCACCAGGGAGCTGTTTGACGCCAATCGCGAACTGCATGAAGGCAAAATTCAGCTTGAAACGGCCCTTGACGAGCTGCGCCTGGCCCAGGATCAACTGCTCCAGCAGGAAAAAATGGCGGCCATCGGTCAACTGGTGGCGGGCATCGCCCATGAGATGAACAACGGTGTCAATTTCATCTCCGGCGCGGTTCCCTCGCTGAAGCGCTGTCTGGCGGAGTTGCAGCGACAGCCCGATCAGTCCGGCCGGCCCGCCGACTCCGGGGCGGATGATCCTTATGATCTGGTAAACGGACTCACCGCCAATATCGAGCAAGGGGCGCAGCGTCTGACGCGGATTATCAATGATCTGAAGCTGTTCTCCCGCAAGGAAAATGAAACATTGATCGAACTTGATATCCATCCCGTGCTTGACTCCTCCCTGGCGCTGGTTGACGGCGGCAACCACGGCCGGGTGGAGATCATCCGCCGTTATGGCGAAATCTCCCCGCTGCGCTGCCTGCCCGGCAGATTAAGCCAGGTCTTCGTCAACATCGGCACCAACGCCTTGCAGTCCATGGAGGGTCGGGGAACGCTCACCGTTACCACCCGGCAGGATGACACGAATGTTTACATCAGCTTCCGGGACACGGGCAGCGGCATCGATGCCGCCGTTCTGCCGCGTATTTTCGAGCCGTTTTACACCACCAAGGAAATCGGCAAGGGAACGGGGCTTGGTTTGGGTATCTCCTATGCCATTGTACGCCAGCACGGCGGTGATATCAGGGTGGAAACGGAAAAAGGGAGCGGCACCGTCTTTGAGGTGATCTTGCCGAGAAAACCTGAGGACGTCCGGCCCGCATGATAATTGCGGAATTTGATTTTTATAGGTAGAACTGCTTTTTTCATCGTATCGTTGCAACAGGAAGAGGAAACATCTTGGAAAAACAGAAAATTCTTTACGTGGATGACGAGAAGCCGAATCTCTTTAATTTTTCCGCGGCATTCAGGGGGCATTATCAGGTACTGACCGCCCTGTCCGGGGAAGAGGCGCTGGCGCTCTTCGACAAAAATCCGGATATTGCCGTGGTGGTTGCCGATCAGCGCATGCCCGGCATAACCGGGGTGGAGCTCTTGAGCCGCATCAGGGTGCTTAATCCGGACGTGGTGCGCATCATCCTCACTGCGTATACCGATGTGGCGGACATTATCGATTCCATCAACAAGGGGCGGATTTATCATTACATCGTCAAGCCATGGGAAGAGCAGGAACTGATCAACCTGCTCGAAAAAGCGGTCAACACCCATTATCTGCAAACGGAAAACAGGCGGTTGCTCGGTGCACTGGAGGAAAAAAACCGGACCCTGGAGGAAGATATCGTCAAGAGGAAAAAGATTGAGGCCATGCTCCTGCGGCGGGACATGGTCCTTGCCGCCGTCAACAACATGGCCCGTTCCCTGCTGCTTAACCGGGACTGGCGGCTTTATATCGAAGGATTGACGGGGAGAATGGGGCTTGTCATGGGCCTCAGTCGTATCCAGATCGTCAGCCACCATGTTGATGCCGCCGGCGACACCGTGGCCCGTCCGGAATATGTCTGGACCGCCGAAGAGGGGGTGAATCCGGATCTTCTGCGGGAAAGGTTTCCCGCCCGACTCTCCTATGAAAAACTCGGATATTCCCGCTGGCTCTCCTTGTTTTCCAAGGGAGAGATTGTTTGCGGCGATACGGATTCATTTCCCGCAAGTGAGCAGGATTTTCTCCGCCGCTACAATATTCGCTCCATTACCCTGGCGCCGATCATTGCCGGTGATTTTGTCTGGGGCGTTATCGGTTTCGAGGACTGTACCCGGAATCGGCAATGGCCGACGCCTGAAGTCGACGCCTTGCAGACGGCGGCAAATCTTATCGGCACGGCCATTGCCCGGGAAAATTCGGAAAAAAACCTGGCCGCCCAACAGGCCCAGCTTGCCCACGCCGGCAGATTGACCGCCCTGGGGGAAATGGCATCGGGCATCGGCCATGAAATCCACCAGCCGTTGACCGTCATCAATCTCGGCGCCGAAACATGCAAAAGCTACTTTGACCGGCATGATCCCCGTTGTCCGGCGGCGGAAGCGGCGGAAGAGATGCGGGTTCATGTCAAAAAAATCACCAATATCATCAACAGTATGCGCTCTTTTTCCCGCGCCACGTCCGGCGAATGGCGGAAAATTTCCCTGACAGGCCCCCTGCGGGAGGCGTTGACCTTTTTCCGCGAGCAGTTCCGCATGCACGGCATTGCCTACGAGGAAAAAATCAGCGCGGATCTGCCGCTGGTGAAAACAGACGGGCAGAAGTTCGAGCAGATCGTGGTGAATTTTCTTTCCAATGCCTGTTACGCCGTCAATAAACAAGGGGAAAAGACGCCGGATGCGGCGAAGGCCATCACCGTTTCCCTGGGCTATGAAACCCTGAGCAGCGAGGGCATGAAGTGCCTGAACTTCAAAAAACATGAGCAGACCTCCAACCAGGTCATTGTTTTTCAGGTAACGGATAGTGGTATCGGCATGAATCCTGAAACAAAAAAACGTTGCCTTGAGCCGTTTTTCACCACCAAGGAGGTGGGTGAAGGCACCGGGCTCGGCCTGTCCGTCACCCTGGGGATTATCCGGGAGTTGAATTTCCATCTGGAGATTGAAAGCAGTGAAGGGGAGGGCGCCACGTTCCGGGTGGTCATTCCGGTGGCATGGGAAGATTGTATCTCATAAAGAAAATTGCCTGTTGCAAAGGATGAATTCGCATGGAAAACGCACTGCAGCCGGATCTGCCCATCATTGTCGTTGATGACGACGAGAATGTCGCCAGGGCGATTGCCCGTATTCTCGGCATAAACGGCGGCTACAACAACATCATCGCGGAATGCGACAGTACCAGGGTGATCGATCTGCTCAAGGAAAAAAACGGCTCCCTGGTGCTGCTTGACATCACCATGCCGAAACTGGGCGGCGATGAACTGCTGGAGGAGATAGTCGCCCTTTTTCCCCATCTGCCGGTCATCATGGCCACAGCCAATGACTCCATCGATATGGTGGTGGACTGCATGAAAAAAGGGGCGTTTGATTACATCGCCAAGCCTCTTGAAGGAAGCAGGCTGCTCGCCTCGGTGGGCGCGGCCCTGCAGGTGATGGAACTGCGCCGGGAAAACGAGGCCCTGCGCAGCAAGGATCAGAAGACGCGGCCCGCGCATTGTGAGTTCTTCCAGGACAGCCTTGCCGAGAATCATGAAATGCTGAAACTTTTCGCCTACATGGAGCAGATTGCCCCCAGCGGTCAGCCGGTGCTGATAAGCGGAGAAACCGGCGTCGGCAAGGAGCTTGCCGCCCTGGCCGTTCATCGGGCCGGCGGCAGAAAGGGCCGTTTTGTCGCGGTGAACGCGGCCGGCCTTGATGATGATATTTTCGCCGACACCCTGTTCGGCCACACGCGAGGCGCTTTTACCGGGGCAAACGCGGTCCGTGAGGGCGCGATAAGGAAGGCTGCCGCCGGCACCCTGTTTCTTGATGAAATAGGCGACTTGAGTCCCCGTTGTCAGGTGAAGCTGCTGCGTCTGCTGCAGGAAAAGGAATACTACCCCCTGGGGTCGGACACCCCGCAGACCAGCGATGCGCGCATAATCGTCGCCACCAACCGTGATTTCGCCGAGTTGCTGGCGGACGGTACCTTTCGCCGGGATCTCTACTTCCGGCTGAATGCCCACCATGTTCATCTGCCGCCCCTGCGCCATCGTTTCGACGATCTTCCCCTGCTGGTCCCTCATTTCGTCGGCCAGGCCGCCAGGGAGTTCGGCAAGAGCAAGCTTGTCGTGCCCCGGGAGCTCTATGCGCTTCTGGAGAATTATTCCTTTCCCGGCAATATCCGAGAGCTCAAGGCCATGATTTACGACGCGGTAAGCCGTCAGCAGGGATATGTCCTGGGTCTTGACGCCTTTGCCGGGCTGATGGGCATGAAGCCGCAGCAGGGCACCCTGCCGGCGCCCGCCGCCGGCAGGGC